>VTLG01000094.1_pt1 | contig 28475 bp, 48 predicted proteins | sample 4694571 | NCBI WGS metagenome assembly VTLG01 (sample SAMN12604809, study PRJNA352737) | marine metagenome | biome: ENVO:00000447; feature: ENVO:00000209|ENVO:00000569|ENVO:01000036; material: ENVO:00002151; isolation source: viral sequences binned using virsorter ...
TAATAGCGCATACGGCTAGTAACGTACCTAGTGGCGGTCTTGATGTTGGAATACCTTTTAATACGCAGCTTATAGAATTTACAACAGAATTAAACGATACTAACAATTATTTTGACGCTACTACTAGTACTTTTGTAGCGCCTTTTGATTGTACCGTAACTGTAGGCTATAAAGTCAGAATAGAAAGTATTACAAGTAGTTTAATAGCGCCTAGCGCGCACTTAATGGTTAAAACAACTAACGCAGGCGTACCTAATTATATTTATTTAGATAGTACGCCGATATATGGCGATACAACACAAACCTATTTTTTAACAGGTAGTATTAATTTACAGCAGGGTATGTCGGCACAATTTAGCGTAGTATCGCCGTACAATGCAGGCGGCGCAAGTCACGAATTTGTACAATTTCCATCTGATACGCCCGAAGGACAAGGATATTTTATAACTTTAAATATTGTACCTTTTAATATTGTAGAAGAAACAATAAGTAATAGATTAGGCGAAATAAAATTAGCTGACATAATAAAAGATTTATCTAAATTATTTAATTTAAACTTTGAGAGCGTTGGCAACAATACATTAAAAATTGAGCCTTACAAAGACTTTATAAGTGATACTGTTTTAGATTGGTCTAAAAAAGTTGATATGTCAGAAGTAGTTATAGAGCCTATAAACATACCTAAACGAATTGAATTTTTACACGCATTAGAAGAAGACGATTACTACAAAAATATTTATAATCTAAGGTATCAACAACAATACGGTAGTAACATATTAGAATTAGACGTAGAAAATGACGAAGTAAAAACAATACAGACAGAAGTATTTAGCGCGCCGTATATAAAAAAAATAGGTTTTAGTAATGTATACTGTCAACACATTACAAAGTACGAAGACGGCGAATATTTAGCTTACGACAATAAGCCGCGTTTAGTTTTTAAACACGGTTTTGAATTTACAGATAATGTATTCGAAAGTACTTTCGGCGCTGCGGGCGTGTTGGGTAGCAAATATACAAACGCTACTATGTACGAAACTAAATTACAAGATGTACAAGCTAGTACTAACAGTTTATTATTTGGATTAATTAACACTACTCAATTAGATACAATAATACCCGCACAACCTATAAACACTTTATTTAATGTTTATTGGTTTGATTATATAAACGAACGTTACAACGTATCAGAAGGTTTAATATTAAAAGTGAAAGCTAATTTAACGCCTAATGACATTACTACGTTCAGCTTTGCTAAAAAAATAAGAATAAACGAGCAATTATATAGAGTAAATAAAATAGAGTTTAATACAGACCGTAAATTATTAGCTAACTTAGAATTATTAAAGATATGAGAAAGATAAGTAGCATAGACAATAAAGGGCGTATATTATTTGTAGACGACAAAGGTACAGGTACAACAGTAGGCACAAAAAAAGATTGCGAACAGTACGGCTATATATTCAGTAACGGGCAATGTAGATTACCACAAAATAAAATACAAAATAACACAGAAATAAATTGTATAAAAGGGAAGGGTATGTTTGTTAAAGGTGTAAACAATACTACGCTAGGGCATACTAATACTATTAAAGGTAGTAACGCTATTAGTATAGGTAGTAATAACGTTACAGAAATACAGGGCGAAAATAGCGTAGCTTTAGGCAATAACACGTATATACAAAATTACGGCGAGTTATCCTTCAGCAATTCAGTAAATACAAATCGTAGTAAATTTAGTATTATAAATTATGAAGGCACAACAACAAACGATACGGCAACAGAATTATTTATAGGCGGTTTTAATAATGCAAGATTTACTATTAATGAAGACTACGAAAGCGTATTTTATATAGAGTTACGCGCGGTATGTTTAGACAGCACTAACAACGAAGCGGCTTTAAGGTCTAGGCTATTATTATACAAATATGTTAATAGTACGTTAACTGAATTACTAGACAGCGATTATTTAAATACAGGCGATAGCGCATTAACTGCAGTAAATATAACTGTTGCGCCTGTAGCAGGTACGCCCGATTATATAGAAGTAAAAGCAACAGGCATAACAGGCAAAACAATTAACTATAGTTTAACATTAATGATAAACGAGGTAAGAAATGGATAAAATAACACAGTTAAAAATTGTAGGCGAAATGATTAACGTAAGTTTTGCAGCTTTTAAGGACGTCTTGCCGTTAATTACAAAATACAAAGAAAAAACAGATTATAACGCTATAATATTAGGCAAATGGCTAAAGAAGAAGTAATATTAAAAGTAAAAACAGACGTCAGCAACGCTAAACAAGGTTTAGAAGACGTTAAAAAAACTACTACAGAAACTAGCAACGCAGCAAGTGAAGCGGCGGGCAATTTTTCTGTAATGGGTGTTAGTATAAACGGTATAAAAGCCGCATTTGCTAAAGTTATACCTATGGCAAAGGCAATGTTTACTACTATAAAAGGCGGTATAGCAGCTACAGGTATAGGCGCATTATTGCTAGCATTTGCAGCACTTAGACAATTTTTTACAGATAACGAAGAAGGCGCTAGTAAATTAAAAATGATACTTAGCGGTATAGGCGTAGTTACAGGTAACATTACAGATATTTTAAGCGAATTAGGGAAAAAAATGTTTGAAGCATTTAGTAACCCAAAGCAAGCTATAGCAGACTTAAAAGACGCTATAGTAGAAAACGTAGAAAATCGTATTGAAGGTATGATAAATTCTTTTGGCGCTTTAGGTAAGGTTATTAGCGGCGTTTTTAAAGGTGATTTAGGCACTATCAAAGAGGGTATGTCAGAATTTGGCGAAAGTCAATTACAAGTACTTACAGGCGTTGAAGACATAACAGGCAAAATATCTAAAAATATATCTGATTTTACAAAACAAACAAAAGAAGAAGTAGCTATAGCAATGCAACTAGAACGCGACAGGCTAAAGCTACAACAGTTTGAACGTGAAGCGCTAGTAGATAAAGCTAAAACTGAAAGTGATATTATGAAACTTAGGTTAATGGCTAGGGATAGAGAGGAATTTGCAGCAGAAGAACGGTTACAGTTTATGCGTGAAGCAAACAGACTAGCAGACGAACAGTTAAAAAAAGATTTACACGTAGCTAACGAAAAGTTAAGATTTCAGCAAATAGAAAATAGCTTCAGTAAATCTAGTCAAGAAAACCTAGACGCTGAAGCACAACTAGCGGTGTCAGTTCATAACATAACACGAAGTAACCATAGCGAACGTAAGCGTATGAAGTCTGAAGAACAGGCGTTAGTTAGTGAAATGGCAAGATTAGAAAAAGCAGAAGAAACGGCAAGACTGAAAGCTATAAAAGATAGAGAAAAGGCAGAAGAAGACGCAAGAAAAAAACGCGAAAAAGAAGACGCAGAAGAATTAAAAAGACAGCAAGAAAGAAGAAAGGCACAACAAACGGGCGTTATGGAAGGTTTAAAACAAACGCAGGAAGTTTTTGGTAAAGAAAGCGCAGCAGGTAAAGCCGCAGGCGTAGCACAAGCTACAATTAACACACATCAAGCGGCTAGTAAGGCGTTAGCACAGTTTGGCGTACCTTTAGGCTTACCTTTTGCAGCTTTAGCAATAGCCGCAGGATTTAAACAAGTAAAAGCTATACTAGATACACCCGAGCCACAATTAGCTAGGGGCGGTATAGTAGACGGTATAGGTACTAGCACTAGCGACAGTATAAGCGCTAGACTTTCAAGAGGCGAAAGCGTAATAAATGCAAATAGTACAAGAATGTTTAAGCCATTATTAAGCGCATTAAACGTTGCAGGTGGCGGTCGTTCTTTTGCTAATGAAGACGCAACAGGCGGCGCAACTTTAGGCGTAGTAAAAGCGTTTGTAGTAGCTGACGATATGACAAAACAACAAGATAAATTAAGTAAAATAAGAAGAAAAGCAACAATATAAAAATATAAAATTATGCCCTGTACAAAATGTGATAACGGAAAATATAAATTTGGTAACGGTAACTGTATATATGATACTTTACAAGAATGTGAAGACGCGAACAGAAGTTACGACATTGTAGAATTAGTAATAGACGAAGAAAACGAAGCGCTAGCAATAGACGCTATTAGTTTGGTTACGTCGCCTGCAATAGAAACAGATTTTGTTTATTTAAATGCTTTAGAAAACAATTTAACATTAGCTAAAGTAAACGAAGAAAAAAGACTATTAGTTAGTCCTGCGCTTATACCTTATAAACAAATATACAGGTACGACGCAAATAAAGACAAGGATTATTACGTATACTTTACAGCAGAAACAGTACGCAAAGCTGCAGAAAGTTATATGAAACATCAAAACACTAATAACGCAACAATACAACACGAAAATAAAGTAACAGGCGTACATACTGTTGAAAGTTGGATAGTAGAAAATAGCACTAACGACAAAAGTAATTTATACGGTTATGAATTGCCTGTCGGTACGTGGTTTGTAACTATGCGTGTTTTAAACGACGAAGTATGGGCGCGAATAAAAGACGGTGAATTAAAAGGTTTAAGTATTGAGGGGTATTTTGTTGACAAAATGCAAACTTTAGCTAAAGAAAATTTAGACAAAGTCGGTAGTATGGTAACAGACGGTAAAGACGGTAAAATAGATTTGCCATTATATGACAATGAAGAAGACGCATTAGCAAAAGCCAAAGAGTTAGGATGTGACGGCGTACACGAACATACTTTAGACGGTAAGACTGTATATATGCCCTGCGCAGACCACGATATTATCAAAACATTAGCAGAATTGCTAGAATTAGATATAGACGATAAAAAAAAAGTTAAATTAGCTAGTTATACTGACTACCCTAAAGGCGCAACGGCTAACGCAGAACGTGCAATTATAGAGAACGAAGAAAGAGGCAATAAATGCGCTACCCAAACAGGAAAAGTAAGGGCGCAACAACTAGCGGCAAGACGACCTATAAGCTATAAAACTGTAAAGCGTGTATATAGCTATTTGTCAAGAGCAAAAACGTATAACACAGGCGATTATAACGATTGCGGCACTATATCATATAATCTATGGGGCGGTGATGTAATGTTAAGATGGGCAGAACGTGTTATAAATCGTGAAAATAAAACAGAATAAATAGTATTATATTTTACTTTATGCAATTAGTATTTAAAAATAACTTTTAGAAAAATGGAATTAAAAGAACGTATAAAAATAGCTTTAGGTTTAAATACTGAAGCAACAAATACAGAAGAAATAAAATTAGCTTACGAAGCTAAATTAGAAGACGGTACTATTATAGTATCTGAAGCTGACGAATTAGCAGCAGGTATAGTTTTAAACATCTTATCAGAAGACGGCATACAGACGCCAATGCCCGAAGGTAACTACAAATTAGAAGACGGAACAGGTTTTAGCGTAGACGCTGAAGGTTTAGTAACTGAAGTTGTAGAAGTTGAAGTAGAAGAAGAAGACGAAGACGATTTAAAAGAAGAAGAAGACGATAAACGTATGTATTCTGAAGAAACAATGTTACAGGAAGTAGGCGCAGTAGTAAAAGAGTTGTTAGAAGAAGTAAGAAACGATATTAGCAGAATTACTGCAGAATTAGACGAATTAAGAGGCGAAAATTTAGCAAAAGACGAAAACATAGTAGATTTACAAAAAGAAAATGTAGAGTTGTCTAAGCAAGTCGAAGATTTAAAAGACGAGCCTAGCGCTGAGCCTACCAAAGTATCTAAATTTGCTGACAATAAAAAAAGAGTTGAGTTAAGCGCTACAGATTACGCTAAACTTACACCACAACAAAAATATTTATATAACTTTAATAATAAATAAATTATGGCATTAACTATTACAAGTTCATCATATGCAGGTGAACACGCGGGTTTATATATAAGCGCCGCTTTAAAGCAAGCAGACAGTTTGCAATATATGACAGTTAGAGAAAACGTTAATTATAAGGAAGTAGTTAACAAAGTTGCAGGTAGTGACTTAGTTAAAGACAGAACGTGCGCATTTAACGAAAATTCAGCAACTTTAACACTAACAGAAAGTGTTTTAGAGGTTGAGCCTTTTCAAGTTAATATAGACGTATGTAAAAAAACTATGTTATCTGATTGGTCATATAATCAAATGGACGATTTTACAGCTTACGCAGTAAGTTATTTAGCTGACAGTATAGCTGATAGCGTAGAAAATTCTATTTGGCAAGGTACTACCGCAACAAGCGGACAGTTTAACAAAGTACCTACAGCAGGTATGACAACATCTAGCGCGTCTGCGGCATATTCTGCAGCAAACATTATCGCTAACTTAGGTACACTAGCGGCAGACATTCCAAGTAGTGTATATATGAAAGACGATTTATATATTTATATGAATAAAAAGACATATAGATTTTATATTAACGCTATTTCTGCGCTATCTGCATTTCCTTTTAACAATATGGGGCAATATGAGCCTGTATTTGAAGGTATCAAAATAGCAATTTGTAGCGGTTTAGCAGATAATCAAATGTTTGCAGGTCAAAAATCAAATTTATTCTTTGGTACGTCATTATCTAGTGACTTAACAGAAATTAAAGTTTTAGACCTTAGCGACATTGACGGTAGCGATAACATTAGAATGGTTGCTAAGTGGACGGCAGGCGTTCAAGTTGGCGTAGCGTCAGATTTTACGTTCCAATCGTAATTAAATTAGTATACGGGGGTTTAATCGCCCCCGTTAATTTTTAAAATTTTATAAAATGGCGTGTGAATTAACAAAAGGTAGGAGTTTAGACTGCAAAGATATTGTAGGCGGTGTACGTGCGGTTTACTTTGTACAATTAGCCGACGCAACAACGGTTTTTTCTAGTGGCTCGTTGACTGATTTAGATATAGCAGGTAGTGGCGGCGGTGACAAACTGTTTAAATATACTGTTCCTAGAGGTACAGCAAATTTTACAGAAACTATAACCGCAAGCGCTGAAAATGGAACAGTATTTTATGAGCCTACAGTTAACATAAAATTACATAAACTAAGTACAGCAGACCAAAACGAAATTAAACTACTAGCACAAAACAGACTATTAGTATTTGTTGAAACTAACGCAGTAAATGCTAATGACAAAAGAGTAATATTTTGTTGCGGCGCAGTAAATGGCTTAGAAATGTCAACAGGTACAGCAAATAGCGGTACTGCGTTCGGTGATATGAACGGTTACGATTTAACTTTCGTAGGTATGGAAGACAGCCCCGCAGCTACAGTAGCTGATTATACTACTGTACCGTTTGATAATGCAGCATTTACGGTAACTGTTACAACAACATAAAACGATAAATTATTAAGAAAAAGGGGCATTTTGCCCTTTTTTTTTGCATTTTTTTAAATAAAACATAGCATTTTATATTTTATTTTATGATACATATTAATAAAGGTACATTAACGACGTTTTCAACTACATTAAAAGAAAAACGAGTAAATAATAGCGGTACTACTGTTTATTATTTAATAAACCTTAACAATGATATGACAAAAAAAAATTGGTGGTCTTACGGTACGCAAACACATACTAAAAGGCATACACTATTTGGCGTACGTGACGATATAGGAAGTCCGCCTGTAGCAATGCCGAACGAAGGTTACCATACATATAAAATATACGAAGTTACAAGCGCGTCTATAGATATTTCAGACGTAGACAATGTAGCTGTAACAGAAAGTCAAATAGTAGAACAAGGCAAAGCGTTTGTTTCAGACGCTAGCATAACAGAAGTAACGTATACACAGTATACGCCAACAGACAATAAAAATACAACAGTTAAAAACACAGAATATATTAAAATTTAAGAAATGAGTTACAAAAACAATACCCAACTATTAAGAGAACAATTAGGTAAACAAGGTAACGTAGTAGTTTTTACAACTGCAGCGCAAACAGAAGACTTTTACTGTGTTCATTTTGTTACAGAAAGCGTTATAAGCGCAATTACTATAACTAGCGGTACAGGTGAAAGCGCTTTACAAACTACAATACCTGCAGGAACGGTAATATTTGCTAACATAACGGCAATAACTTTAACTAGTGGCGTAGCTATAGGTTACCATAACTAAGATATGATTTTAGCAAATAGACTAACTTTAAAAAATCGTGTATCTAGCGGCTTTACAATAGATAGTTTAAGCGGTTTAGTTGCGTGGTACCCTTTTAACACAGGTCAAACCGTAGATAGCGGCGCTTTATCTGCGTGGGCAGACGCTAGCGGTAACAGTAGAACATTAACTAACACAGGGCAAACTAATAAACGCCCTACTTACGAAAGTGGGCGTATAAATTGGGGTGACGTAAACCAATCGTTTATGGACATACAAAATGCGCCTGTTCCTAATACTGCAGCGTCTACTTACTTTTTTGTAGTAGAATTAACAGTAGGTAGCGGTACTACTTTTAGTAGCTTATTATGCCAATCTAGCGACGCTAACAATTTTAAATTTGTTTGGGGTACAATAAGCGGACAAACCGACCAACTTTGGCAAATTGTAAACGGTGGTTTTAGTGGTGACGCGGGAAGTATGCTTATGTCAACTTTAAGCGGTACAGGTAAGCTAGTTAATAATCAAAAAACAATAATACAATTTACTTACGGCGGCGGCTCAACGGCAGGAGATAGTACAATGAATTTAAGCACAGACGCAGACGGTGGCAGCTTAACATCTTGTGTTAATTTGACAACAGAAACAAATAACGCAGACGCAGTTTATGCGTGGGATACAGTAGGGGTTGACGGCAACAATTATATAAAAGGATATTGCGACGAGATAGTAATATTTAATAGAAAATTAAGTGTTTCAGAATGTGCAGACGTAAGGGCAGATTTGAAAGCGCGTAATAGTATGACATAATGGCTTTAGAAATATTTACAGGAACACAGGCAGAATGTAACGCAGTTATAACAAAAGTTAATACTGCATTAGGATATACAGGTAGTACTAGTATTTGTATACCTTATGCTATAGACGCAAGTAATGATATTTACGAAGTACTGATAAAAACAGGTACACAAAAAAACGCATTAGATACAAGCGAACAAAATAAAGTAGTTACTACTCGTAGTTTTGAAAATCAAGACATTGAAAACGCTAAAAATATGTCAATACTTGAACGCCCCGAAATTGGTTTTAAAAAAATTACTCGTTTAGATTTAAGGATACCACGAGGCGCAGTTTTAGCAGACGGCGGGGGTACGTGTGACATTACGGCAAGTGTAACGCCTAGTGACGCTACAGAAACTGTATTTCGTTGGTCTATTGATAACAGTAACTATGCAACATTACAAAATACTACAGGTAGCGTATGTACTGTAACATCAGGTAATAGAACGAGAGGTAGAACAGTAACTATAAAATGCAATTCAACTGACGGTAGCCGTGTATACGGTACAATTCAACTAACTATACAATAATGAAAGATAGATTAATAAATGTTAATTTAACAAACGAGGTACAACCTAAAAGTATTGAAATAAACGGTATAGAATGGATTAGCTACGGCGACGGCGATTATAAAAATTTATACCCGCAATACCTTATTGATTTATATAACAATAGCGCAACTAATAGCGCAGTAATCAACGCAACTGCAGCAATGATAGCAGGCGAAGATTTTTTAGTAAATGATAGTGACAATTTAGAGCAATACGTAGAATTAAAAAAGTTTTTACAAGCTGTTAACAGTAAAGAAACAGCGCACGAATTGTTTACTAAAATAGCGTTTGACTTAAAGTTACAGGGCGCATACGCTTTAAATATAATATGGTCAAAAGACAAAACTAAAATATCAGAAATACATCATATACCCGTTGAACAGGTACGCGTAGGAGTACCTAACGCTGACGGTAAAGTAGACTGTTACTATATTAGCGCTGATTGGTCACAATATCGCAAAAAAGAATATACGCCTGTACATATTGCAGCTTTTAATTTAATGGATAGAACAGAAGGTAGCCAATTACTGTATACGGGTTTGTATTCGCCTGCAATGGAATTATATCATACACCCGATTACGTAGCTAGTACTAATTGGATACAAATTGACAATTTAACTGCAGACTTTCATTTAAACAATATAAGTAACGGTTTTAGTGGTAGCTATTTTATAAATTTTGCTAACGGTGTACCTACTAGAGAGGAACGCGTGCAAATTGAAAAACAAATAACTAAAAAATTTACAGGCGCTAATAATGCGGGCAAATTTGTATTAACGTTTAGCGACGACGCAAACAGTAAACCCGAAATTTTGCCTATATCTGTATCTGACGCAGACAAACAATATACAGTTTTAAATGATTTAACAATACAGAATATAATGATTGGTCACAGGGTTACAAGTCCTATGTTACTAGGTGTAAAAACAGAAGGTCAGTTAGGCGGACGTACTGAATTACTACAAGCTTATGAATTATATATGAATAGCGTTATAAAACCCTTCCAAAACAACATTTTAAAGACGTTTAAGAAACTTTTATCAATTAACGGTATAAGTATATCGTTAGACATAAAAGACGTTAAACCGTTTAATTCTATGTTTGACGCTGATACATTAAAAGAAGTACTAACGCAAGACGAAATAAGAGCCGAGTTAGGTTATTCACCTTTACAAGTTGATGACGAAGTAGTAGCAGATAATACTAATTTAAGTACTTGCTGTAATGAAAAATTAGAAGAAAATTTAGATTTTAACAAGTTGCTAGAGGATTACGGCGAATACGAAGACTTAGAAAATTGGCAATTAATAGACGAAGAAGACGCAGAAGGCGAACACGAAGATTTTAATTTTGAACATAATTTACAAAAATTAGAATTAGCAAGAACAGGTAGGGCATACCCTAATGCAGTATCTGAACAAGACGGGCAAAGTACACAGGAGCATAAAAGCAAATTTAGAGTACGCTATGTATACAATGAAGACAGAGCATTAAAGAGAGATTATGCCTCTAGAAAATTTTGTGACGCTATGATGTCTGCGGCTGCAAGTGGTAAAGTATACAGAAAAGAGGATATACTGCGTATGCAAACAAACGGTATAAATAGAGAATGGGCAAGAAAAGGCGACAGTAATTACAGTATTTGGTTGTATAAAGGCGGCGGTAATTGTCACCATAGATGGTTTAGGCGTATATATTTACAAATTGGTGAAAAACCTAGTTTAGCAGATACAATAGTAAGTACAACAAAAGCGCGTAGTATGGGTTTTCGCCCCGAAATAAACGAAAGGCAAGTACCCCAAGCGCCTAAAACTATGGATAAAAACGGTTTTGTAACTAAAAAAGGATATTAAAAATGGCAGTATTATTTATAAGCGAAGACACAATAAAAAAAAGTACTACTATAAACGGCAACGTTGACGTAGAATTACTTTTACCTTATATTAAGGTAGCGCAAGATATACATATACACCAATTATTAGGTACTGACTTATACGATAAGTTACAAAATGACATTTCAGACGGTGACGCTAACACACCAACAGCAGATTATAAAAAGTTGTTAGATGAATATATACAACCTGTACTTATACACTACAGTTTATACGAATGTTTGCCGTTTTTATCTTATAAAATAATGAATAAAGACATCGTACGCAAAATATCTGAAACGTCTAGCGCTGCGTCATTAGAAGATATAAAATATTTACGTAATATAGTTATGGATACTGCGGAATATTACGCTACACGTTTAGTAGATTATATAAAAAATAATACTGAAAAATACGTAGAATATAACAGTAATAGCGGCGCTGATTTATCGCCTACAAAAGATACATATTATAGCGGTATAGTTTTAGACAATTATAATCAAAGAGAACGTATAACAATAAAAGATTTTTTAGATGCGAGTTTTGACCTATAAAATTAAAGAAGAAAATAAAATAAAACTGCGTAATTATTTAGATAAAAAAAATAATGAAAAACATACTAACACAAAACGCCGACGTACTAGGGTTAAATAGTGTAACACTAGCTATAAGTTTTTCGCAAGTAGAACAAGTATTACAAATTGCTTTACTTGTAGTATCTATTATATATACTGTAGATAGATTTTTATATTATAGAAATAAGCGCAAATAATGGCTAGGAAAATTATATCAAGCTATAGAGCAAAAACAAAAGTTAAAAGGCGTAAGCATAGTAAAAATGCTAGTAAAGGTCAAATAGGTTATAAAAAAAAATATAAAGGTCAAGGTAGGTAATGGAAGAAATTTTAAAATTAATAGAAAATTACGGTTTGTCTGTAGTTTTATTATTGGGGAGTTTATATGCTTTATATAGATTTTTCTTTTTTTCAATCGTCACGGTAAAAGAAACATTTAGCAAATTCCACGAAAATAACGCTAAAGATATGCAGTATGTAAAAAGTAAAATAGACATAATATTAGAATTTATAAAAGAAAAAAAATGATAAAATTTATATGTAAATTGGTACACTTGTTAACTTTTAAAAAAGTATGTTTTGACAAATGCAATAACAAAAATTGTCAATAATACAAGAAAAAAACAAATTATTTTATTAACTAAATTGTGTTAAAATTGTTATCTAGTAATTTTATTCTATTGCAACATCTCAACTTTTTAATGTTACGATATGCTAGCTAGTGTAAAGTTGCTTAAACGCGCTATAAATAGCCTTAAAAACGATTTTGACAAAAACAAGTAAAACACAAATAAATTTAAAAAAACGCGTATGTTAAACTATTTTAATTTTGAAGAATTTGACTGTAAAACGTTAGAAGGTAGCGGTTTGCCGACGTCAGAAGGTGGCAAAATGTGTATAGACTTTTTACACAAATTAGACGAAGCGCGCGACATAGCGGGCATACCTTTTAAAATAAATAGCGCCTACAGAACAGAAGAAAAAAATCTAGCTATCGGCGGACGTGTAGGAAGTAGTCACGTCAAAGTACCTTGTAGAGCCGTTGACGTGCATTGTAATAACAGCGCAGACAGAAGTAAAATTTTAGCTGCGTTACACAAAGTAGGGTTAGGAAGACGTGTAGGTATCGCGCCTACATTTTTACACATAGACGACGATTACGATAAACCGAGCGCCTGTTGGTTATATTAAAAAATTATGAGTATTATTAAAAAAATATTTAGCGCAGGCGCTACAGATTTAGTTAATTCTGTGGGTAACGCTATAGATAAAATACATACTAGCGCAGAAGAAAAAGAATTAATTAAAGCTGAAGTAAACAAAGCAATACAAGATTTTGAACATAACATACAAAAAGAAGTTACTAAACGTTGGCAATCAGATAATAACCAATCTAGTTGGTTACCTCGCAATATACGACCGTTGTCTTTAGCTTTTTTATTGCTAGTACTTACTATATTTACTCTTATAGACTTTGGCTATAGTGATTTACAATTAAATAGTAGTATGGTTGATTTATGGAGTATGTTAGCAATTACCGCATTTGGCGCGTACTTTGGCGGTCGTAGTTACGAAAAAATAAAAAATGCCGAATAACAGATATAGATTAAAACCCGACGAAGAACAGTTATTAAACGATTATCGTAAACACAAAGCTAAAGGTAACGCAGATAAAATAACTGTAAATAAGTATAATATAAGCGGTATACATATTGTTAGCGGTTGTCATCACGTACCTGCACACAATAAAAAAATATTTAACGGTTTATTAAATTTGTGTGACGATTTAAAAGATAGTCTAGTAGGCTTTCATTTAATAGGTGATTTTTTAGATATGTCTAGTATTTCAAGACATAGCGCAGGTATGCAAAGTAAATTAACGTTATCAAAAGAATATAAAGAAGGCAACAAAGCGCTAGATATGATAGACAACGTTTTAGACAAACACGTCTTGAAGTCTTATATATGGGGTAACCACGAAGATTGGTATAACCAATATATGAGTAAAATTGATAACGCTAAATTAGGCAGGGGAGTAATTAAGTCGCCAACTGAAGCATTACATTTAAAACAACGTAATTACGACATATACGAGGATTGGAAAGAAGACAAGATAACTATAGGTAGACATTTAGACTTAATACACGGTATATATTGCAATGTACATAGCGCTAAAAAACATATAGATACTTTCAGACATAGCGTAATGTTTGCTCATACGCATAGAGTACAAACATATATAGAGGGTAACGTAGGCGGCTTTAATATTGGTACTATGTGTGATTTAGATAATGACGCGTTTAGTTATGCTAGTAGAGCAATGCGCGCAAAATGGAATAACGGATTTGCTATAGTACATATAGATAATAAGGGCAGATATTACGTAACGCAAATACTAGCTTTTGATGATACTTTTTATTATAACGGTAAAAGGTATTAAATAGTTTACACTTAATTACTTACACGTTCTGTGTAACAACAAAATAACACAAACAAGAATAATACACTATTATATATATAGATTATTAACATAGTAATTGTTAATAAGTTATATACTACATTTTGTTTATAAATAAAATAATTGTATATTTGCTGAAATTATTAAAAACACATTATGAATTATTTTAAAAACAAAAAAACTAAGTTTACTAAAATTTTATTAGATGCTCAAGATTTACAAAGTGAATATGACATAGAATTAGCTTTATACAAAGACGGTGATTTAGACGGTTTTAGTATTGCAGAATGGTATACAGGTGATTACATAGATTTAGAAAGACTAAACAAACAGGTACACAAACTAGTTAAACAAGGTTACGAATGTATAGAGTTGAGATACCCTGATGGTATGTGTTTTTGGCAAACAACAATTTATAAAAAGTAAATAACTTAAAAAACTAAAAATGAAACTATTAGAAAGTAAAAAACAAATGATTAAAACTGCAACTAAAGTACAATTAGAAAATGTTTTAAAAGAAACTATTTTACTAAAACAAGAAATAGAAAAAGAATTAAAAAAAAGAAAGTAACAAACTAAAACAACTAAAAATTAACAATTATGACTTACGAAGAAAAATTAGAAAGCGAAAAAGAAATATTCAATTTAGAAGAATTTACTAAATTCAATACAGGTGTAATCTATGATATGGTAAACGATTATACTTGGCGAGATGAAATTTGGTTTGCACACGGTATGAAAAATAAAAATATGCTATATAAGCGATTTTGGACATCACAAAAGAGAGTAATGCAATATTTATATAATGTATGGGAAGCAGACTCTAGTCTATATACAGACTGTGTAAAAAATGTAGTAACGGACAAAAAAGCATTAAGAGAGTTAGCAAAACAAATAATACCTAACTTGTAAGGTTTTTAACATTTAAATTGTTAATAACTTTTAAACTAAGTATTGTTTATAACGAAAAAAGTTGTATATTTGCTTAACAAACTTAAAAAAATAAAACAATGACAAATACAATTAACTTAACGGAAAACGAAAAAAACTTATTAATCGAAGTTGCAAATAACCAAGTAGAAGAATCATACTCATACTTTTTAGGCGAAGATGTAGGTACAAAATCAAGAGCAGGTACTTTATCTAATTTAGTACAAAAAGGGCTAGTACGTGATGCCTTTAAAGGTTTAGATGATGCCGTACAAATGTATCTTATAACAGATATAGGTAGAGAATTTTTAGGTTTAGCAGAAGATTTTTATAATCGTGGCTAAGAACAACACACGCCAACGCCTCCTACTGTAATAAATAGGGGGTTTTGGTGGTATAACTTAAACAATTTTAGAAATGGAAAATACAGAATTTAAAAGAGGTACTACAATAAATGCAGGTAACCATCTTATAAGTATAGGCACATTTAACACAAGTGAAATAGCTATATTGTCTAAACATACTCACGAGTTTACAAAACTAGAAAGAACAAAAACAAATAAGAAGTTAAAAAAAGCAAAAAGAAGATTTAAAAATTTTCTGTGTTGCGATACTAGTTTTTGTTTTCGTAGATTTACAGATGATATGATAAACGAATTAATATTAATACTAAAAGGATAAATTTAAAAAGATGGATAAACACGCAGAAATATATAACGAAACTTGTAAAGTACAAGTACAACAAGTTAAACTAGGTGATGTAACATACTTTGCTAGATGTAAAGTACATACGCTAGAAGGCTTATTACAAAACGCAGAAGAAAAGCAAGTAGAGTATAAAGATAAAGGTAACGATACACTTGTAGAGTGGTATCAAGGGCAAATAGAGGCTTATAAGTTATCATTAGAAATACTAAGAGATTTAGTTAGTACTTATAATAGATTATAATATGAAACGAGATATAATTATAACATACGGTATAGGGTTAAGTTTAGCCGCCCTTTTAATAGCGCTAGACATATTACAAATTATTAATTTAACATATTAGATATGCAAGGAATAGTAAAGCAAGTACAAAGCAACGGCTCAATAAATTTAAAACACGGTTTATTTTATAAGTACGAAGTTAGCATACAGTCAGACAATGAATTATTACACGGTGAATATTTAAGCAAGTCAGACAATCAAAACAAGTTTATACAGGGTGAAGAAGTAAATTTTGAGTTTACAGGTGGTAATTACCCAAAGATAAAGCCTATAAATCCTGAATACTCAAATAAACAAAGCTATAGTAAACCTGATTATTCTTCAGATAGAGAAACACGAATTATTAGACAGTCAACGCTTAAATGTGCAACTGATTATATTTGTAATAATGGCGGCGATAAAGCAGATGTAATAGAGTTAGCCGAAATGTTAACAGATTGGGTTTTAACAGGTAAAAAGGTACAAAAAACAGATACTAATTCAGATTTACCTTTTTAATTATGTACGAAACATACCCATACTATACAAAAGAAGGCGTAAATAAAGGCAAAGACTATAAATGTAAGCCTAATGAAGTAGGTATTTTAGATTACGACAATAAAAAGTTTATAATAACTAAAATAAAGCCTTTAGACGATAAAAAAGTAAAAAAGACTATAATTACACTTAAAGGTAATTTAAAAGGCGCTAAATCAATTAAAGACGTTAGTACTAGTATGTATTTTGTAGACAGTTACAACGTAGATAGTTTATTATTTATTGGCACAGATAAACAATTAAGCGTATACGCTGACAGATTATTAGAAGAAGGTTATAACATTAAAGATTTTTACAATTATGAATAGTTTAAAAAAAGAAATAGATTTATTAATGCACATTACTACTAAATATTTAAATTTAGATATTGAAGATATTAACGTGCAACAAAAAACAGATACGCAGGTTATGGCGCGTATGATAATTTGTAATATACTTATGGAAAACGGTATAAAACCTGCACAGTTAGCAAATCATTTTTGCAAACATAGAACAAATTTTTACCATTACTTAAAATTACATAAATCATATATAGTAAACCCGCGTATGTACCCTTTGTATATAGATAATTTTAACGCTATATACGCTGAATATAAAAAGAAGTCTAATCATATTTCAGAAATACAAAATTTGCAAGCTATAGAAGATATAGATAACGCTTTATTAGAATTAGTACAAATAAGAAAATTTTTACAAAATGGAAAAACAAAATTTGAAAAAGCTAGTAACTGAATTACTAACTAAATATGAAAAATTGCGAGATTGCGACAATAAGCTAACCGCTAACGTATGGAATACGCAATTATTAAAGTTAGGATATAATATAAAAACTTTATCAGCTAATGACATATTACGTTTATTTGCAGATAATAAATTATATTCGCCTAGTAGTATAGTACGAGAACGCAGAAAATTACAAGAATGTAATATACATTTGCGAGGTCAAAAATACAAAATTAGACAAGTTAAATTACAGGAAGAAATGAAGGCAAGAATGAAAAAAAATAAATTGTATAAAGTTGTAAAATATGATGAAAATTTAAACCCTAAAACACAAAATTTTTTAAATCTATAATGCAAGGTTATATAAAATTACATAGAAAAATACTTGATAACGGCGTATTTGCTGACGCTGAATTACTTAAAGTTTTTGTTTGGTGTATTTTAAAAGCTAATACAACTAGTAACGTTGTATATGGTCGTAAAGTTGACGTAGGGCAATTTTTAACAGGCAGACTAACAGCTAGCGAAGAATTGCATATAAAACCAAGTACAATATATAAACGATTACAAAAATTAAAACAACAGGGTTATATAAATTTAAATAGTACAACTAAAAATACTTTAGTAACTGTTATAAATTACAAATCGTATCAGTTAGAACAGGTAAACAAAAAACGTAATTTAGCAGAAGTTATAAATAAATTTAAGTTAGAGGTTAACACTTTTTTAAATATATATACTGAAGAAATGCTAGAAGAATTTACAGACTATTGGACGGAAACAAATAAAAGTAAAACAAAATTAAGATATGAATTACAAAAAACTTTTGACATATCTAGGCGTTTAAAAACTTGGAATAAAAACGATAAAAAATTTAATAAAGATAAAAACAATAATCTTTTAAATAATTGGCAAGATTTACGTAATGAAATACAGTAAAAAAGATTTAGTGACTTGTTCGCCCTTTATGTTAATAATGGGTTATGAATATGAAGCTAGCAAAGATAGAGCAAATCAACTATATAAATATCGAAAATTATATGAACGTAAAAATAAACAAAAAAAGAATATTTGACAGGCTACAAGATAACGACATACAAAATTTAAAAATTGAATGTTTAGATATTATAGCTATGTGTTATACGTCATTAGGGCAAAAACCCGACAAAGAGCAATTAAAAGGTATGTCAATTTTATTTTATAATGACCTTATTAATTATTATACTAATATGACAATGCACGAAGTAGCTTTTGCAATTAATAAAGGTTTACGTAATGCAGACGAAGGTAACAGCGTATTTATTAACGTTCGTACTTGGAATGTTTGGTTAAAAAACTATAAAAAAAATGCAATAGAAAAACGCAGGTTAAACCAACATACAGAATATGAATTATATAAAAATACGCAAAAATTAATTAGCAAAACAATAAACGCAGCTAAACGTATAAAATGATATATATATATAAAATACTTTTAATACTAGCAATAGCGTATACAGGCTTAACTTTATATTTTGAACATAGACAAGACAAGCAAAAAAAAGAATGGCTAAAAAGACAAAAACACACGCAAAACTAAAAAAAGATTTAGATAAAGTATTTAGCCAATATATAAGATGGTCGTATGCAGACGACAACGGTTTAGTAGAATGTTACACCTGTAACACAAAAAAACACGTTAAAGAAATGCACAACGGACATTTTCAAAGTCGTAAACATACTAGTACGCGTTGGCTACACAGCAAAACAATAGCAAATTGTAAGCCGCAATGTCCGAAATGTAATTTATATTCTGAAGGCGAAAAATGGATATTTGGCAACAAGTTAGTAGCTGAATACGGCGTAGAAGAAGTAAATAATTTAGTTGCGCTTAGTCATAAGTCTGTTAAATACTCTAAAACAGATTTAGAATTTCTAATAGAAAAATATAAAAAAAAGCTGAAAGATTTATGTTAATAAAAACTTATTAACAACTTACAAACCGTAGCATATTTTATTATACTTGTATGTGATTGATACACAGACGTATACAAACCTTAAAAATTTAGCTAAAAACTTTTTGCCTTCAAAGTATTTAGATGACATAGTACACGAAGTATTTTTACAGATTTATAGCAATCCCGAAAGACTTAAACAATTAATAGATAATAAACAGTTGAAGTATTATTTTATTAGACTATGTAAAAATAATTATTATTCTAAGACGTCTAAGTATTATTACAAATACAAAAGACAATATAAAGATATAATATTCAATACAGATACTATGAAGTTAGCCTGTAAACTAAAAGCAGATACATTATATTTTATTGAAGACGCTGATTTAATTAACGACATACTAGACGGTTTGTATTGGTATGACCGCGAATTATTTAAACTTTATGTACTAGGCGATAACAACGGTAAACGTTTTACATATACTAGTTTAAGTAAGAAGACAAAAATTAGCCGTATGAACATATACATAACTATAAAAAAAGTTAAAGAGTATATAAAAGAAGAATTAAACAAAAAACGTAATGGATTATGACGATTTACAACGTATTGTAGGTTATGGTTTAACTGTAATAGAGTTTTACAATGAAGATAACCAACTAGAATATATAGCAGACTTAGATAATATGTATTTTGATGACGTTGATATAGTTTTTAGAGAAAACGAAGAACCAATAGGTATAATAAAATTATATAGATATGACAAAAAAAACGAACGCGCCCAACATAATGGTAAAAAGCTATAATTATTTAAAAGCAATTAGTAAACACGTTTTAAACGGCTTAGAAAATGTAAACGAAACAACATTTTACGATAGGTCATATATTTGCAGTCGTTGCCCTAAATTAATATTAGATGAAGTAACTAGTACGCCCGAATGTAGCGTTTGCGGTTGCCCTATACCAAAAAAGGCTAGTTGGAAGTCTGAAAAATGCCCTTTAAACAAATGGTAGAATTTTTAAAACATTTATTTGGATTTTGTGGTGAAGCACATTTAAATATATTTCACGTAATACTAGGTACGCCTTTAATTTCATACATAGTGTATAAAATAAAAATTTTATGGAAATTACATATAAACAAAAACAAAGATTATTAGACGTTTGGGATAATTGCAAAACAGGACGCGCAAGCAACCAACATTACAAACAAGAGTTAATAAGACTGTACAACGAATTGTATAAACAAAATGTAAAACTAACTACAAACTGTAGTAGTTGTATACAAGAATGTTACAACGGCATAAAAAAAATAATTGAGAATTTATGAATACACCTAAATACTATAAAGGCAAATATTATAAATATGAAGCGCACGAAGTAATAGAGGATTTTGCAGGCGACAATTATAATATAGGCGTATGCTTAGCGTATTTAATGCGTGCAGGTAAAAAAGAAAATAACAGTATTATACAAGATTTAGAAAAATGTATTAATCATTTACATTTTGAAATTAAAAGGCAAAAGCATATAAACAATAAACAACATAATGAAGTTAGTAAATATACAACAGATAATACCTAATAGTGACAACCCTAGATTAGTCAATACTGCGAAATTTGAAAAACTAAAAGAAAGTATTAAAAATTTACCGCAAATGCTAGAATTACGCCCTATAGTAGTAGATAGTAACAATATTATTTTAGGTGGCAATATGCGATATAAAGCATTAGTAGAATTAGGTTATAAAGAGGTATATATTATACAGGCAGGTAATTTAACAGATGAACAGAAAAAAGAGTTTATAGTAAAAGATAATTTAAATTACGGCGATTGGGATTATGACATTTTAGCTAATGCTTGGGATAGTTACGATTTAGAAAAATGGGGTTTAGATGTATGGATAAATGAAGACGACATAGAAACGCATATAGATACTGAAGAAATAGAAGAAAAAAAAGATAATAAAGAAGTATGTATATTATGCGGTAAATAATACACAAAATTACACACAATGCAAGATAGAACAGAAAAAGGTAAAATAGCAATGATACAAGCACTAGAAAAAACGTTAGGCGTTGTATCGTCTGCAGCTAGAATAGTAGGCATAGAACGTAAAACACACTATAATTGGTTAGAATCAGACGAAGCATATAAACTAGCTGTAAAAAGCATAGAAGACGTAGCTATAGACTTTGCAGAAAGTCAGTTACATAAACAAATAAAAAAAGGTAGTACGCCTGCAACTGTTTTTTATTTAAAGACTAAAGGCAAGCGTAGAGGATATATAGAAAAACAAGAATTAGATATTAACGCAGAAATAAAACCTATTAACATAACTTTACAAATTGATGAAAGCGACGTTGACTAAAAAACAGGGTTTAGCTTTAAAATATTTAACAGATAAAACAACAACAGAAATTTTATTCGGCGGCGCTGCAGGTGGTGGCAAAAGTTATTTAGGTTGCGCATATATAATTTGGTTATGTACTAACTATGACGGTATAAGGTGTTTAATAGGTCGTAGTAAATTAGACAATTTAAAAAAGACAACGTTAAATACTTTTTTTGATGTTTGCAGTCAATGGAATATAAAAGCTAATGTACATTACAAGTACAACGCTAGTAGCAACATAATAACTTTTTATAATGACAGTCAAGTAATATTAAAAGATTTATTTCAATACCCGTCAGATAGAAATTTTGACAGTTTAGGTAGTTTAGAAATTACCGCAGCTTTTATAGACGAATGTAACCAAATTACAGAAAAAGCAAAGCAAATAGTTAGTAGTAGAATACGTTATAAACTAGATAAATATAATTTAACGCCTAAACTACTAATGACGTGTAACCCTAGTAAAGAATGGGTATATAATACATTCTATAAACCTAGTAAACAAAACAATTTACCAAAGTATAGAAAATTTATACAGTCTTTAGTTACCGACAACAGACATATAAGCAAACACTATAAAGAACAGTTAGAAAAACTAGATAACATAAGTAAACAACGTTTACTATATGGTAGTTGGGAATACGACGACAACGAAGACAAACTAATTAATTATGACGCTATACTAAATACGTTTGAATTAAAAGATACAGAAGGCGGCGAAAAATACATAACTGCAGATATAGCGAGATATGGCAAAGATAAGACAGTAATAATTTATTGGAACGGTCTACGCGCTGAAGAATTTAAAGTATTAGAAACAAACAGTATAACGCAGGCGGCAGACAGTATAAGAGGTTTACAACTTAAACACGACGTATATTTAAAAAATGTAATAGTTGACGACGACGGCGTAGGCGGTGGATGTACCGATATATTACGCTGTAAAGGCTTTGTAAACAATTCTAAGGCACTTAAAAATGAAAATTATATAAACTTAAAGACGCAATGTTATTATTTGCTTAGCGATTATATAAATAAGTCTAAGGTATATATAAGCTGTAATAACATATCATACAAAAATTATATTATACAAGAATTAGAACAGGTACGGCGTAAAAATTTTGACAAAGATACTAAGCTACAATTAATATCTAAGGAAGATATAAAAAATGCTATTGGTAGGTCGCCTGATTTTGCAGACGCTATAGCTATGCGTATGTATTACGAGTTAAAGCCTAAAGGCGTTTATTATGTGCAATAAAAAAAAGAGTAGCGCTCGGGCGTCCGTTGGCTACTCTTTAAAAACTTAAAACAATTATAATAATTGAAAAACTTGGCTAATATACTGAAAAAGTAACTTTTATATTTTATTTTATGATTTTAGTTTTAAACAACAAAGATTACAATATACCTACAAGTTGGAAACAAATTAAATTAGGTGATTTTATGCAATTTATGCAACAGATAGAAGGCGTAGAAGACGAAACACAACAAGCATTAATAACTATTAACACGCTTACAAAAGCGCCTATAGATTTACTAGAGAAATGCGAAAAAAATAAAATAGATGAAGTTGTAGAAACTTTACAAACATTGTTAAACGAAGAAGGTAATAAAGAATTAAATTTAATATTCAATATTGACGGTATAGATTACGGTTTTCACCCTAATTTACACGAATTAAAACTAAAAGAATTTGTAGACTTAGATAACAAACTGTCTAAAGGTTGGTTAGCAATGTCTGACGTAATGGCTATACTATATAGACCAATAACAGAACAGAAAGGCGAAAAATACAAAATAGAGGATTACGATTTTTTAACTGCAAGTAAACGCGCAGAATTATTTAAAGATAATTTAAGTATAAGCACAGTAAACGGCGCAGCTAGTTTTTTTTTGACTATCGCGACAAATTACATACAGATTACGCGCAAATCTTTACAGAAAATGACGCGCAGACAACGCAGAAAAATTTTAAAACAGAAGAAGAACAGTTTAACGAAAAATACGGTTGGTACAATTTAATATATAGTCTTGCAAATGGTGATATACTAAAGTTTAATGAAGTTTTAGAATTATCAGTAAATGAATGTTTTAATTTTATAGCATATCAAAAAGACTTAACATATTTACAAAATAAAAAATGATAATATATAAAGGACAAGAAATAAAAAATATAACGTTAAATATGTTATATGATTTATTCAGAAAATTAGGCGACGACAGTTTAATAATAAAAACTACTACGATAGGCGACGTATTCGAAGTAGATTTAGTTAACACTACATACCCTTTATTACATATATCTACAGAAACTGCAAATTTTGAGCAAAATATTTTAACGTATAGCTTTCAATTTATTGTAATGGATTTAGTTAGTAAAGACGAAAGCAACGAGGAAGACGTGTTAAGTGATATGCTACAAGTTATAGGCGACATAATAAGTAATTTAAAAAATTCTGATTTTGATAGTAATTACGACGATTTCAGACATAGCCTAAGAATACAAAACGATATTAGTTGCGAGCCGTTTACAGAAAGGTTTGATAACGAGGTTAGCGGATGGACGGCAACAATAAATATTGACGTTGATTTTAACGCTAGCGCCTGTAGTGGCGACGTAGCATATTAATAATGAATAAGTTATAAAAAATATATAACAACAAAGTAACACAACTAATAATATACATATAAGTATAAATATAGATAAATAAGTATAATAAATATAATATAATAATAATATGAGTACAACTATTACACCTTCAACATTAACAGTACAGATTAAAGAAGAAATAACAATTAACGGCACGGCATACGACCAAACAGTAAGCAAACAGTTAACAGGCATTAAAGAAGTATCTAAACGTATACATAACATACCTGCAGCAACTACAGTAACTTTAAATACTTTTGCGTCTGCAGGTGACGGCAGCAATTTTGACGTAGAAGAAGTTAAGTATATAAGATTAACAAACTTAGACGATACAGAAAATTTAATAGTAACATCTGCGTACAGCGCAACAAGTGGCGCACTAGAAATAAAGGCGGGTTGTAGTGTTACGTTATTTTCGCCTAATGGTTTAGGCGCTGCAAGTAAGGCAGCAATAACAACGCAAGACGATATAGAAACTTTATTTGTTCGTAATAATCACGGCGGTAATGATGTCGATTTAGAAGTATTTATAGCGACAACTTAATGAAAGCAACAAACGTAGATAAAGTTTTAGACGCTTTTGGTAAAAAAGTAGTTTTACAAGCTAGAAATATACTAAACGCAAAAGGTAAAAACGCAAGCGGCAATTTAGACCGTAGTTTAGGTTACTTTATAAAAGTTTTTCCTAGTGGCGCTTTAGATATGTCATTTGTAGCAGAAGGATACGCAGACATTGTAGACAAAGGTATAAAAGGAAGTAAATCTAGCGCTAAAGCGCCTAAAAGTCCTTATAAATTTAGAGGAAATAAAAAATATGCTAACATAGGCGCAATAGATAAGTGGGTAGTACGAAAACCGTTACAAGCAGGCAGAAATAATAAAGGACAGTTTGTAAGTCGTAAAAGTTTAGTAAGAGCAATAGCACGCAGTATATATTTATTCGGTATAAAGCCTAGTAACTTTTTTACTGACGCTTTTAATACTGCATATAAAACATTACCTAGACAGTTTATGCAAGCGTACGCAAAAGACGCAGCAAAATTTTTAAAGTTTGTAAGTAAAGAATTATGATAACATTAACAAATTTAACAACAGGCAACGCGCAATATATAGCGCCTGCATATAGCGATATTGTAATAAAAGCTAGCGGTATACCTAGTAATATACTAGACAATAATTTTAATATAAAGTTCAGATGTACTGTTATTGTAAACAATACAACTGCAGTAGTTTTAAAAGTACCTGTACAAACAGACGGGCAGGCTGTTTTCGGTTTATTTAAAATATCTAGTATAATACAAGATTTTACAAAAACTGATAACAAAGGTTATGACGTAGACGGTGTAAATAGTACGTTTGCAGGTGATACAATGTTAGTAAATAACCACAGTATACACCAAATAGACAAATACGCTAACAACAGACAAAATTTAAGACATATTTTATTATTAGGCGGTTATGAATATAGCACAACTGCAACAAGTACAATTATAGAGCAAGACAGTCTAGCGGCGCTAGTAGGTTTATTTTCTACTAATTCAACAGCACAACATAGTCTAGGGTTTAGTGGTTTTAATTTTGACGATTTTATTTTAACTGCAAGTAACAAACGTTTTTTATCTGTGTTTCCTGCAGTATATACAGACAGTAGCAATGTACGTAAAATACAACTAAATCAATATCATACACTAGCATTTTTTAACGGTGGTTTTGCAGGTTATGCAAATATTACTGTAACAAGAATACAAATTAAAACTTTTGATAATAGCGGTTTGTTAAGCGAAACATATATAGATAATACAGTAGATAACGGCGGCGCGCCTTTTGCCAATATTACAACAAACTTTTTTAACGGTAACGACAATACACACAAAGGTTTATTATATTTTGGTTGCGGTACTGCGCAATTAGCACAAAACGGTATAAGCTTAACAAATGTAGTTAGTTATACTGTAAGAGCATATAACGTAAATACGCCTGTAAGTAATGCACATACATTTGAAATACAAGATGAAGACTGCAAAGGTTTTGAAACTATAAGATTAGCATTTTTAAATAGTCTAGGCGCTTGGGATTACTACAATTTTACTAAAAAGTCAGTAAGAAAACAAAATATAACACGTACAGGCACAAAATTAAATTACGGCTATACGCCTTACGCTAGTACAACAGACGCAGGTATAGCAAGTAACAATACATTGTATAATTACGGCACATACGACGGCGGTACGCGTACGCTTAACATAAATAGCATAGAAACTATAGACGCTAATACAGATTTTATTACAGAAGAAGAAGGTAACATATTAGAAGAATTATTTTTATCGCAAGATGTATATATGCAAAACGGTACAAGTTTTGAGCCTGTAGTTATATCAGATACAGAATATATAAAACAAACGTCGGCTAATAATATGTTAATACAATATATAATAACTATTGAAAAAGGGCATAATAAGCGTATACAAAGATTATGATTAAATTAATTGTAAAAAATCAATTAGACAATACACTAACTGAGTTAGATTTATTTGGTAGCGAAAATATAAACCTAACGCTACAGATAGACGACGTACGCGACATTGAAAATAAAAACGCTAGTTATTCTAAAGATTTTAATTTACCTGCAACTAAAAATAATAATAAATTTTTCGAACACTACTATAATGTAAATCGTAGTAATGTAAAATTCACGCCTTACAAAACTACAAAGGCTTTTTTGTATAGTGAAGAAATTTTAATTCTAGAAGGTTATTTAAAATTGCTTAACGTAGTAGATATACAAGGCGAAATAACATACAACGTTAATTTATTTAATGACGTAGCTAATGTATTAGAAGTTTTAGGCGACGCAACAATAGCAGATTTAGATTTTAGCGATATAGACCATAATATAACAAATACAAACGTTGCAAACAGTTTTACAAATACAGGCGTTACACTAGCTGACGGTACAACTAGTATCATACCTTTTTACCCTTTAATTAATGAAGGTAATATGACTAGTACTAGTAACAATTTTACTACTTATAATATATACAAAAACTACATACTTAATATACAATTAAAACACGTTATAGACAAAATATTTAACCTAGCAGGCTTTAATATATCTAGTACGTTTTTAGAGAGTGATACATTTAAAAAAATATATTTTGATACTACAGTTAATACAAGTCTAGGCGACGATAACGTAACATTTAACATAATAGCGCATACGGCTAGTAACGTACCTAGTGGCGGTCTTGATGTTGGAATACCTTTTAATACGCAGCTTATAGAATTTACAACAGAATTAAACGATACTAACAATTATTTTGACGCTACTACTAGCACTTTTGTAGCGCCTTTTGACTGTACTGTAACTGTAGGCTATAAAGTCAGAATAGAAAGCATTACAAGTAGTTTAATAGCGCCTAGCGCGCACTTAATGGTAAAAACATTAAACGCAGGCGTACCTAATTTTATTTATTTAGATAGTACGCCGATATATGGCGATACAACGCAAACCTATTTTTTTACAGGTAGTATAAATTTACAACAGGGTATGTCGGCACAATTTAGCGTAGTATCGCCGTACAATGAAGGCGGCGCAAGTCACGAATTTGTGCAATTTCCATCTGATACGCCCGAAGGACAAGGATATTTTATAACTTTAAATATTGTACCTTTTAACATTGTAGAAGAAACAATAAGTAATAGATTAGGCGAAATAAAATTAGCTGACATAATAAAAGATTTATCTAAATTATTTAATTTAAACTTTGAGAGCATTGGCAACAATACATTAAAAATTGAGCCTTACAAAGACTTTATAAGTGATACAGTTTTAGATTGGTCTAAAAAAGTTGATATGTCAGAAGTAGTTATAGAGCCTATAAACATACCTAAACGAATTGAATTTTTACACGCATTAGAAGAAGACGATTATTACAAAAATATTTATAATTTAAGGTATCAACA
>VTLG01004261.1_pt1 | contig 28473 bp, 19 predicted proteins | sample 4694571 | NCBI WGS metagenome assembly VTLG01 (sample SAMN12604809, study PRJNA352737) | marine metagenome | biome: ENVO:00000447; feature: ENVO:00000209|ENVO:00000569|ENVO:01000036; material: ENVO:00002151; isolation source: viral sequences binned using virsorter ...
GGTGCAAGGAAAATATTCGGGATTTTGATTTTGATATAGAAGTAGCAGAAAACCCTCATTGGTCATTTCAATTTTCTCCAGAGGATAGAGTGTATGATCAATTACCTAAAAGGGTTCTTGATAAGTATGAAGATTATTTTAATGGCTCCCCCTTTTTAACTCTCAATGGTTCTGTTTGCCGACCGCAAGTGCCAAGGTGTCCAGACGGTCAGTGGGCGTGTGCTAAAATTGCTGAAAAATTAAAAGTAGATGCAGTCATTATCGGAAGAGATATTATACAAGAGCTTTATGATATTGGTTTGTTTTACAATATTGGGTGGGATGAAGTGGTATCTCAGAATTGGAAACAATATGATGATAGGCATACGTATGATTTAATTTCTTTTTGGCACGAATTAACAGACATACCTATAGAGGCACCTCTTGCATATAAGTATAGAATGTCCCGATTGTCAATTTATGATATGTTGCCAAACGAATTGAGATTACAAATAAATCCTTGCAAGGATCATAAAAGAAAGCCTGAATGGTATTTCCGTGGTCAGAGGCTTGGCACAATAGACAATTGGTGCGAGGATTGTATTAGCTGTCTGACAAGAATTATATATGAAACAAAAGTATATACCCCAGAAGAAACGGAGCAGATATTTAGCAAATACTTTCAAAAAAATTGGGTGGAAACTATAGTTTATCCAAGACATGGATATACTGATTGCTTATCTAAAATGTTAGCTGCATTAGAATCACCAGAGGATATGGAAGAATTTCGGAATGAGTTCTCTATCGAAATTAGCGAATAATCTTACTCCAAAAAAAGGTCCGGGCTGGCCGATCTTTTCGGAGAAGTTTCCTCTCAAGGTGAAGCTTATTGATCCCGCAATTCATGTTCAGTTGGATGAGAAGTTAGAAGCCGCTATTATTGAAGCAGGGGATGCGCTGGATGGACGAACGGAGGCCAAGTGTCTTATGACGCATTGGCAGATGCACGAATCGTACCAGAGTTTTCGAATGATCGGGGATGCAGCTATTACAATTGCGAATAGTTGTCCTCTAGCCAAACGAACACTTCCAGACGGTACACCCGAAAGGGTTCCTCTCTATATCAAAGAGAGCTGGGGATTGATCTACGAAAGAGAGCAATACACGAATCGACATACGCATTGGCCTTCTCTCTGGTCATATACCTATTGCGTGAAGGCTTGTGAGAACTGCGCTCCTTTGGTGTTTCCTACTGTTACGAGTGAACCAAACGGAATGGCGGTTAAACCTCAAGCGGGACAGATAATAGTGTGGCCCGCATGGTTGAATCATTTTGTCGGGGTACATGGTTGTGATCATGAACGAATTATGATTGCAGGGAATCTGGATGTAGGATGGCATTTATAAAATGTTAAAACAATTTATAATTTTGTTAAGTAGTCTGATTATATTATATATTGTGGCTACTACTATATCAAATATATACATGGTCTCGCCGGGAGGTTAGGATGGAACAGAATAGTTTCATATTAACATTTCCGCAACTTCTAGACAGTGAGGTATGTGAAGGTCTTATTAAATGGCATGGCGAACCTTCCAATGTAAAAACCGAAATTGCAGAGCGTGAGTCTAGACGGGATGTGCAGAAGTGGTTAACCGAAGATTACGAGGAGCTATGGAAACCTCTGCAAAAAATGAAAATGGATATGGCAGAATTTTATCAAGGTCGATTTGCTTCTGCATATCGAGGAAGAAAGAAACTCCTTGCACCCGAATCGAAGATACAACGTAGCGATCCTTTTGGGGGAGGGTTTCATGCTTTTCATTCGGAGATTTCTCATTGGGAAAATTGTTCACGGGTTCTGGTCTGGACGATCTATCTGAATGACTTACCCGAAGGAGAGGGAACAACAGAGTTTCTATTTGACGATGTGAAGGTTCAGCCGAAGCAGGGCCTAGCGGTCATCTGGCCTGCAGCATGGATGTTTCAACACAGAGGAAACCCTGTTCATACTCATCCAAAATATATTGCCACAGGGTGGTACTGGTATCCTAAAGAGGAGTTCTATTACAAATGACCCTGTTATCGTCTCTCGCTTCATCCATAGAAAAGGATAATACCAATACGGAAAAGGCGTTAAAGTCTCTCAAGTATAATCCAGCTTCTCGCAAATTTGAGATGAAGTTTCCTGTCATAGAGCATTGGTATACAAATTTTGATTTGCAAGAACGTCTAATTAATACATGTAGACAAATAGGTGATCAACAGAAAAGAGAAACAAATGTAAAAGCAAACATGACGGGATGGTTTATGCATGAAATTGACACTGATTTTGAAATGGTTTGTGTTGAGGCAATGAAACTCGCAATCGAAAATTCTCCATCAGAAGTTTCATTTATGACTTATGATTGTTGGGGTGCAATTTATAACAAGGGAGATTGGACAAAGAATCATGATCATTGGCCGCAGATATGGAGCTGGGTATATAATGTAAAATGTTGTGATGATTGTGCTCCTCTTATTTTTCATGACTCTCGTAACGAAGAAGATACCGATCATGCGTTTTCATTAAAACCTAGTAATGGAAAGATGTCAATGTTTCCCGGCTGGATAAAACATTCGGTTCCAGTACAACAATGTGATCATGAAAGAATCATTGTGGCTGGAAATATTAGTTCAAACCCTTATCATATCATCTCTGGAATTGAAGAACGTAAGACAAAATTTACTAAATAACCTACCATGATTAAATATCGCATAATTAAAAAGGATATATTATGTGACGGTATGACTAAAGAAGAAGCGACGGAAGCTCTTATGCAAATAAAAGATTCTCGACCTTTTGAAATTTTTGATGTCGAAGAATATAGTTATACCCCCGAATTAGGAAGACTAGGCAGAGACCCCGATCTTCATTAATCCTTATAAATACTAATAATAATTATAGGGAATCAAATGCCAGAAAATTTTATGGGAATGGACGGATTCGTATGGTTCGTCGGTGTTGTCGAAGATCGTAATGATCCCGAAAAGGTCGGCCGGGTAAGAGTTCGTTGTCTTGGATTTCATACAGATGATTTAACTAAACTTCCTACGGCTGATTTGCCGTGGGCGATGTGTATGCATCCTATAACCGATCCATCGATGCATGGTATGGGTAATAGTCCCTCTTTTCTTTTAGAGGGAAGTTGGGTTATAGGATTTTTTCGTGATGCAGAATCAAAACAACAACCTGTAATTTTAGGTTCATTACCCGGCATACCAAATAAACCTTCAGATCATACCAAGGGTTTTAATGACCCTCGTTCTGCAGCATCTTTTCAATTAGACTATGCTGAAGAACCTTTCAAACGAAAGGAAACGGATGGCCATAGTTATGGGCCTTATCCTCTGGATGGTGAAAAATATTGGCGATTTTCTGGACATAAAGTTGGAGAACCAGATACCAATAGATTAGCAAGGGGAAAAGAATCTGAAAAACATTGGTCTATGAAACGACGTAGACTTAATAGACTGGAAGGAAAACCGTGGGAGGGCGGTACTGGAGTTTCTTATGCGAAGAAACCATATATGTCAAGAACAGAACTCCAGGCTCAACAAGAAAAACGGAAAGCTTGGGAAGAACCCCTTCCCAAAGGTATTGAAAAAGATGGTGTAGAGGTTCCAGTTGAATCTATCAATGCAGCAGAAGAAGTTGAGACTACTGTAAAAAATATTTATCAATCAGGTTTATATCCTTGGAATCATGTTTATGAAAGTGAAGCTGGACATATCATGGAAATTGATGATACCCCCGGCGGAGAAAGATTATATAAAGAACACGGTCCTTCAGGCACTTTCGAGGAAATACATCCCACGGGAACAAGAGTTGTAAAAATTATTGGGGATGATTATGAGATAGTAGCTGGAAGTTCATATGTTGTGATTAATGGTAATGCAAATGTTACCATAAAGGGAGATAAGAGAGAGTTTATTAAAGGAGATTATGTATTAGAAGTTGAGGGAGAATATACACAAAGAATTGGTAAAGATATGAAAAGTAAAGTTGGTTATACAAAGGGAGGAGGAAATTTATACCAAGAAATAGTTGGAAATCATGAATATTGTATAAAAGAAGATTATAAAGGTATGGTCAATGGCGCTTTCATTGAATTTATAAAAGGCAATTCAACTATTTTGGTTGCTGGAATTGGTGGGCATTTATTGGAAACAGTACATGATATGAACCTCCACTCAATGAACTCAAAAATAGCATTAAATGCTCAGACAGAATTAGATTTATTTTCTGTTGGCACAGCTACTATGTCGGGAATACATGCTGGTATTAGTGCGACTGGAGCTATTTTATTAAATTCGGAGGGAACTATTAGTGCTGCGGCAGTGGGCACCATCAGTACGTCTTCCACAGGTATAACGAGTATTCAAAGTCATGGTGCTAATGTTAATATTACGAGCGGTAAAGGTTTGGGTTATCCACTCGGTGATATTAATTTGAATGAACCTGCGGCCCTTGTTAATTTTCTAGCGGGAGCATTTTAGTAGCAGCTAATGGCACATGCATTTGAAATACTGGACACAACAGGAACAATAACTACTTATACGGATTATGATTCGATTAATTTGACAACATTAAAACATGTTATTTCTTTTATTCCAGATGTAGGGACTGAAGTTGATTCACATGAAATATTATTGGAAAATGATTTTGATGACTCAGTATTAGCAGATTATTTTATTACGGAGGATCATTATTCTGAAGACCATGCAACAACGCCAGGAGAGTCTACGGGTACAGGAGGTGATATTCTAGTTTTGGATGGAACGGATGGTAGCAGTTCTAATGAAGGAGATAAAATAATTCCAGAACATGATACATTTGCTTTACATAAAATAGTGCCGGAAGATTGGTCGGAGGGGTTAGAAAATCATTTAGTATTAGAAACCTCTAGTGATTCTGTTACGGCAAATCATTATCACGAACCACTTGATGATCCTCATAAAACTGGTGATGGTCATACTAATGAAGAACATAGAGAACTTGATTTATGGAATTATAAATTAGGATTGTTAATAGCTAGAGAAAATACAAACAATTCAGCATAATAAAAGTTAATAAAGGAGAAAATAAATGCCTGCTGTGACTTATCTTGGAGCTAGAGATATGTTTCATTGTTCAGCACCAAGAAGGAATGGAGCATCTGCTAATGTATTTGTCGGCATCGGCAGTGAGAAGATTGGAATTAGTTGTGAAGGACATCCTAACACTAAACATAAATTTCCGAAAGGCCTTAAAGGATGTCCTAAACACGCAAAAAAAATCACAACAGGTTCTCTTACAGTTAAAGTAAATGGTCGTGGTTGTGGCAGAGTGGGGGATGCTATAACTGCTTGTACTTCTGTTGCTCAAGGAAGCCCCAATGTATTTGCTGGTGGATAGGAGAAAGTAAATGGCATACCCTAATCCAGAATATGACGTTATTCAGACCGATGACACCGCCAGTACCTTTGGCGGGTTGCCTGATGCGCCGGAACATAGTTCGTTGCTTGCGGCGTTAGGCAAAGGAATTGCTGATATAGGTAATGCAATTGTTACTGGAATTAAAAGTATATTTGAATCAATAACTGGAGCTCCAGCCGCCGGCGCTGTTACTGCTGCCCGGGCACCAGTTATAACTGCAAAAGCTGGTATAAATTCTGTATTAAGTAATGCTGGATTTAGAGCTGCGGTAAAGATTGGTACAGGTGGTATAAATGCTTCTGTTTCTCTTGCTAATGGAGCAGTTGTCCCAGCTGGTTTTAGATTAGATAGCGCAATTAATGCAATGTCTAAATTACCGCAAGATTCAGATGCTTTTAATACTCTACAAACAACATGCGGAGTTGCTTTTACATCACAAGGATTGTCGCTTTCCGTAGTAAATGCACATATAAACAATGGTATTATAGCTGCTCAGGCAGGATACTCTATAGCATCTGCCGGTGTTCCTAATTTATCCATCACAGCACAAGGAGGAATTCTACACTCAGCTCCACCATGTCCTATGCCATCAGGTCAACCAGAAAGTGAAGGTAGTGATGATTCAGTGGAAAATGCTATTTTAGTAGCTGCTATTGCGGCAACTGTTGCGGGGGTAATAGCTGCTAAAGATGTTAGTATATCTGCTCGAATGTCAACCATAGGCAACACAATGTATAAAACTCAAATTGGAGGAGTATCTGGAAATTGGGAAGCTGATCCCCAGGCAGGAGTTATGTCAGATGCTATAGAGACAGTCACTACTGCCACCGCCGATGCTGGCATCGAGGTTAAGGAGTTCATTAGCGATGCTGTTGAAACTGCACCTCAAAATTATACTGTGTAAGGAGATAACTAATGGCGCAAAGAAAATCCAGAGATAACAAACCTTCTAAAGGCGAACGACCAAATGTAAACAGAAAGGTTCTTAATGCTCTAAAACGAGATAGAACTGAACTTGATTTAGCTATAGCAAAATGGGATGCTTTTAAAAGGGGTAAAAGGGTTATGATCACTATACCAAATCCTAGTGTAAAATCAGAACCTAATAAACCTTTTATTCGTGTCAAAGCAAATGATATTTGGAAAAAGGAAAAATATATTATGAAGTCAAAAGATGTAGTATCTTTATAAATAGTAAAAACAGGAGTCTACTATGGCAGCTGCAAATGCAGGCGAGTATATTTATCCAGCTGAAAAGGGTCATTGGGATGCCCAGAGTCAAAATGATATTGACCGCAATGCCAGACAGTTTAGGGATTTAGATTTATATTTTGGAAAAACATCTGGAACAAAAGATGTAAGTGTAGTAACTGATATACAAGCAATCAAAAGGTCTATTCGTAATTTAGTATTGTTAAATCAGTATGAAAAACCATTTCATCCCGAAATTTACGGCGGAGTAATTTCATCTTTATTTGAACCTATGGGTCCGTTGACCGCAATGGTTATTGCTCGTCAGATAGAAGATGCTATTGTAAATTTTGAGCCGAGAGCAAATTTAGTTCAAGTTCGAGCAGACGAAGATTTGGATAGAAATTCTTATGAAATTTCTGTAGAATTTTATGTTCGTAATGCTCCAACAGAACTAGTAGATTTAACATTAATGTTAGAGAGATTACGATAATGGCAATAAATGAAAAAAGGTTAACCGTAACAGAATTTGATTTTGATGACGTAAAAGATAATCTTAAAGTTTTTCTAAAAGGACAAACAGAGTTTACTGATTATGACTTTGAAGGTTCTGCTATGAGCACTCTTTTGGATGTGCTTGCATATAACACACATTATCTTGGGTTTAATGCAAATATGCTTGCAAATGAAATGTTTTTGGACAGCGCATCATTGAGATCAAGTGTAGTTTCTCATTCAAAAACATTAGGATATATACCCAGATCAGCGAGAGCACCAGTTGCTACTGTGAGTATTGCTCTTAATACAACTGACCTTACCACAGCAACTATGCCTGCTGGAACTAAATTTAATACTACAATTGACGGTGTTACTTATCAATTTGTGACTTCTTCTGCTGTTACCAAATCAAATACGGGAGCTGGAATTCCTTATGTTAATATTGATATCTATGAAGGTTCGTATATAACAACGCAATATACTGTAGATACTTCTGATTCAGATCAAAGATTTGTTATAGAAGATAATAGAGCAGATACCGTAACTCTTACTGTTAAGGTGCAAAATTCTTCTAGCGATTCTACCACAACCACTTATACGCAGGCGACAGATATTACAGGTGTAACTTCGTCTAGTGCAGTTTATTTTTTACAGGAAGTTGAACTTGGTAAATTTGAAGTTTACTTTGGGGATGGTGTAATAGGGAAAGCATTATCAGATGGAAATATTGTTATATTGACATATGTTGTAACAAATAAAGGTGCAGCAAATGGAGCATCTATATTTACAAGCGATTCTTCTATTGCGGGTATTACTGATGTTTCAGTACTTACTCATGCAAAGGCCCTCGGTGGCGGAGAACCAGAAAGTATAGCATCTATTAAATTTAATGCTCCTCTTGATTATGCAGCGCAAGGAAGGTGTGTAACTTCTGAAGATTATAAGGTTGTTGTAAAGGAGTTATATGCGGATACTCAATCTATACAAGTTTGGGGTGGAGAAAGTGGTTCTTATGAAGAAGGTATTGGAGTAACAAGTACAGCACAATATGGGAAAGTCTTTATATCAGTAAAATCCACCACAGGGGAAAATTTAACTTCACTTGAAAAAAAGAATTTAGTTACTGATTTAGGTAGTTATAAAGTTGCATCAGTGACTCCTGTAATAGTTGATCCAGAAACGACATACCTAATTATAGGTGTTACCTTTAAATATGATTCTAGCGCAACAACTAAAACTGCTGCAGCGTTATCAACTTTGGTGTCGGATACTTTAACGACTTATAATACCGACAATCTAGCTCAATTTGATGGAATGTTTAGACATTCAAAATTAGTTGCTTTGGTAGATGATACTGACCCCGCTATATTAAGTAATGCTACAAATATCACCTTAGCTAAATTCTTTACTCCCGACACAACAGAATCAACAGCTTATCAGATTTATTTTAATAATGGATTTTATAATCCACACACTGAACATAATAAAACTGCCGGCGGAATTATTGCCTCAACAGGTTTTTATATAAGTGGAGACGCATCTAATCAAATGTATTTTGATGATGATGGTTCTGGAAATTTAAGATTATATTATTTGGTAGCAGGAAGTAGAGTTTATCAAGATTCAGCGATGGGCACAGTAAATTATATAACTGGTGAAATTAAGGTTTTCGGTATACATATTGCAACTGTGTCGGAAGTAGATGGAGTTACTTCTTCGAAGATTCGTATAACAGCTGTTCCAAATTCTAGAGATATTGTTCCAGTTCGTAATCAACTTTTAGAAATTGATTTTGTAAATTCAACTGTTGATGCAGAAGTAGATACAATAGCTACTAGTGATGCTAGTGCAGGCGCTACTTATGTTCCAACAACTACTTATACAACAACATCTGGTTATTAAAAATGGCACCATTTGATTATCCATATTCATCGAGTCTTGAGAATAAGATAAGCACTCAAATTGAGGGACAGTTGCCTGATTTTATAATATCAGAACACCCCTTATTTGTTAAATTTCTTAAATATTATTATGAGTATTTGGAAGCAGGCGAACTTTCTTTAACTGCGACAATTGATAATGTTGCTCAGGAAACAGTTTCTTCAAATTATATTCTTGATGAGAAGGGTGAAAAGATTGTTACGGAAACAGGAGCAGGGACACTCGGCAAATTCACTGTCGGCGAAACAATAACAGGCGCAACATCTAAAGCAACTGCAAAAGTTCTTGTTGATGACCTAGCAAATAAAAGACTTTTCATTACATCCAAAACTCAATTCATTACAGGGGAACAGATCGATGGTGGCACTTCTAGTGCTACGGGCATCGTAACCAGATATCGAGCAAACCCCATTCAAAATATTCAACAATTACTATCTTATGCTGATACTGATAATACAATATATGATTTTCTAGACCAACTTCGTGATTCTTTTATGACTGCTATTCCCACTGATCTTGCGAGTGGCGTTAACAAGAGGAATTTAATTAAAAATATAAGAGAACTTTATCGAGCCAAGGGAACAGCTGACGGTCATAAAATTTTCATGAGAATGCTTCTTGATGAAGACTCTGAAATATTTTATCCAAACAAATATATGTTAAGACCTTCTGCTGGAGATTGGGTCTATAAATCAAAAATGAGATGTACTCTTGGTACAAATTCTATATCCTCAGAAGTAGTTGGTAGAACTTTAACTGGACAAACAGGAGGTGCAACGGTACAAATTGTAGATGCTGCAGAATTTGCTGAAGGTGCTGATACGGTTGTTGAATTTGAAATTGATACGGGAACTTTGGATGGAACATTTGTAGATGGTGAAACAGTAACAGCAACATCTAAGGTTCAAGATGTAACTATGTCTTTTGTAATTAAAGGATTGGTATCAGATACCTCCTTATCTAATGATGGAATTTTATATTCTAAAAATGATGAAATAGCATTAGATACTAACACTGGTATTGGTAATGCTCTTGCAACAGTTAAAGTTGATAATATTAAAAGCGGAACAGTAGATGGAATTGCTGTTGATGATGTTGGAACAAAATATAGAGTGGGTGATCCTCTCGTTTTTACATCTACAGAAGATGATGTGATCTCGGCTACCGGATTTATTTCTATTATTGATGGATCACTTGTATTAGATGGAACAGATGTAGCAACCACAAATGCTGGCGATTATATAGTTCTTGAAGATGGTAGTTTTGAACATGTTGAATTTTATGAAGTTGAATTAGAAGATAATACAATAGGGACAGAACCATATGCTGTATATGGAACAGATATATCTTACAGTACAACTAAGGGGTATTATTATCCACTATATTTAGATGAAGATCAGGCTTTTGCGTCTACTATCACGAAAGCTTCGGCAAAGGCTAATGGAACAACTACCAGTTCTACTGCTCTTGTTTTGGATGAAAATGTAGGAACTATTGCAGTAGATATGATTGTTGAGGGAACAGGAATTGACCCCAGCACAACTGTTACTGTTTTAACAGTAACAGATCAAAATAACATAGTTTTAAGCAGTGCCCAATCGATAACAGATAATGTAGTTTTATCTTTTAAAACTGTTGCAACGAAACTTCATACTCATAAATTTTTAGAATTTTCAAATAAAACTTTTTATATGCCAACGGAAAATTCAAATCATTATAAGGATACATATGATTCTGCTGTATATAATTTGTTTGGAATTAATTTAGTATTAGATGGGACGAATGCTTCTTCTGATAATTCTAATTATAAAATTTCTATGCATCCTTCTATTAATCAGGTTACTACTGATTTATATGGATCAGGATCAGATAGATTGGTTTTAGAAGAAGGAAATTTCTCAGTAAGTGAAGAAGGTACTATTTCAAAATCATTTGTGAGTAATGGCGGTTCTGGTTATAGTTTACTTCCTACAGTTGCAATATCTTCTTCCTTTGGAACGGAAGGTAAGGTATTAGCAACAACAAAATCTATTGGAGCTGTTGACAGTATAAATTTAACGAATGAAGGTTTTAAATATACTGAAGCGCCAGCATTAACTTTTAGAGCTAATTTAGTTTTGAAAGATGTATCAGGAACTTTTGAAGCTGGTAATACTCTTACCACTCACACGGGAACAGTTAAAGCATGGAATTCTAATACTCAGGTTTTAGAAACTACATTGGAAGATGTGGTAAGATTTGCATTGAATACTTCTGATAAGGAAACTATAGAGTTAGAAGATTCTTTGAAAGTGTTTAGTGATGTTAAAGATACCACGGTTGGTTTAGAAACTACTATTGACATAGAAGATCAAATTGTAGATGAATCTGGAAATAGAATTGTCTTAGATGCCGATAGTACTCTTAATGGTTATATTATTCTTGAAGCCGGGAATGGAGAGACTGCTGGCAGTGCGATTGTGAGCGAAGCAGGAGATGCTAGTTATTTTCCTCCACTACAATTAGAGGGTGCTACTAGCGGTATTGGAGGAACTTTTAATATTTTAGGTGAGGGGGGAACTGGTAATCTCATCTTATCAGAAACATCTATTTCAAGTGGCGCAAGTTCAATACAATTACAAAGATTTTTAACAGAAGAATCTCAACTGATCACGGCAAGACAAGGTGGAGAATCTGATACACTTATAACCAATGGTTTTATAGATGATGAAGATAACAGTACTCTTGTTTTAGATGGGACGGATAGTTCTCAGACAAATGCTGGCGGTGATATATTAAATGAAGAGCATGGAAATAATAATACCATCATTCTTAATGGAACTGATTCAGATGGTACAGATGCTAATGCTAAACTTTTACAGGATTCAGATACAACTAGTGGTAGCATTGCAATGGATGGTACAAATAGTTCTTCACTTAATGTCGGAGATAACATTATACATGAAGTCTCTGGAATAGATTTTTCGGCGGGAACAACTGTTATAACTGATTCTGGAGGTGCATCTGGTACTATTGTAAATGCAGATGTTGCTAAGGGCGCAACCACAACAGATATAACAACATCAACATTAGGTAGTTATGGAATTGTTATTGAGAATCTTATTGGCGAAGATTTAATTAGACTTCAAGATTCATATTATTATCAACAATTTTCTTATGAGGTTCAGGTTGGTGTTAGCGGAAATGAGTATATAAATGAATTAAAAAGGTCTGTACATCCAACAGGATTTAATGTATTTGCAAAAGTGAATATCGCAACTTCAATTTCTGCTGCTATAGGTCTTGTTGGGTCTAGTCTTGGTGGTGGTTATACTTCCGACACTGACACGTATTCACCAATACTTGCTTCCACTTTTGATATTATATTTGGAGAGACCTTACAACGAAGACTTAAATCTATAGAAATTCCGAAAGGAGATTATGAAGAACAAATTATATTAGAAGAATCAGAAGAAGCTAGTGCTTTTGAAGATTCGATACTTCTAGATGGTACAGATTCTTCCAGTACACATGCGGGTTCTTATTTAATATCAGAAACGCCAGTATATGCTTTTCCAGATTTTGAAGGTATTGCAATAACGCATAACAATCTTGGAGATGATCCAGGCGATAGTTTATTGTTAGATGGAACGGATGGCAGTTCTTCTAATACGGGAGACAATTTAGTATTAAATGGCACAAATTCTGGCAGCACTAATGCTGGAGAAAAGATTTTATCAGAAAGTACAGCAACAGTACGTACTGGTGCTGGAGATTTTGGAACTCTGCTTCTTAATGGCACAAATTCCAGTTCTTCAAATAATGGAGACAAAATAATATCTGAAAGTGCAGAGTTGATTACGAATAATTTAGTTATGGATAGTTATGAACATAGTAGTCATTTAGAACCAGATGGGGATGGTGATGATCTTCTTCTTGATGGTACTGATTCAAGCTATACGGATACTGGTTATTCTATTGAACTGGAAGATGTTCTTTCAGATGGTTCTGATATAAGAATTGGAATAAATGTTAATAGAAATCTTTCAACCGTATTAAATGAAGATGGCGGTTCTCAACAACTTGAAACTTCAGTTAAAGGTCAGGGGTCAAATCACGACCTTACTCTTGTGTCTTATGTGACAAGAAAAGTTAATATTCCTCAACCAACACCAAGACATTTATCTACTGGTTTAATTACTCTTGCCAAACAGCCCTTTCAATATCATGGTGCAGTAGAAGTAGAAAGGGGAACCTCTAGAGCTGGAAAATTATTGTTGAACGGTGCAGAGATAGAATTCGATGAGAGAGCAACAGCTGTAGCATTTGCGGGAGAAAACTTTCAATTAGAAGATGCTACAGAAGTAAATCTGGGTTCTGCACTTACTTTTGAAGATATTGAATCTTATAGACAAGATAATTTGGTTTTAGATGGAACAGATTTTTATGTTGTTACAATAGAAGATGGCGGTACAGACGGTAGTGGAACTAATGCTGATGATACAATTATTTTAGATGGAACCGATTCTTCATCGACTAATGCTGGTGGTTCTGTTGTCATGAATATTACCAAAGTTGATGAGGGTAGTAATTTATTATTAAACGGAGAAACCCTTGCTCTCCATGAAGGTGATAATATTATATTAGATGGAACAGATGGAAGTAGTTCTAATGAAGGAGGAGCTTTACTTTTGGATGGAACATCATCTGCTGGTGCTGATGCTGGTGAGAATCTTTTAATGAATAGTTCTCCTGTAATTGCAACAGGCGAGGGGGAAAATCTAATTGGAGAAAATGTACATCTTAGCACGATGACATTATCTGACATACTTAGACCCGATCTTCTTCTTATGAGTTCTGGCGAAGATTTTGGTACTGAGAGTGGAGGGGGTATATCTTCTGGAGGTGCTAGTGAACCTGTAGGTATTCTTTTTGAAGGTAGTGATGTTGGAGCATTTAGACAAGAGGATGGAACAACTGTAACAGGCACGTTAGGAGATGATATTCTTCTAGAAGACAAAACTGGAGTTGGGTTTAATAATAAACTTCTCGTTGAATCTAGTAGAGTGGAATTAGAAGCAAGTATTAATACGGGAACAATACCATTTCAAAATTGGACAAATTCCAAAATAATTCCAGCTACACGGCCTGCAGAAATATTTGTTAGCGATATTGGTCAATTGCATTTGGAAGATGAAGCAGCTTCAGCAACTAATATTCGTTTAGAAAGTGCAGTTGATACTACAGGTATTTTGGTAATGAACGGTATAGATGTCGGCAGCACTTTGGAAGGAAATCCTCTCAGGTTAGAAGCAGGGGAAGATATTCAAGTAAATTATGGCACTGGTTCTATTGTTCTTAATGGTATAGATGGTTCTTCCACAAATGCTGGAGAAGAAATTGATTTTGAACTTGGAACTGCTGATGATATTATGAATAATTATGGAATTGTAGTTCCGGCTAGATGGGATTCTAAGATTGTTACTTTCGATGCTGGTAATATAACCTTTGACAGTACGGAATAATCATTATAAATATAGATATAATAAGGAAAAATAAAGATGGCATATCAATCCATAGGAGTAGGAACCCTTGCGGGAGATGGAACTGGCGACACACTTCGTGTTGGTGGTACTAAAGTTAATGCTAATTTTACAGAATTGTATGATATGCTTGGGGATGGAAGTGATCTTACTTCAGGAATAAGTGTTTCTGGTTCTACTATTACTCTAACAACTCCAATTATTGCAGAAATAGATTCTGGTTCTACTATTACTCTTGATGCGACAACAGATATTGTCCTAGATGCAGATGGAGGAGATATTTTCTTTAAGGATGGTGGCACTACTTTTGGGAGTGCAACAAACACCTCGGGCGATCTTATTATCAAATCAGGTACGACAACAGCTGCAACATTTAGTGGCGCAAATGTCACTCTTGCGGGAACTGTAACTGCAACAACTGCTTTTGTTCCAAGTGCAAGTGATGGTGCTGCATTAGGCACAAGTTCATTGGAGTTTAGTGATCTCTTTCTTGCTGATGGTGCTGTTATTAATTTTGGTGATGATCAAGATATCACTCTTACTCATTCAGCAGATACAGGACTTACAACTAACGGCACATTTCAGGCAACTACAATAACTGCTACTACTGCTGTAGTACCTGATGCTTCTGATGGCGCAGTACTTGGTTCTGCTTCACTTGAATGGAGTGATCTCTTTCTTGCTGATGGTGCTGTTATTAATTTTGGTGATGATCAAGATGTTACACTTACTCATAATGCTGATACAGGTTTAACTTTAAATAGTGTTATGGTTGCTACTACTCTTGAGGCAACAGGCGACACTTCTGCTGGTGATAATGCTGCAATCGGTTATACCTCAGCTGAAGGTCTTATCCTAACTGGCCAGGGCAGTACGAGCGATTTGATTATCAAGAATGATACTGATGGTACGGTTTGTTTTGTCCCAACCGGCACCGGCCAACTCCAATTTCCTGACGGTGCTAAAATTCTAATGGGCGGCAGTTCTGATTTATCGATTTATCATGATGGTTCAAATAGTTATATTAATGAAGCGGGCACTGGGCAACTTTATATCAAAAGTAATTATGTTAGTTTCGTCAATGCTGCTGGCTCTGAAACCATGGCAGCATTTGATGACGATGGTGCTGTTACTCTTTATTATGACAATACCGCTGCACTTGCGACAAAATCTGGTGGTGGAACTCTTACTGGAACATGGGAAACCACAACAGCACTAGTTCCAGATGCTTCAGATGGTGCTGCACTTGGTACAACTGCATTAGAGTGGAGTGATCTTTATCTTGCTGATGGTGCTGTAATAGGATTTGGCGATGACCAAGATATTACATTAACACATGTGGCAGATACAGGACTTAAATTAAAACATGCTAATAGTGGTGATGATAAGTATCCACAACTTACTCTACAAACTGGTGATAACGATATTGCGGTCAGTGATAAACTTGGAGCTATTTTCTTTCAAGCACCAGATGAAGGTGCTGGGTCAGATGCAGCACTCGTTGCTGCGGGTATTGAGGCAGTTTCAGAAGGAGATTTTAGTGCTTCCAACAATGCAACAAAACTTTCTTTCCTGACAGCTGCATCAGAAGCGGCGGCAGAGAAAGCATCTCTCAGTTCTACAGGCGTATTTACAGCAACAAGTTTTACTGGTTCTGGTGCTGGATTAACGGCGGGAACTACTCCAATAGCAACATTGGATATTGATGGTGGTACAGATATAGGTGCTGCAATTGTCGATGCTGATCTCTTTATTATAGACGATGGTGCTGGCGGCACAAATAGAAAAACTACAGCTGCCAGAGTTAGAACATATGTTGGTTTTCCCGCTGCTACTGTTATGCTCTTTCAACAAGCATCTGCTCCTACAGGATGGACGAAATTAACCGCAACGAATAGTGAAGCTCTTGCGGATGCATCTCTTCGTGTTGTTGGTTCTACGAGTTTTGATGTAGGTGTGAATGGTAGTGTTGCGTTTACTACAGCATTTGCAAGCCACACTCCTTCGGGTAGCATTGCTGGTAATGCTGGTGCAACGACTTTACAAACAGCACAAATCCCATCTCATACACATACGGTTGGTCTAGGTAGTGATAATAAACAAGGAGGCAGTCGTACCGCAAATGCCGCCACCGCTGGCACTGCCACTGTCACTTCGAGTGCTACTGGCGGTGGTGGTAGTCATACTCATGCTGTAGGAAACATTGCTTTTACTGGTAATGCCGTTAATTTGGCAGTTAAATACGTTGACGTTATTTTAGCAAGTAAAGACGCATAATTAGGAGAATAAGAAAATGCGAGCTACTATACTTCCAAAGGATGGAACTGTCACTGTTGATGGAGAGGGTCTTGGAGATTTTGACATGTCAAAAGTTCCTGATGATATACATGCAGTCCAATGGTATGATACTGGAGGAGAAATAGAATATATTGATAATCCAGAAGATGATGTTGAAGGTAAACCAAATAAATTACTAGGTAAATTACCAACTTGGGCAAATAAGTTAATAAAAGACCATGCTAAAAAGAAAAAAGAAATTAAAGAAATGGAAGCTGATGATCTCCCCGAAGAAAGGGCCCCCGCACCGCCACGACCTGAAACGGTTGCGGCACGTGACCCTAGTGCGATGTTAAGGAGATTAGAGGAGTTAGAGAAAAAAATTTCTTAAAGGTATATTATGAAAGTTATGCATTGCATGTCAAGCGGACAAGATTCCACTTTGACTTTATATAATTTATTGAAGGATACTGATCATGAAGTTTATGCGAGATATTTTCGATATACAAAATTTTTTTCCAAGAATCATTTAGATTTTTGTGAAAAATATGTTATAAACATTGCTAACTGGTTAAAGGAGAATGTAAGAGATTTTAATTTTGATATAGAAATTGCAGAGCCACCAAATTGGTCATTTTATTTGAAACCGAAAGATAGAGTGTATGATACAGCTTCTAAAGAAATTTTAGAAAAATATTGGGACGATAAAAAACAAACTATGTGGGAGAAGACGGGTGTTACACAACAAGGGATTGCGTGGGTTTTAGAGAGGTTTTATAATTATGTGCCTTATGTAAAGAAGTTAAAGGTAGATTATGCACAAACCGGAAATGATAGATTACAATGGCTTGCTACCCTTCCGTCAGGTGCTAATTTTTATAAGGATATATGTGACATACCTATAAGATTTCCTCTTATAGAAAAAAATATGGGAAGAATTGCGATATATTCAATGCTGCCGGATGAACTTAAAAAGGTTTTTAATCAATGTGATAATGAGAGAAAAGAAGGCGAAAATTGGTGTGGAGAATGTTTGAGATGTTTGACACGAATAGTTTATGAACAAAAAAGATATACAATAGAGGAGACAGAAAAAATATTTAACGATAATCTCAATAAGATAGACTGGAATGATTGGAAGAAAAGTTATAATAGCAGATATTTTTATAATAATGTGTTAACACAAATGGCCGATCCGAATCGGGATAAGATATCTCTTAATTTTACTAAGTTCCGTGACGAAATTAATTTTAATTTACTAAGTTATGAGGATGCAAAATAATGGCGAAACTTGAAGTAAAGGATAATTGTCCTTTAAATAATTTTGAAAAATGTAAACAGTGGGATTGTGCATGGTATATTTTAATAAGTGGCAAACACCCACAAACTGGCAAGGATGTTGATGATTGGGGATGTGCGATATCATATCTACCTATGTTGCTGGTAGAAAATGCACGAATGTCAAATCAAACTGGAGCAGCTGTAGAAAGTTTTAGAAATGAGATGGTAAAGGATAACGCAGAATTACAAAGACTTGTTTCTGGAGAAGAAATTAAGGATGTCGGACCTTTACTAGAAGCAAAAAAATTTAATAGTAGGTTATTAAGTGAAAAATAATTCATAAATATACTTAACAATGTCTTAAAAATAGGATGAAGAAATGGCAGCAATTATAACAGAAAAATTCAGACTACATAATGCAGAACAATTTTATGAGTCTTTTAGTGAGGCTTCTAAAAATGTTTATTACTTAATGATCGGAAAGTCAACACCATTTTCAACAACGACTTCTGGTGGAACCGATGCCGCTCCCCCCACTCCAGCTGATGATGTATCTAGCAATTTCTATGAATGGGATCAATCAATTGCTCTTAAAAATATTGCTAGTACTGATATAACCTATGCACTGCCTCGTAGAAATTGGACTAATAGCACAACTTATGATATGTATGAGGCCAATATAAGTTCAGATAATACTACGACTTCTGGAGCAACAAATCTTTATGATTCTACTTTTTTCTTTAAAACAGCAGATAATAGAATTTATAAAGTATTGGATAATAATGGCGGTACTGCATATTCTGGTTCTGAACCAACTACGGAATCTACTTCACCATTTGAACTTGGTGGTTATGTTCTGAAATATATGTACACTATAACAGCATCCAATCAAACTAAATTTTTGTCAACGGATTTTATGTCTGTTGCTACAGATAGTTCGGTGAGTGGTGCTGCTACGGATGGTAAAATTGAGTCTCTTATTATTACTGCTGGGTCTGGTTATACAGCAGGGACATATTATGCTGCGGTATATGGCGACGGTTCTAGTGCGGGAACATCTTCTGGAGCAGTTGTGAGTATTGTAGTGGGATCGGGTGGAACAATTACTTCATTCGGATTGACTGCTGGAACAGATACGACAATTTATGCTGGCGGTACAGGCTATACGTATGGAACAGTCAATCTTGGTTCCAGTTATACCTTCTCTGATGTTGCGCTTTCTTCAGCATCTTCTATGGGAAGTGGCACAGGTGGTGTGGTACAAGTTGTAATTAGTCCTAAAGGAGGCCACGGTTATAATGCGATTGAAGAATTAGGAGGTCATTATGTTATGACCCGATCTACTCTTACTGGCGCTGAAAATGATGATGTTTTAACCGGAAACGATTTTAGAAACATTGCTATTGTTGTTGACCCAACAACTTATGGAACTTCTACGGCAGCATCGTCAAGCACATATAGACAAACATATGCTATAAAATTAACAAGTACTTCTGGAACATTTACTGCTGATGAAAAAATCTCACAGGCTACTACTGGTGCAATTGGTAAAGTAGTTGAATGGGATAGCACCCTTTCTATTCTTTATTATCATCAAGAAAGATATTCAGATTTTGGTACTAATAGTACAACTGGGGCATATGTTGCTTTCTCAGGGGCAAATGTGATTACTGGTGCTACTTCTAGTGCAACTGGCACACCCGATGCAGCTGCTGATAGTGCTGTAACTCTTGCAAATCAGAATACAATTACATTTGCAGATGGCTATGCAAATCCAGAATTGCAGCCAGATAGTGGAAATATTATTTATTCAGAAAATAGGAAACCAATTTCAAGATCAACGGACCAAACAGAAGATATAAGAATTATTGTGGAATTTTAAAAAATGGCAGAAAAAACAGACCTTAATGTAGCTCCTTATTATGATGATTTTAATGAAACGAACAATTTCGTTAAAACTCTCTTTAGGCCAGGTTATGCTGTTCAAGCAAGAGAATTGACTCAATTACAATCTGCACTTCAGAATCAAGTTGAGAAACATGGAAGTCATGTATTTAAAGAAGGTGCTATGGTCATTCCTGGCCAAATAAGTATTAACAAAAATTATCACTCCCTTAAACTTCTTACATTATATGGTTCAGAAGTAATTGATCCTTCTCAATATTATAATCCAACAACGCCTGTTGTAATTACTGGCGGTACTTCTGGTGTTACTGCTCAAGTCATAGGTTATGATGCGGCAACAACTACAGACCAACCAACTCTTTATTTAAATTATTTAAATTCTGGAACTGATGGTGGTATTCATATTTTTGCAGATGGAGAAAACATATCAGCTGATGTGGGTATAACTCATAATTCATCGTATTCGGCAAATGTTGCTTCTGCAACTTGTTATACTTCGCAATATAGTCCAGACTCTTCGCAAACATCATCATTAAAAGGTCCAGAGGGCCCTGCTTCTAGAGTAGGTTCAGCAGTGACAATTGAGGTTGGAGTTTATTATGTTCGTGGGTTCTTTCTTTCATGTGAGAAAGAAACTATCGTTCTTGATAAGTATTCTAATGTTCCATCATATCGTGTAGGGTTTTCTATAACAGAAGGATTAATTACTCCAGAAACAGATTCTACTCTTCTTGATAATGCAACTGGTACGCCAAACTTTGCAGCGAAGGGTGCTCATCGTCTTAAATATACTCTTGCTCTTGCAAAACTGGCAAGAAATTCAACCGACGACAGTGATTTTATACAATTGATGGATGTTAAAGCTGGTGAAATACAAAGTATGGTTAGAAACACAGAGTATTCTGTTATGGCAGATACTCTTGCTCGCAGAACTTTTGATGAATCTGGTAATTATACAGTAAGGCCTTTTCAATATAGGACACTAGAAAGTGTAGATCATAATGATGATTTAGGTGTTTATACTGATGGAGCTACGACAGATGATGGTAATATTGCTTCTAGTGATTACTTAGTATTGAAAATTTCCCCCGGCAAAGCATATGTTGGTGGTTATGAGATAGATAAAATTGGGCCCACGTTTAAAGATATTAAGAAGTCAAGGGATTTTGCAACTGTTAATGCTGGAGTTTCCACTTTTGATATGGGGAACTATGTTCTTATAGAAAATATATATGGTTCTCCTGATATCAGTCCAATTACTGGTGAAACAACAGCATACAAGACAATACAATTATATGACCAAAAAATTGCTACTAGGGGGTCTGCAAATGGTACACAAGTCGGCGTTGCTAGAGGTAGGGCAATAGAATATTCTAGTGGTGCTCCGGGCGCAACATCTTCTAATAATGATTCTCAATATAAGCTTTTTTTGATGGATATAAAACCATTTACAAGATTGGAGTTGAGTGGAACTCCTGCCACTTCGCTTCTTACAAATCATGCTACTGGAGGAGTTCAAGTTACAGATGCAACTTCTGGGGCAACTGGTCTTGTACATGCTGATGGAACTTCTGGAAATATTCTTAATATTACAAATGTTACAGGCGTATTTTCTCCCGGCAGTAATCTTACAGCATCAGATAGAGCTGGAAATATTGGAGTTACTATTGTAGCAAAAAGAACTGCTACAATTAAAGACCTTCGTTCTGTATTCATGAACGATCCAGATACGGCTCAAGATTTTACAGCTGATATAGTTTTACAATCATTAACAGGTACAGGTGAAGATGTTTTAGTATTGGATGGAACAGATTCTAATTCTGCTAATATTAATGACAATGTTCTATTAGATGCGTCGGCTGCAAATACTGATGAGTTTGGAGAAATTCGTTTAGAGTCTCAAAGAATAGCAAGATTAAAGGATGCAGAAAAAAATAGTTCTCTGGAAGCACTTCCCAAAGGTGCTATTAAAACTCTTTTGACAGCTACAAATAATGGTCTCACCGATACGCAATACACAGTAAGAAAACAATTTATAGGGACAACAAATAGTTCTAGTGTTATATCTTTTAGTGCAGGGGCCAATGAAACTTTCGCTTCTCATGCAGAAAAGGATTATACTTTATCGGTTCTTACAGCAGGTAGCGGTACAGCTGTAGTTGGGGATTTGGTAAGTATTGCTTCCACTATGTCTGGTGCGGGCACTGCCACAGTTACTATCACGGATGCTACGGTTTTGGGAACATCTTGCAAGGTTAAGTTAACTGCTACTATTCTTAAAACTTCCGTATCTCATAAAATTAAAACTACCCAACTTATGAAACAAGTGAAAGTTACTACAGGCACTTCAGATGCTTATGGCACTAGACCAACTGATGCAACTATCTCGCTCGGCCGTGCTGATGTGTTTAAACTTGCTGCTGTATATGATTCAGAAGCAACTGGAACTGCAGCTGCAGCACCGACTTTGACAACTGGAGCAACTACAGGTACGTTTACTAGAGGAGAAGTTATATCAGGCAGTTCAAGTGGTTCGACAGGTAGACTTATTACAACATCAAGCCCATTTCAACATACAGTTATATCTGGAGGAAATTTTGATGCAGGGGATACTATTACAGGCGCATCTTCTGGAGCAACAGCTGTAATTTCTACTGATGGAGTAACGGAGGGGTCCAAAGTTCTTACTAGTAATTATACCTTAGATACGGGACAACGTGATAACTATTATGATATTGCTAGAATTGTAAGAAAACCAACGGCATCTAAACCAACAGGACAACTTCTTATTGTTTATGATTATTTAGAACATGGGTCTGGAGATTTGTTAACTGTTGATTCATATGTTGACATAGCAAATAGAATGTCATATGATGATATTCCAGTATATGCTGCTACAAAAGTTGATCCTGACGATCCCAGGCCTGCTGCTGAATTTCCCTTAGCAGATACTTTAGATTTTCGACCAAGGGTTGAAGATATAGCAGGAACATCAGCTACGTTAGCTACTGTAGATGAAATAACAGGAAATTCTTTTGATTTTTATAGTAGACAATTTGATGGTTCTGGTGCTTCTGTAGTAGATTTCCCAAAGCCTGGGTCTACTATTCAATGTGATTTTGAACATTATTTGGCGAAAATGGTTAATGTAGCTATGGATGTCACAGGCAATATTATTATAACTGAAGGAATTAGTTCTGAAAGACCTAAACTGCCCGTACAACCGAAAGAGACTATGGGTCTTTGCAGTTTAAAAGTTCCAGCATTTACGTTTAATTCGCAAAATTGTATAGTTAATAAGGAGAAAAATCAAAGATTTACCATGAGAGATATTGGTAAAATTGAAGATAGAATAGACCGTATAGAGTATTTAACAGCTTTAAGTCTTTTAGAGAGATCGACCGAAAATTTTGAAATTAAAGATGCGAACGGTCTTAATAGATTTAAAACTGGGTTTATTGTTGATAATTTCTCAGGTCATCGTGTAGGTGATGTTGCTCATAAAGATTATAAAGTTTCTATGGATATAGAAAACGGCGAAGCTCGACCAATTCATAAATCTAACGGAATATTTTTGGAAGAAGAAGCTACTACAGATGGAGCAAGAGTATCAGCTGGATATATGAAAACTGGTGATCTTATTACTATGGCATATACAGAGGAAGTTTTTACTGAACAACCTTATGCAACGAGAATAGAAAGCGTAACACCATTCTTAACTGCGTCATGGTTAGGAAGACTTGAACTTAATCCTTCATCAGATGAGTGGTTTGAAACAGAAATTGCCCCAGAACTTATTGTAAATGTTATGGGCAATTTTGATGCTGTAACTGCTGCTGAACAAAATAATATTGGCACGATATGGGGTGCTTGGGAAACCCAATGGACAGGTCAGACATCAGTTTCTAACCGTTTCGGTGCTGGCTGGATTCCTATGCTAGGCGACGCCGCGCAGGGTGAGACACAAACAAGAGACCCAAACTTCATGTTATGGCCACCAGCCAATTGGTCTGGCGTTGAAGGTAGGGGTGGCAGATGGACAAGGACGGTAACAACAAGAACTGGAACTACTAGTAGAAGTGGTGTGAGAACATCTGTAAATGAATTTACAGAAAGGGAGTCTCAAGGATTTAAAGTTATAAACAGGGGTTTAGTACCCTTTATGCGGTCAAGAGCTATAGTTTTTACAGGACATGCTTTTAGACCTAAAACAAGATTGTATGGTTTTTTTGATAAAACACCTGTGTCGGCATACTGTACGCCTGGCGGAACAACCTATACTAGTGATACTACTATAGTAGAAGGAAGTCCAATAATTACGGACGCCATCGGCAAGATAGAAGGAACATTTACAATTCCTGATCCGAAACTTGCGGGCAATCCTAAATTTGAAACAGGTGAACTTCAATTCAGACTAACTTCAAGTTCTACCAATGCTTTAGATTTTGCCGGAGATACTAATGCCATTGCAGATAGTGTACATACAGCAGGAGATGTTATTTATACTGCGAAGGGAATCCTTGAAACTGAACAAGAAACTATTATTGCAACAAGAAATGCTACTGTAACAAGAGAAACTTTTAATCAATCTGAACCAGCTACTGACACACAAACCTCAGAGAGAGGACTGCCACGTGACCCATTGGCTCAAACATTTAAGATACAGGTTGACGATACGAAAGTTTCAGGAAAATTTATTACTTCTCTTGATTTATATTTCTTTGAAAAAGATGATTCTTTTCCAGTTGAAGTAGAAATTAGAAATGTTGTTAATGGATATCCCGGCCCGAAAGTTTTGCCTTTTGGGCGAGTAGTAAAACTACCAGCAGATGTTAATCTATCTACCGATGCATCTACCGCAACTACTTTTACGTTTCCTTCTCCAGTTTATGTTAAAGCAGGCATCGAGTATTGTGTATGTGTTATTACTGTTGTTCCAACATGGAGATGCTTTATTTCTAGAATGGGTGAAACAGATTTAGGAGGATCAAGAACTGTTTCAGATCAACCGCATTTGGGGATATTATTTAAATCTCATAATAATAGTGGGTGGGCGATGTCGCCGACGGAGGATTTGAAATTTACTATTAGGACGGCAGTGTTTGATACTAGTGGTACTGGTACGGTAACATTACAAAATAAAACTTTACCAGCTAAAACTCTAAAACAAAATCCTTTAATTATTACTGATGCTAGTACAGTTGTTGAAGTTAGACATAGAGATCATGGAATGTACGGAACAATTAATAATGTTACTTTAGATAAAGTTAAATCTGGTGCTGTTACAACTCTTGCAACTGCCCTTGGTAGTACTGATACTACACTAACATTGACAAGTGGTGGAAATTTTGATGACACCAGCGGTAAATATTCAATATGTGCAAATTCTCTTTATTATATAAAGATTGATGATGAGGTAATAAGTTATAGTACAATTGTAGGAGAATCTGTATCTGGAGTAACAAGGGCTGTTGATAGCACCACTGCTGCAACTCATGCTGTTGGAGCTACTGTAGAACTTTATCAAATACATAAAGTGCCGCTTACAGAAATTAATAAGACGCATATTGCTATTGCAAATATAGGTATTGACAATTATACTTTAACATTATCCACGACTCCAGTGGTAGATGGCGCTGGAGGTTCCTCTGAAATTGGGGGTCTTGTTGCTACAGCAACTGAAAACAATATGATGGACACGATGCATACTATTATTGGAAGCATGGAAGTTCCTTCTACAAAAATTACTGGTGAGGTTAAAACTACAACTGGAACAAGCCCTGATGGGACACAAACAGCATTTACAGTAACAGATGCTATCAAAATTCCAGTGAATGAGACCGTTATATTTGATAAGCCTTATATGGTGTGTTCTGGTATTAATGAGACTAATGAATTGGCGGGAGTTAAGTCTTTTAAAATGCCTCTTAAATTGTCTACAACATCTTCTTCGGTTAGTCCTGTTATTGATCTTGCACGAACCACACTAGTTGCAATTTCTAATAGAATTAATAATATTGATAGTTCTTCTGATGTTTATCCAACCACAAATTATAAAGCATCTACAGAACCAGAAGGTGATAATAATGCTGCAATTTATTTGACAAAACAAATAACTCTTGAAAATCCTGCGGCTTCGTTAAAGGTTTTATTTGCTGCTGTAAGGTCATCAACTTCGGATATAAAAGTTTTATATAAAATTTTGAGGACTGATGATTCTTCAGATTTTGATGATTTGGGTTATACATTCTTTAATAGTACGGGCGTTCCTGATGCTACAATTAGTCCGTCTTTAGGTGATAGCGATTATCGAGAGTATGAATATACTGCTGGCACTTCAGAGGAAGGTACTGGAGAACCTTTGGATGAGTTTATTGGGTTTCAAATAAAAATTGTTATGCAGGGGACAAACTCAGCAAGACCACCACGATTAAAGGATTTTAGAGCGATTGCGATGGTAAATTAAATGTCGGATACAAAATTTGTTCAAGTTGAGGATCGACCAGATTTAGTTAGAGATATGGATTCTGGCGCAATTATAAATCATAATCGTAATGCATATGAACTTGCAAAAAAAAGGTCAGCTGATGCACAACGACAAAGAGACGAAATAAGAAATACAACTAGAGAGATAAATACTTTAAAGTCAGAAATGCATGAAATTAAAAATCTTTTGAAAGAATTAGTGGGTAGAGAATAATGGCAATAACATCAAGTCAAATTTTATCTAGTAATAGTCTAGAAGAACTAAGGCAGCAATTTAATAATCTTCAGACAGACGTAACAACTCTAGATTCTTCTGGAGTCTCAGAAATCGTTGTTTCTGCAAATAATAGTACTAATGAAACCGTTTATCCTACTTTTGTAGATGGTGCTACTGGTGCTCAAGGTTTGGAAAGTGATACGGGGTTAACATATAATCCTAGTACTGGAGTTCTTACAACAACTAGCGTAACAGGTAATTTAACAGGTAATGTAACTGGTAATACGAGTGGTACTGCGGCTACAGTAACAACTGCTGCTCAGTCAAGTATTACTTCATTAGGCACGTTAACTACTCTTACAGTCGATAGTATTATTATTAATGGAACAAATATAGGTCATACTTCAGATTCAGATGCAATTGCAATATCTTCTGGTGGTGTTGTTACTATGGATCAAATACCAGTTTTTAGTGCTGGTATCAATGTTTCTGGAGGAACTATTGCTGGTACTCTTGCAACTGCTTCTCAGGGTAATATAACAACTGTAGGAGCTCTTGATGGTGGTTCTATTACATCAGGGTTCGGTGCGATTGACAATGGAACATCTAATATACGAAGTGCAACAATTACAGCAGAAACCGCCTTTGTTCCTGATACCTCTGATGGTGCTGCTCTTGGTACAACTGCTTTAGAATTTTCAGATTTGTATTTGGCAGATGGCGGTATCATTTATTTTGGTGACGATCAAGATATTAACATTACCCATGTTGCTGATACAGGAATAACGACTAATGGAACATTTCAAGCAACAACAATAACTGCAACAACTGCTTTTGTTCCTGATGCAAGTGATGGTGCAACTTTAGGCACAACTTCATTAGAGTTTAGTGACCTCTTTCTTGCTGATGGTGCTGTAATTTACGCTGGTGATGATCAAGATTGGCAAGCAACTCATATCACAGATAACGAGATGAGACTTGCTGATGGCGATAAATGGGGTTTTGGTGCGGGTGGTGATTTAACTATTTATCATGATGGTTCTAACTCATATATTAACGACGCTGGCACAGGCAATCTTAAAATAGCGGGAAGTCAAATTGATCTGCTCGGTGGCACAGACGGTGGCGAGACGATGGCGACTTTTGTTGATAACGGGGCAGTTACTCTTTACTACGATAATACTGCTGCACTTGCTACTGCGTCTGCTGCTGTAAATGTTACAGGAGATTTAACTGCTACTCTTACAATCCAACCGGCCGGTGATACTGCTGCTGGTGATAATGCTGCTATCGGTTGGACTGCTGGCGAAGGCCTAATCTTGACAGGTCAGGGCAGTTCTGGAGATATAACACTGAAGAATGATGCTGACGCAGTAGTTTGTTATGTTCCTACAGGTACAGACGATCTTTTATTCCCTGACAGTGCTAAGGCAATGTTTGGCGCTGGTTCTGATCTTCAGATTTATCATAATGGCTCCCATTCCTACATTTCCGAAGAAGGGACCGGGCAGCTTTATATTCGCAGTAACTATCTTAGTATAACGAATGCCGCTGGTTCTGAAACCATGTCATATTATGATGACGATGGTGCTGTTACTCTTTACTATGATAATACTGCTGCACTTGCTACAGCATCAGGTGGTGGAACTCTTACGGGATCATGGGCAGTAACAACTGCATTGAACCCTGATGCAAGTGACGGTGCTGCACTTGGCAC
>VTLG01005989.1_pt1 | contig 28472 bp, 32 predicted proteins | sample 4694571 | NCBI WGS metagenome assembly VTLG01 (sample SAMN12604809, study PRJNA352737) | marine metagenome | biome: ENVO:00000447; feature: ENVO:00000209|ENVO:00000569|ENVO:01000036; material: ENVO:00002151; isolation source: viral sequences binned using virsorter ...
TTCAGGTCATCTTCTGAAAATCCAGCAACAGCCATTTCAATATCATATGTGATTTCATCACGTTTTATAATATTATATGGGGGAAAGTTCTGAGTTCCTTGAAAGGAATCAGAGAAGAAATCGGATTGAATTCTATCCAACATGGAATCAAATCCTACTCCGAATTTTGCGATCCGAAATGGATCGAATTGTGTTAATGCTTGCGTAACCATAGTATCTCCTTTTGTAAGCAAGATTAATAAAAGCGTATCCCCTAAGCGGCGGATACAATAATAGGAGCCAGGAAACCATTTCCCTGACTCCTAGAATTATTTATACTCATTAGTAAGGCATATCCTCTGTAGATTCCTCTTTTTCCTCATCTTCTTCCTCAGAAACTTCTTCATCAAGGTCAACCCCTGCATCTACTTTAGAGTAGAGGTCAAGGAATGAGGTTTTTGTATCTTCATCAAAACGGTTAGTACACATTTCGATTGACTTCAGTTTATCTTTGAAGATTGTAAATGCCTTGACAATGTGGTCAAGTCTGCGAGTTGAAATCAGTTCATCAACTGCACCTTCAAAATAAGTCTTACGAATAACCTCTGCCCACGTTACCAATTTCTCAGCAAAATCTTCATCAACTTTACCATATTTGGCCATTGAACCAAGAACGATTTTCTTCTCAACTGCCAGAGCAGGATAAGGTTGTTCCATTGTGATAGGAAATCTTTCAAGGAATGCCTCGTTCAGTATGTTAGTACCGATAAACTTACCATCATCACTTCCACGACCCTTAGTGTTCGCAGTTGCAATAACTGTGAAACCTTTAGCCGGTTTGATATAACGGTTAATTTTCTTAATGTAAATTCCGTTACCTTCCAGTACTGGTTGTAGACACATAATTTTGTTTGATGCAAGGTCAACCTCATCCAGAAGTAAAACTGCACCACGTTCCATCGCAATCGCAACTGGCCCCAAGTTAAACTTGGTTTCACCATCCACCAAACGAAAACCACCAATAAGGTCATCTTCATCAGTTTCAATGGTTACGTTTACCCTGACACACTCACGATTAAGTTCGGCACACGCCTCTTGTACATTCAAAGTCTTACCATTACCAGACAATCCAGTAACAAATATTGGGTAAAACATCTTGGAACGAATTATCGATTTTATCTCTTTAAAGTAGCCCCAAGAAACAAAACCTTCAAACTTTTCGGGAACCATTTTTTCAATATCAGTTGACATCATTAAATTGGTTACTGTATCTGGAACAGAAGTTGCTGAGGATGTTTCCTCTCGTAATTTTTTAACTACAACTTCTAAGGGAACATTCCCTTCTGATGGAAATTTATAATTTCCACGACTAATCCTTTCAACAGCATTTTTACCCTTAATTAAAAATCGGGGTTTTATTACTCCAAGTTCAGAAGCCTTTTCAGCAAACTCTTTATATTCTGCTCTAGAAAAAGTTTCTGTACCTACGAAAGCTCGAAACGCATCCAAACTTTCTTTTTGTTTCACAGTATACATAATATATTCTCCAAACGGAGTTATCAAAAATAGAAGGAAACCATTTCCTTCTTTCACTTTACACTTATATTATCTCAAATTCCCAAAGAAAAGTCAAGGCAAAAATGGCACTTTATGCAACTTGATCAACAAATTTGTTGAGAAGTACACGATTTACTACTTTTCCTTTCATGTAATTTGTAAATCCTTTTGCCATCTTTCCTCTGGTCATATCACCATTGACATCAAGTTCACCATCATCAATTTTCAAACTAGAACCACCGGCCACAAAGTAATATTCATCATATCCTTGAGTTTCACTAACTAAAACTTTATCTTTTCTGAGAGTTTTACGGAGCATTTTCATATCTTGATTAGGAAACACATACATCAAATCATGATTTGAAACTCTCCCATTTCCAGAAGCAGCAAGAAAAAATCCAACTACATTACATTTTACTCTATCTTTCAACATTTTCAAAAGAAGTGTAGTAGTTCTTTGATTATAACTGCGATATTCTACACGATTATATGATTTTCTAGTTACAGGGTCAGAGTATACTACTTTTTCTTTTCCATTTGGATATTCACTCATTCCATCATCTCCCATTCTACGATTACTACTATCATTAGAAGCACCATCCGTAATGAAAACAATATTTAATTTCTGGATATTATTTTTATTTCTATACATAGGAATGAATTTCATTGCATTGACAATAGCTCCGTTTAATGGTGTTCCACCCAAATGCCATGCATCTGGAATAGGAAGAATTGCATTATATTTAGCATAATCCATATGTTCTTCTGGAAGATATTCCGTAATTTCATTCTTCCAACCATCTTCCCAATTTCGACCATATCCACGACTTGCAGAAATTGAAAGTGTTATCATAGTCAAGTAATAAACCATCTTTTTCAATTCTTGTTTTGACATTCTATCTGAAAATATATTAAATAACAAGTGATTTCCAAGAAGAACATCATGTCTTTTAAAATTCCAAGTAGGAGAATCTTTAGGACTTTCACTCATCCTTCTTGAGTGATTATCTTCTTTTCCTAAAATATCCCAACCACTATCGGTAAACGCATAAACTTCAAACTTGATTCCAGCCCTGTTACAGAACCAAACAATCTGAAGCAACTGTTTGAAACAATCGTGATGTTGATGTGCCATTGATGCAGACCAATCAAGAAACATTACCAAACCATGATTCTTATCTCCAGGCGTGATACTAATTCTCTTAAACACATCTTCATTATATTTGTAAGAGTGCATTTTCATCATATCCAGAACACCAGTTTTTGCAATGGATGCCCTCTGATATGAGTCAGCAGACTTCTTCATTTCAAATTCTTTCAAAAGGTAATTGACTGTTCGCATTGAATCTTTTTCAATTTTGGTTGCATACTTATATCCAGCCTCCATCCAAGCATCGGCATAATTTTTAGCTTCTCCTTCTTCAGTCCAACGATTACTATAACTTCCAATTCCACCATCTTCATACCAATCTTTGAGGTCTTTCAAACAATCTTTGTAGTTGATAATGGAATCTAAATTAGATTCTGGAACATTTGCATACCAGTAATCTCTTCCAGAGTCATCGTTTAAATCTTCTTTACGGTTTTCCCATTCCAGAACTGTTTCAGCTTGAATAGGATTGGTCATTCCACCTAATCCACCAGTTTTACCACTATTAGCTTCTTTTTCAGTTTCTTCACCTTCTGAATCAGAATTTCCAGAACCTTCTTTTTCTTTACCATCTTCGCCATCTTCTCCACTTTCACCATCTTCACAGGAATCAACTGGTGCAGTACAATCTTCTTTTTCAGAATCTTCACCTTCAGAATCTTCACCTTCAGACTCCTCAGAATCACCAGATGACTCATATCTTTCAACTTCCATTTCTTCACCATCTTCAGACTCTTCCCACATAGATGAATGAAAATCATCCATATCTTCAAAATCTTCTTGGTGTTCCTTACAGTATTCATACAAGTCTCTTGCGGCCTCAACTGCATGGGCAAAAGTTACTGCACTTTTACACTTATCGTAAATTGCAGTCTCTTCCTCATTAAAAGTAATTCCTGTAATTGAACCAACTTTTGCGTGAAGATTAATTTTGTCTGCAAGGTTCATAGACTCATAATCTCGACCAGCAGTACCAAAAAAATTATCCTTGTACAGTTTAGAATATCCTTTCAAAAAGGATTTCACACCGCCAGGGTATTTAGCTTTAATTTTTCTTTCAATCCGAACATCTTCAGTAATATTGATAAATGACTTAGGAAGATCATCATCATTATCTTTTTTGACAATTGCCATCCATTCATCATTATCAGTCCAAAGAGCGTGACCAACCTCATGCAGACACATCATATCATAAATATCACCTGTCATTTCCTTCAGAATCGGTAAACCTAATTCACGATTCTTAGTATCGAAATATGCAGTAGGCATATTCTTATGTACGACATGAATGTTCTCAGTTGCCAACATCTTTGCAAGCAGAGATTTTGCATCCTTGTTTACTGTTTCCATTTTAAGTTTTTTAGGGATTGTTTTAGGGATTGAGTGAAAACTTTTCTCACTCTTTACTTATATTATATCAAATTAGAAAAAATTTGTCAAGTTAAAAATGAAGTTTTTTCAAAAAAGATTACCATATTCTTCTTCAAGTTCTTCATTATAACTACCATCATCCATAGCTTCTATAAAATCTATATCTAAATGGTTCTCCAAATATTCCATTCGTTCTTTTTCCAAAGCTGCAAGAGCTTCTTCTTTATCTTCACCATGAACTTTAAATTCTATGGTTCTGACTTTTCGTAAATATTCTTTGTGTGTCATATTATCCTATTCCTGTCCAACGAACATTATCAACTCCTGCACCATCAAGCACGTTTCCTCTTGCAAAGTTTCTTGCAGGAGCAGCCCAACCAGCAGCTTTTAACATATCTCCTTCACGGAATTTCTTGTCACCGGCCTTACAGATAAAACCTTTGACTGACCTTGAAGAACCACCACCATTACTACCAACAATTTTCCAGTAACGATTTCCTTCAGTAACTTCAAGTCCATTACAATAATTTTCCTCCATTTCAGTTTTAATTTCAGATGATCCACCTGAACCTGCCCTAGACCATCTACAATAATCTTCTCTCATAGCCTCTAGGACTTTTTCAATTTCATTTCTCATAATATATTCTCATTTGGGTTATAGATAGGAAACCTTTTCCCATCTTTCACTACTATTATCTCAAATTCTGAAAAAAAAGTCAAGGCATTTATTTATTTTCTGCCATTTTTTTCATTTTTCTTTGAGCTCTCTTCACTTTTCTCTGTGCAATGTCTAAAGATATTCTTCCAGCTCGAGTACGAAAATCAATACCTTCCATGTGATCATATTCGTGTTGAAATACTCTGGACTGCAATTCTGTGAAATTTTCCTTATGAAGTTCCCGATTCTCATCTTCCCACTCTGCAACAATCCAATCTGGTCTGTATATCTTTACAAACAAGCCGGGATATGTCAAACATCCTTCTTCTATTGGCATCTCAGGCCCACCATATTCTAAAATCTTTGGATTAAAACATGGTACATAATTTTTACTATCACCAAATACAAACATACGCAGGGCTATTCCAACTTGGTTTGCTGATAGTCCTATTCCTCCATAATGTTGCATAGATTCTATCATATTGTCTAAAATCTCTTTCCTACTCTCTGGTTCTGTTTCTGCTGTTATTACAGGAAGTGGTGAATGTAGTAATGGGTGTTTCGGTTCTAATAATGTGTATATCATGGTTCTATCATTTTACTAAAGTTTTTCTGTTTCTCAAACTTAATAATACTGTTAAATTTGTCAAACATCACATCGCCTTTGTGTGAAATCACAAAGATATTTTGACTCTCAAGACTGTTGAGAATCTTTAAAAAATCATCAGTTCCAGTTGCATCTAAGCTGGAATCGAAAATTTCATCAATAATGAGAAGATTGGTATTGGTGGAATTTTTCAACCTTGCAATCTCTCTCCAAGTGAACATCAAGGCCAAATCAATTCTCATCTTCTCACCTTCTGAAAAAGATGCGTATGAGAAATCATCACGGTATCGTGATTTGATTGTTTCCTCAAACTGTTCATTAAGGGTAAAGTTAATATAAAAATCCAGAACTCCCAAATACTTCTGGATAGTTTGGTTCATCACAGGGAGATATTGCTTGATAATCTTCGATTTTATCCCTGTATCATGTAACAAATTCTTGCAAATATCAAGATAAAAGTTTTCCTGTTTCAAATCCTTTATCCTAACATCAACTTCTTGAATTTTAACATTAAGTTCTTCAATTTGTTTTTTCAGCTCATCAGTCTTATCCTTTTCCTTATTTAAAGCATTTAAATCGTTCTGACACCGCTCTAAGAGTCCTGTGACACTCTTTATCTCAGATTTAAGTATATCTATAAGTCTGGAATGTTCACTCATCTTTTGAATACTGGACTCCATTTTATCCAATCTAGTCATCATCTGTCCAAGAGCAACATCATATTCACTAAGTTTAGTTTCTAACTCTCCTACTCTAACATCTTTAAATGATTGTTCAATTGGTTGTTCACAAACATCACAGCTATCTTTCTCATTGAAGAATTCTATTTTCTTCTCAGTAGATGTTTTTTTAGACTCCATCAAAATTTTTAAGGTAGTCATCTTATCATATTCACCACCTGCGGAGATTAGGGTTGTTATTTTTTCTTCCAAATCACTTACTTTGGCTTGTTTATTGGCTAAATCGTTCTGATAATTTTCTTTTTCTTTGTTTAAGGCTTCAATCCTCTGGGTTGATATTTCTTCAATATTATTAAAATGTTTTTCTTGAAGTTGTTTATTATTCTTATGTAGTCTATCTTCTACTGATAATTCAGTTAGTTCTGTCTGCACCATTTTGTAATTCTGTTTAAGGAGCATATTCATAACTGAAAATATTTTGATGTCTAGTATATCCTCAACAACTTCCCTACGATGACTTGTAGGAAGTTGCATAAAAGGTATAAAACAGGAAGAACCTAATATCACCACCTGAGTAAATGACCTGTAGTTCAGTTTCAAAATCTGATCTTCTAGGATTTTCTGGAAATCTTTGGAATGGGCTTCTTGGTCTAATTCCTTACCATTCCTCCATATCTGGAAAGTATTAGGTTTGATACCACGAATAACCTTAAATTGGTTTGTACCGATTTGAAACTCTATCTCAACCTCACAATCCCTTTGATTGATGGAATTGACTAGTTGAGCTTTCTTAATTGGTCTGTATGCTTTTCCAAATAGTACAAAACAAAGTGCATCAAGTACAGTACTTTTTCCTGCACCATTTTCACCTATTACCAATGTAGTAACAGATTTATCTAATATCACAGATGAAGGGATATTTCCTGTTGCAAGGAAATTCTTCCACTTCACATACTTAAAATTTATCATATTTCTATATCACCGGCTTCAATATATAATGACTTTAATTTACTTTTTATTCTCCCCTTATCAAGATTGGTGTCTATATCTTCAACATATTTGTCCAGTAAAGATAATGTGTCTTGAGCTTCCTTAACAATATCATCTGAAACAAAATCTACACTAAGATCTGAAAAATCTTCTATTACTTTGAGATCGTGTACTGATATTTCATTATATAACCTATCCAAAAACTTATCAAATTCATAATAGTCATCTCTATGTTCTACAAACACCTTTACAAACTTTTGGTCATACTGTGATACCTCCTCATCCTTATAAACTGTTGTCTTATCATTGTAATGAATTTTCTCAAAGATATGTTTTTCATTTGGTATAAATTCCAGTTCCCTAGTTTCTATATCAAACACATGAAACCCTTTAATATCGTTTGCATCAGCCCATGACATTTGATATGGACATCCAAGATAATATATATGTCCATCATTAGACCTTTTATGAAAGTGTCCAGACATTACCATGTCAAACTTTTTGAAAACAGAACTACTGATACCAATTTGACTCATAACCCCTGAGTGCATTTCAAATCCAGATATTTCCAAATGTCCAAATGCAACTTGTACTCCAGGCTCATGTGTAAGATCATAAACTTGATTTTCATTATCTGTAGTGAGCCATGGAATAATTGCAACATCATACCCATCTATAGTAACTATAGTAGGTTCATCATAAACCCCTGACCTTTCTGGAAGTGCCAATTCATTATAACAATTCACCTCAAGGGTATTTTTATAATATATGTCATGATTACCAACAATAAAATGGCAAGGGATATTCAGTTCATCCAATCCTCTAATGAATCGTTCTCTGAAATCCTTTGCAATCTTATAATTAATATATTTTCTACGGTCTAGACAATCTCCAAGATGTAGAAAAGTAGTAATTTCTGGATGGGATTTAACGTATGGGAAGAATTGATTCTCATAGAAGTCATAAAAGAATTCATTGAAAATCAAACTATCTGACCTTGCACCAAAATGTGTATCGGTCAGTATTGCAATTTTAGTCATGAAGTTTCTTATCTGAGGCCACACTATCAACAAAATCTTCTAACCAAAGTTTCCCACAACCTGCTGGAGAATCTTCAATCGTTTTGTCGATTTCTTCTAAATCTACAATAGGTAGATTTTTAGTATAAGTTTTAATTAAATTTTCAACATTTGTTACATATGATTCAAATTTGGTCATAGTTATTTTCCTCTATAAAATGTTCGATTCCTTTTTTGGATCGTTTTCGTTTTGTTTTTGGTACTTCTTGCTCGTCTAAATTGTCACGCAAAAATTCTATGTAAGTATTTTCATAAATATCATCATCGCCCTCCATCACATCATAAGTTTTCATTGAAGTGTTATCAATGATCTTTTGTTTGATGGCTGACTGTTTCTTTTCCTTCGTTATTCTACGAATGAAAGCATAATATATAATTTGTGTAAAATATGCAAATGGATTTTTAGATTTCTCTGGATTAAAATTCTTTGCATATCTAATACAATTTTCTATACCATCCCCTATCATTTCCTCACGATAGGTATAATTAATAAAATTGGGTCTGTACGATAAATGGGTTGCAATTTTATAAAAACATTCGCCCATATATTCTGTGACCATTGGTGGTAAATCATCGACCTCATCTGATTCTTCAATCTCTGTTTTCCACTTTTCCATTTCTGCAAAAAATACTTTGTTATCGACATAATGTACTTTTTTTTCCTTTTCCATAATAGTTTTTAAGATAAATTAACCTTGTGTATTTCATAATCAAACTCTTCTTGATTGTAAATACCTATACGTTTAACAAAATGCTTCAACGTATGGTTGTTGTTATTAAAATTATCGGCAATATCATACAATTTTGCACCAGCCTCTTTACTTTCGTGTGTCCGTAATCCCCGGCCTATCGACTGTAGATTTCGGATACGACTTTTATAAGGACTAGCGAAAATGAGATTATGAAGATTCCGAATATTGATGCCAGTACTAAATACACCAAAACTGGCGACCACAATGGCATCTCGTTCTGTTTCAACGATTCTTCTGATTTCTTCTCTTGTTTCGGAGTCTGTTCCTCCATATACAAAAAAAGCCTTCCTAGAACTGACATCTATTTTCTCCTGTATTAATTCGTGTAACAACCTTCCATGTTTAATTAACGAAAAAAGAACTAGGGTATTTCCTTCTAGATCAACGCATAAATTTCTAATTAAGTTATTTCTTTGTGGATGTTCAGTTATAAATTTTATTTCTTTATTATAGTCTCTTATTATACACTCTTTTTTTGAATAAGTCAAGACAATTGCAACAATTTTTAAATCTGCTATCTGTTTTTTATCTATGAGTTTCTTTGTTGTAGTGACTTGTTTTGCGGAGCCAAATAGCCCTTCCAGTACCAAATGATGACTTTCAGAGTCAGAAAGTGTACCTGTTAGGCCAAACTTATACTGGCAGCCTGTAGTCTTATGCATGATTGTCTTGAGGGATTTTGCTGTAAAGGTGTGGACTTCATCACCAAATATCACTTGAAATTTGTCAAAATATTTCTTTGGTTGTTGATATATAGATTGCCATGTAGAGATGTGTACCAATTTTGGTGAGGTTTTTTCTTTTCCTGCATAAATGCGATGACAGTATTTTTCAGAATTCCAGCCGTAATCTTGAAAATCAGTATACATCTGTTCTACTAATGAGGATCTTGGTACTAATAATAGAATATGTGAATTGTTTAGAATTTGTTGATAATAACGTATCAAAGTGTAAATAATAAAACTTTTTCCACTAGCGGTAGGACTGACAAGAATACAACGGCTATTACGGATAGAATGTTGTACTGCATCCAACTGATAGTCTCTAATTTTCACCGTACTTTTTAAACCATCTATGAAAGATATTACGGTATTATTATCAATTTCCAGTTGAGATTTATTGCCGCCACTAACGGTATATTTTTTTGAAGTTGCAAATTTATGGATATAGTCTGTTAGTCCAACATAAAGTTGATTATTTCTTATATCGAACAAACGAATCTTACCATCCCACATTCTATTCCTGAAGCTCGGCATAAATTTAGCGTCAGGAACATCGAAACTAAAATATTCATTTAATTCTTTTGCAATACTTCTTTCACAATCTATTTGTAAATAGACTTCGTTTTTCTTGTGAATGATAATATTATATTCCGGCCTCGAATTTTCTCCACTCAATTGCATTTTTTATTTGAAAAGAACGATTACTGATCGATTTTACAATCTCTTGTAGATACTCCACTACAGTTTCATAGTATTCGACTTTTCCCTTTAATTCACGATATTCATTATCTGCTTCAATAAAAGTTTTTTGGTCATCTTTTGTGTGCAGTTTAACATCAAAGGAGCCTTTCTCTTTATAAATTTCATCAGTAGCCTTCCCTGTATAAAATATCCACTTATCTCTTTTAAGAACATTTAATTCTCCTTGTGTCTTTTTAAGTAACAAAGAATTCTCTGTAAGTAATTGAAGGTATTTTGAATGTAAAGAAGGGATTCGTAAGGATTCAATATCTAATTCTAAATCATTTATTTTTAAGTCTTTTCGGACTATCTCTTGTATTTCTGTTAATGTCATACTTATTATATCATAGTAAAATGTAAATGTCAAGATAAAAGTAACCCTGACACAAAGCTATATATTGTCACACAGTCAAATCAAGTGGACTCACCTGTTTCAAAAACTTGTCAGGGTTACTAACGAGTATTTATCAAGTTGAAGTTTCAAACTCATAATAAAGATACCTGAAGCTTGCTGTAGCATGAAAATATTCTACATCAGTCAATTCTTGAGAATATTCTAATGATGACAAAGATGTAGGAAACATATTTTTAAATTTAACTTCCACTTTTGGTTTATTTTTAGAACTATACACTATTAGAGTTGCATCTGAATATAAATTAGATTCTTCGTAAGTAGGTTTTGTTCTAGGATCAGCATCATCTCCACCAAATTGTCTAACAGCACCATCTCCTTTAGTTAATATAGTAGCCCATTGGTCATGACTAACTGGAGCACCAATTCCTACCATCCAATCCCACAACTCTCTATAATTTTGAAGTTCTTCATCTACTATAAAAGTTATATTTAATGTTTCAAAGGTAAGTTTATCTCCTGTAACAAATGTATCTAACATAGGTGTTGGATATGATGCTTCACCTAAAGATATGCCTGGAATATTTGCAGCTGTGCAAAACCAAGTTGTTTTGGGGAGTCGATTAAACGCAAGTCTCCATTGAGTTCCAGTTGCGTAATCTTGTACTTCGGGTTGACTAGTATCGGCCATAAATTACCTTTCACTAGTATTTATAATGGTGGGAAAAGAGTGGAATAGGGGAGAGTCCATCCCCCCCTATATTAACAAATTGGGGTTATTATTTAGAGTATATTCCCCAAAGCACCCATATGGCGACTAATCCGACAAGTCCTTCAGATCCTAACTCTTTAACAAGAGCAACTACTGAACCGACCACATCCATAGGCATAAATGGAATAGCTGCACCAAATAAAATTTGGAGTACAACACCTAAGGCGATAAGCCCTAAACCTACTTCAGTTAAAGATTTAATCCACCCTGAGACTTTATCTAACATATATTTCTCCGTTAGGGTTTATTATAATAAAGGGGATAGAGGGGAAAGACTATTCTTCCCCTCTAAGATATAGATTACATCAAATTACTTACACGCACTCTGCGGTAGTAGGTGTTACTACTTGGAGTGAATGGTTGTGACGCAGCTGAAATTGCAGCCGATGTCTCAGACATTGGATTAACTGCCATTCCATAACGAGTCTTAAATGCAATTCGAGGTTGGAAAGTTGTTTCTGATACCGCACGAACCATTTGCAACGGAACGTATGGGCAATAGAACAGTCCTGCATCATAAGCATTAGAACCACGATAACCAGCAACATACCAGTTATTTGCAGCACTTGCACTTACAACGGAGTTATAAGGATCGACATAAACTTTAATACGACCATTAATTGTTCCTGCGAAAGTACTTCCTTCTGGACTAGGATCAACATTCATGTTGCCTGAACCATTAGCTCCTCCACCTATATCAAGGACACCAGCCATTGACAATGCAGAAGCAACATCAGCAGAAGCAACAAGGATATTTCCTTTTCCTCTGCGAGTTAGGATTCCAATATCGTTACAATCACGCTCGATTTGGAACATCAGGCCTTTGAATTTTTCAACTGACCAACGACCATTAGAGTCTGTATCAAGATTGAAAATGCCTGGGTCAGCTGAGGTTTGAGAACCTTCTTTTGCTGTTACATAAATGGTACGAACTACCTCACGATTGATCTCAGCAAGAATTTCTGTACTAAGAATGTTTGACAATTCGGATTCTGCATCCAGACCATGAATTGCTTTCAAGTCTTGTGCGAGTTCCATTGTGTAAGCAGCACGCAGGGCACGTGTCCTTGCGGTAACTGTTGCTTTCTCAATGGTGAATCCCATGTCTTGGAATGCTGGACTAGAACCTAATGCTTCACCAGCAGCAGTAGTTGCGGCACCTTTTACGTTATAATCACCAGCGGTGTTTATACCCCAAATGTCAGGAATAGCTGCATCAGAGGTTACTGGAGCAGTTGCACCTGAATCATTTAAGACACCTGGCTCTGCACCGGCTTGAGCTGCAGCAGCATAACCACCATCTTGTGTGTCAGCTTCATCAAAAAGTGCTTCGGCTGTACCTGTTGCACCTTCACCCATTCTTGCTTTCATTGCAAAAATAAGTCCTGTGGGGCCACTCATTGGTTGCACACCACAAATGTCATACGCCATTAAGTTAGGCATAGACCTACGAACTAAAGAGATCAGAACTGGATCCCAATTCGCAACAGCATCAGCTGTGGACATTTCTGCCTCAGATAAAAACTGTTTTGACTCTTTAAGTTCTTTTTCTTGGTTCTCCAAGATAACTGCGGTAACCGCACGTTTGTAAGCATCTGTGATCTGTGGTAGATCGGGATGATTCAAAACTGGTTGCCACTTTTCTTGTAGAGCTTCTGAATTATACATAAATTACTCCTTTAAAAAGTTTTTCAGATATTATTTTTTTGCTCTTGAGTTATCCTTCTGAATGGCAGACATATACTTTGCCATATCACCAGATACCTCTTGAGTTTCTTCAGATCCTTCTTCAGTAAGAGTCTCATCTTGAGCTTTTACTTCATCAGAACCGAAATAGCTTTCCCTTATCGTTTGAAGCTTCTCTTTGTAAGATTCTTCATCGGAAAACTCAACATCATCAACCAGACTTTGGAACTTTTCAGTTTCGGTATCAGTCATCCCATCAGCAACATCAGCAATCATGGACTCTTTTACGAGTTCACCTTTTGCCTTTTTCAACTGAACATTTTCTTCCATCTGTTTGTTTAATTTATCTTCCAATTCTTCTATTTTAGTTAAATTGGCTTCCAAGATGTCATATTTCTCATCTGGAACATCGATATAGTGATCTTCAAATAATCCTTTCAGACCACTAATGAAATCTTCTGCGATCTCACCTTTGAGCCCACGCTCAATAGCAAGTTCGTTATCAGTCATCCATTGTTCAACAACGTAATTCAAGTAGTCATCAACTTTCTCAACAACACTTGACATTGTTTCTTCTGCAACTTTCTTTGAAGATTCTTGATTTTCTGCATGAATTTTCTCTAGTTCAGAACGAACCTTTGATTTAATTGCAGTTTCAAAAATTGTTGCGGCTTTTGTTTTAAATTCATCAGAAAGTTCTTCACCTTGAACTAATGCTTCAACATCTTGTGAGACATCTAAATCTTCAATAGTTTGGTCAATATCTTCTTTCTTAACTTTGGAAGCCTTTTCATCTTCTTCTTCCTCATAGTCCTCATCTTTTTCGGCTTCACCTAAAACGTGAGTACCATACATTTTTGCAAGATCTTCTTTTTTCAGACCCTTAATATGGTCTACAAGTCCTGCCATGATTTCAGATTTGAGTTTAGGAGCAGTAGCTTTTTCTTCTTTTTTCACTTCTTCTTCCTCTTCCTCATCATCTTCTTTTACTTTTGTTGCTTCAACAGGTTCTTCATCTTCTTCTTTATCTTCAACTGTAGATACAGGTTTAACTGCTCCTTTTGTTGCTTTAGGATCAGATGCCTTGCCAGAAGTTTTGGCTTTTTGCATATTTTCTTTTTCCTGTTTTAGTTTAACGGAACTTGGGTTCGTAGCTGTAGGAGCGGATGCTTCCTCTACTTCCGAAACTTCTTCCAATTCTTCCATCTCTTTATTAAGTTCGTCAGACATATTAAGTCTCCTTTAGTAGTTTGATTAATTATATTTATAAAATTAGAGTTTTGAAAGGAACATTTCAAAGGCTTCTGCCTTCTTATTTGCGGAAGCGATTCTCTGAATACGGGCAACTTCTGACTCTCTGAGTATTCCGTTATCCCAAATCCATTCTTTCCCTTCCATTATTCCTTCCACAAACGCTTCTGGTGCAGATGGGTCTGCAACGATGTCTCCTGCTGTTGCAAGATAAAAATCGTCTTTAACTACATTAGTTTGACCCTTCTTTTCAAGTGTACCCATTCCTCTACTAGAGACTCCAAGTTTTGCACCTGCATTTAGCAATTCTTTGACAATTTTACCGTTAGGTGTGTCAAGAATTTTTGCTTTCCCAATGATATTATTACCTTCGGGGTATAATTCTTCGATTAAATGTGAAACCCTATCCAAATTGACTGTTGGCCCCTCTGGATGTCCTAATTCTCCGAAAGCTCGTTTATTCTGAACTAGTTCCTTATTATATCGAGTAACTTCTTTTTGTAAAATATTAAGAGGGTACATTCTTCCATTCCGATTTTTAGTTTCGGCCTGCATGAAAACCCCTTTGATTTTCAAATCTTTACCATTCTTTCCTTCAGAAAGAACTTCAAAATCGTCAAACATTTCTGTGATTAGTTTCATATTGTCCCTCTATTAATATGATTTATGTACAACAATAACTGCATAGGAATCACCCGATAATGTAATACCAATATCAGCAGTTTGATCTCCTGCTAGTTCAGCACCAGCAAAACCTAAGTTCCAATGTCCTGTGCCTGTAAATGCATGAACATCAGTACCACCTCTATCTATTGTAATAGAACCAGCGGTTTGCCAAAAAATATCAACGATATTTGCTCTTGCTACAGTTGCTTCATTCGTTGCTTTAATTTCTGCTAATGTTATTGCTCCATCAGTAGTGTCTATGTGTAGGACACTTCTTCCATGTGAATTTCTAATTGAATTTGCCATAGTTTATCCTAAATTGAAAGCATTTCTTTATCAAAATAACTCATAATATCTTTAACTTTTACACCATGTTTTTTTGCAACCTTTTCGACATTTTTATCAAATGTGCTTAAAAAATCGCCTGGATTTTTGTCCATTGTAGTAAAGACATCATCAACAGCCTTTTTCATTTTAGGTGTAAGTTTTTTGTATGTGGATGATTTTTTATGTTCATCCTTTTCTATAACCCATGTATTAAATTCTTTAAACTTCTTCATCGGCAGAGTCCTCTACTGAGGTATTGGGTTGTCCTTTTACCAAAGAATTCGCTACTTCTACTCGTTTTAAATCTAATGCACTTCCTATTTTTTGTGCCATTGTATTTTTAAAATGTGATTCTGCATCTATTTTGTTGTCATCAACTAAGGATGAAATCATATCTGGTAATTCACTCATAATTTATCTCGTTATATGTTATCTTTGGGGCCCTGTAAGTGGGCCATCTGGATCCATAGGATTGCCTAATGGAGCATGGTCAGGTTCTTCTGGTTCTCCATGTATTTGTTTTTCCATAGTATCAATTTCTAGTTGAGTCATACGAAAAACGTGTTTTTGTACATATTCTTTAGAAAACCAATCGCCTATATAGGGTTCCATACTATTTAGTATATCTAAACGGTCACGAAGCACATCCATGTCTCGCATTTCCGCATAATGCCCATCTTTCATGTAACTATATGAAAGATTTTCTTTAATTCCTTGCCAATCTTCTTCTGCAATAACTCCCTTGAGTATTAATTGCGTTTTAAGAATATCATTAAATAAAGTATTAAATTTATTCCGTAATTTTTGAACAAATTTAGTAAACTTTACTTCATCTCTTGTAATCTCTGCACCTCGACCTAAACTAAATCCTGAGTCAGATTCTAACCTACTAACAGGTATATTCAAAGACCGATATAGTTTTTTCTGGAAATAAACAATATCATCTATTTCTCCTAAGTTTTGTCCGCCAGGCAAGGTTGTAATTTCGGTTCCTCTACCACCTTCTCTACGAGGCAGCCAAAAATCTTCCAACATACTCATTTGTTGTCTATCATCTTTTATCTCACCAGTAGATGCATTGTACACCAACTTGTTTCGATAACGATTCATCACATCTTTGAGATATGTTTCTGCTTTTACTTTCGGTAAGTTACCAACATCAATATAGAAAATTCTTCGTTCTGGTGCTCGTGAAATACGATAAATCACTACCGCATCTTCAATCATCCTAAGTTGATTGACAGGTTTGATAGCTTTATGTAAATACGATAAAACTAGTGCTTTTGAAGGATCAAATAGTCCTGAAGCACACATTGCAATAGCATCTGCTGTAATTTTAAGAGAAGCTGAAACTGGCCCAGAAGAACCAGTATTTGCACTTGTTACCCCTTGTTCATTATATAAGTAATAATCTTCTATAACTTTAAGTGAAGGGGAATGTTTTTTTGTTTCTGCTTTTTCGATTTTACGAATTCGTTTAATCTTTAAAGCATCAATGTATCTTAATTCTTGTATTCCTTTTTGTGGATCTTCTTCATCTACAATTTTATGAAAATAAATCCTACCATCTATATACCATCGTCTAAAAACATCGTGAGCTTTATTAGTAAAGTCTAATAACTTTAATACTTGCGAAAATTCATCCCTAATCCTCTTTTTAATTTTTGAAGAATAGGGTAAATTATCAGTATTAATAGATACTGCTTGTCTATACTCATCAACATTTATAGACTCATTAATAATATCTTCAATAGCTAAATCACATTCTGGATGCTCTGAGGTAGATCTATACCTACGAATAAGATCAGATTCGGACTTAGTTTGTCCTTCTATATCGAGAAATTCGCTGTAGAATCCAGCAGTTGTGGTAGCTCCAGATTCAGGATCGGGGAGAACAAATGATGCTTGCTCTCCCTTATCCTTTGCTCTGGTTATTTGAAAGCCAAATAGTTGTGCCATAATACTCCGTATTCAATATCAATACAAATATTTATACGAAATATTAAGTTGTAGTATTTGTCTCAAAAAATTGATAACGTAGACTCACTTCAAAAGATTCAACTTCTCCAGCTTCTGCTGCAGTTAGTTCAATAGGTGCTACGGTTAATGGCCACATACCCCTAAAGGTATAAGCCTTAATTACTTGTCCAGCACGATCTAGATGATCAACAAATGCATCTACCATATAATCAGAAGGATTTTCCAATCCACTATTATCTGACATAGCATTGATTTCATTCATCCATCTTTCAAAAGCATTGCGGATTGCAAAATCAGTATCATTTAAGACAGTAACAGACCATGGCTCAATGGTTCGATCCCCTGCTATATACAGGTTACGACCACGAAATGGTACTGGTATTTCTGCCAATGTCATGCCAGGTAAATTTGTTGCAGTACAAAGATAAGACATTGTTCGTGTCTCTCCTCCTATAGCAGCAAAGCCTGGGAAGGGCATTGTTACTTGAAACTGATTCGCTCTTGCGCCACCACCTTTTAATGCGGATTTAAAGTCGTTTATGTTTGCCATGATTCCTCCTATGCCCCAACTACTTCACTAAACGCAACACCAGTTTTCGTGGCGATGAAATTTAGAGAAATAAAGTTAATAGACCGAGCCGGTTTGACAAAAATATCAGCGACAAACTCGTTACGGTCAACAACCGAGCCTGGGTTGTTGGACTCATCACATACAACTAGGAAATCTGTGATTCCCCTTCGACCTTGTACATCACGCAAGAAAGGTTCAACCATGTTCCTAAATCCTGCTCTTGTGAATTCATCGTTGAATTCAAACAACTGGAATTTAGAAGCAGTTGAGATTGCTTTTTCTATTGTAATGAACAATCTTCGCACATTAATGCGGTCAAATGCACTTGGTTTTGCTTGTGCAGTTTTATCTCCGAACAGTATCGTTCCTTGGCCCGGAAAAGCACAAATTGGATTTATCCTTGAACGATACAGGATGTCCCTATTGGCTTTTTGAGGATTATAAGCAAGTTTTACAACTCCTCTTATTTGTCCACGATTAAACCCTCCAGGCGAGAACCATGAATCTGCTACCAGATCAGTTCTTGCACAAAGTCCTGCCATATCTCCGTTTAATGGAACCCACCGATAAGTGTCATTGTACTTATCGTATGTATATTTGTATCCACTATCGAACATAGCATAGGATGTTGATGTTAATAAATCAAAATATGTTTTGACATTTGATGTTTGTGTTGTTTCATTTGCAACTGCAACGACATCACTTAATTCTGGTGATACAAAAGCAACTGCATCTTTACGGTCAGTACACATATCCATTGCATTTCCTGCTTTGGTTGCATCTGCCTTACCACAAATGAACAAACTTAAATCAACCGTTTCGGTATCTTTGAATCGGTCAATTCCATCTTTTTGTTCACCAGCAGTTAATGCATAATCATCTACACCGCCTGTAAGTGATACTGAGGTAATTACTTCAGTCGCAAAAGGAAATATTGTTGTTCCTTGTGCAGCTGCGGTATTACCATAACCAGTACTAACGCCGGGATGATCCATCCAATAGATGTATGAAGAACCATTATAAAGAGCATCTACATAATAGTTTTGAGCTCCTTGTGCATTTCTTGCATCTGATACTTTAGATACTCCTGACCATTTTTCCAAAATTTCTTTTGGAGTTCCAGAAATACCACCATCTTCATCTATTACAATGATATGCATTTCATCTTTAGATGCTACCCCTGTACGATCTTGCACATATGTTGATGTGCCAGGAGCTCCGTCAAACTGGTCATAAAATTCCCACCGTCTGCGAGTATTTGTCGCAGCAGAAAGAGCAGACCTTAATCCACCAGCAGTATTTGCAGTACCATATCTTTCAATGGTAAGATTATCAGTTGTTATAGCTGTTACCTTATATTCTGAGCCATCAGCTTCTGAAAAATGAACAATATCTCCAACATTGTATGCATCACCACCATCACCAGCAGAACCACCACCGTTATCAACTCCAACAGTAGTAGAACCAGCTGCAGGAGTTCCAGTTGTCACTCCAAGAGTACCAGCATTTCCCTCATATACTTGTTCAAATTCGGTTGCAGTTGGGCACATAGCAACTTTTAAGTTGTTGCCCCAAGCACCGGCAGTCCTTGCTGCCCATTGTCCTACACTTGCAGCCCCACCACTATATGGGCCCGTAGTGCCATCACCATCTTTCCAATGGTTATTATTCTTAATCAAAATCGCAGTACCAGAAGTACAAGCATTTACAGCAGCACTTGCGGGGCGAACCACCCTTAAAGCATTACCGTATCCTAGAAAAGCCGCAGCAGCCATCCAATCCTCAAAATGATTACTGTCTGACTGTGGTTCACCAAAAATTTGAACCAACTCTTCTTCAGATGCAATTGCGGTAATAGTATCAGTAGGCCCCTTTTCAGCGGCCATTACTATACCAGCAATTGATGTTGCAACTGCCGGAACTACGTTTGTTAAGTCTTTTTCTGTTACCTGTACGCCAGGTGAAACTTGAAACGCCATTCCAATCTCCTTAAATAGAAATGTTATTGCAACTATTTATAAATTTAGGGTTTTTCAAAAACTGTTTTATAACATTTTTGTGTTATAAATAATTCTATGACACATTATGAAAAATATAAGAAAACAATTAAAGAAGGGATTAGGAAGGCTCGTAGGAAACGTGATATATGGATTAACGAATTACTTGCAGATAAGACCTGTATATATTGTGGGGAAGCAGAAACGTGTACATTGGCATTCTACCCTGACAATAAAGAAATCAGAATCATTTCAAGATCGAAAGGACTCAGAGAAAGACTTCGATTACCGATTTTGGAACGGATACAAAAGAATAAGATTGTATGTTTGAATTGTGAGGCTAAATTGAGGAATGATATTCAGTTATCACCAATCTTGTAAATATTCTCTATTAGAAGATACAACTGGATTCCAGACTGAACCAAATTCATCAATATTTTCTCCAATCTTTTCTCCATGCTCATCACGAAGCCCATCTAAAACAAATCCAAATGGGGCCATATCTTGGTCAACTAAATTTTCTTTATCTTTCCAGAGCTGTTTACGAATATCTAGATTAACCAATTCCTTAAAATAAGTCTGGTCTGTCAACCAACTAAACAATACTAAACACATCACCAAATCATCAGAATTTCCATCCTCACCTTCCCATGACTGTCCTTTTCCTACAAAGGAAGATAGTTCTGCAATAGTATCAAAATCACAAATAAATAATTTATCATCTTCTATAAGAGTTTTTAAATTAGAACATCCAATCTTTTTAAGAGACTTCGTGGTTCGTACACCTAATTGAGCTTTCTTTCCAGAAAAACCACCTCCTGCAATTTGACCATTTCTACCATGCATTGTAGTCATAATCATATTGTCATACTCCATATCAAACTGCATTGCATCTGCAATTTGAGCTCCTATATCATTAATCTCTATAAGAACATATGCAAGATTATATGCTTTCGCAACCTTATGGATGACCATTGGGAAATGCATTGGTTTAATTTCATTATCTCGATATATCGCAACTTGTTTATATGGAATTTCTGAAACATCCAATACCACAAATGCAGAATAATCATTCGTTACTCCTCTTGATACATCAACAACCAGAACATATGCAGCCTCAGAATTTGGATTTTCATATACTTTCAATCCTGCATTAGATGTAATGGGTGTGGAATGAGATAATGCACCTAACTTTGAAGCATGAATTAAGGTATTAGAAGAACCTAAAAAGGAACAATCAAACTCTGTCTGAAATTGTTCTTCACCAATATTCTTGATAGTTTCTTCCTGCCATGCTTTATCACGGCCAGGAACTTCACTCCAATGTACCTCAATAGGAATATAAGTGTTATTACCATTCTCTGCATCGTTCCACATCTTGTAAAACATATTCATACCATTTGGTGTACTCACCATCATTACTTTGGATTCTTTACCTGAAGAAATTGTAGGATATACTGAACTGAGAAATTGGGCTGCAATGTTATTAGGAACGTATGCAAACTCATCTAGGAAAATAATATTATAAGACCCGCCACGGACAGCAGAAGCAGAAGTAGAACTGGCCAGAATCTTAGAGCCATTTTCTAATTCTAAAGACCCCTTGTTCCATGTCATAACTCCTTGTTGTAACCATTTTGGGAGATGTTCGTATGCAAGTTGTAGTCTACCAAGTAAGTCTCTTGCAACAACAGCTTTGTTTGCAAGTATTGCGACACTAACTGTAGGATTGAATAAACAGAAATGTAACAAGTATGCAATTATTGTGGTGGATTTTCCTGACTGTCTAGGAAGTTTGCAAATGGTGAATCTCTCTGTATGGAAAGTCCACATCATTTGTCTTTGGAAATCATAGAGCTTAAAGGGTATTAACCCCTCATCTAAGCTCACTATTTTGACATAATTCTCTGTGAAGTATACAGGATCTTCCATACATTTTTGGTATTCCTGTATTTGTTTTTTAGTAAACTCAATAGATACGTTTGCCCGTTTGAGATTCGGGTTTTCACGATACAACTGTTGCATTACTTTTTATTTTTAATTATCTGCTGAAGTTCTTTAGTGGAACCAACAAATAAAGTGTTATTGTTAGTAACACGTTGAGGTTGTTCTATATCTCTGAGTTTCTTTTTGGTGGATTGCAGATTGATTAATTTTTCTGTATTCTCTGCATTAGTCTTTAAAAGTTGTCCAGCAACTTCATAAGCTCGGGGATGGTCTGTTTCTTGTGCTACTTGTAGGATACCACTTAGTGCATCCTGACCACGTTCTATTATATGATAAAGATTTTCTCGACTGTATTTAAAATCATCTTCATCTGTTTGAGGTCTAGGAATCACAGTAACGGTTTGGTGTTTGGTGGAGGCAACCGTTTTATCTGCAATCCCTAGAATTTCATTGATTTTTTCCATTACTCATCCTGTCCTGTCTCTGGATTAAAATTCTTTGCATCCTCAAAGAAAGAATGTGTTTCATTAAATCCAAAATTATCATCCATATCAGCTCCAGCTGGAGATGGTTCAACAACAAGACGCTGTTCTCGTTTCGGAGCAGCTGCAGAAGAATCTGTATATTGATCTGCCTGTACTTTTGTAATGACCTGACCACCTATAACTGGCCCATACAAGTAACATTTTGCAGTAAAGGACATTGTATATATTATTGCTCGTCTTTCTGCCCATTCTCCTGCATAATTATCCTCATAAGATACTCCTGTCAATATAATGGGAACATCCCTCTTACTACTCATCTGAACTATATCGTTGATAGTGATCGTGTAGTCAGGTTGAAAATATGGTAGAATTTGTTCTACTATTTGCAACGCATCATCACTATTTTTAGACATACAATATAATTCAAAGTCAATATTATAAGGAACTGGCATATACTGAGAATCCACCTTATTACCAGCAGAACCAGCCTTTTTTACTTTTTGAATCTTATTTAATTTTCGTGTACTGTCGTATGCAATTTGTCCAATCTCAAAACCAATTCTTGGTAGAGTGATTGCAACTGTCTTTGTTAGATTAGGATCTTCTGTCAATCTTGTTAGAAATTTCTGTTTTGCTCCGTATGCAAGTGGAACCTTCATAGATTGTATTACATTTCCAGAAGAATCTTTTCTAGTAATGTGAATGTCGTTAAAAAGTGTGCCAAATCCTACTACACACTTCCTCATAGTTTCGTGATAAAAAGTACTTCCAAGCATTATGTTACCTCACCAAATGGGTTCATTTCTGAAAAATCAAGTATCGAATCACCTTGAGTTTCAAAGAAGTCAGTATCAGAAGTAAGGTCTACAGCAGCTACACTATATTCTTCACTTACAATCCAATCACCATCTTCTGTTATTAAATAATTAGTTCCAGATTCCGTAGCGGTTTCTAGTACAACTTGATATGCAAGGGCATCCAAAGAATGTGATGTTTCAAGAGCATCAATCTCTGTAACACCAGTTGCCATATCTTCATGACTGTAATCAAAAGTACGACATCGTAATTTAAATACAGGCAAATTCTGTAATTGATAAAATGGATCATCATGATCCACAAATGTAATTTCAAAAAGTTTTTTACCTTTAGAAAAATAAATTAAATCCCCTTCATTGGGGCGAGTGCTTACAATTAAATTTTGATCTAAAGATATTAATTGCTCAAACCTTCTCTTAGAAACTACAAAGGTAGCTTCATCTTGTATATCCACTCCAAATCTGGTCATCATTTCTTTTTGACCTTCATATCCTTCTATATTATCAATATACATTTCTATAATGTATGCATCATTGAAAGAGCTAGAAGCATCCTCACCAAACAAAGAATCTTTGTTGACTAACTTTCTAGGAAGATAATATACATCCTGACCAAATACTGAAAGTTGTTCAATAATTAGGTTCTCATATAATCTTTGTTCGGCTGTTGTGCCTGTATCAAAATATACATTTGTTGGCATCTTATCCTATCATCATGTCTGCTGGTAGTCCATATCCATTAAGAAGTTGTTCTTCCAGTAGTTTTATTTCTTCATCTGCTTGGGTGTAAATTGTTTCTCCATTTATTTGTACACCCCCCAACATTGATACACCATTAAACTTGATTAAATTTGCACCCCATTGTTTTTTAATAAGTGCTGTTGCATATTTTTTAAGAAATATATCATTATATACATCTGTGTATACAGTTGGATCTAATTTTCTATAACATTCAATAATAAGAAATTGATCAGCAGGAATTTCATTCGGCCAATCCATATCTAAATAAAGTCTATTTTGATGCTGATTAAATCTGATTGGAACTTCACCTGTTAATAAATGATCTATAAGGTCTAAATGTTCTTGTAACATTTGATAATTAACCATAGATGTAGAAGTAAAATCCCACAAATCATTTAACCTCATTTGATATTTCATATCAAACATAGGTACAGTAGAATGATCTGTAATTGGGAAAATTCTCAATACAGAAATTACAGGAGTTGGTAATGGTATCCAAACTTTTTGTTCTAACCAAGAATATGCTCCACCTGTATTATCTATAGAATCTGTTACACTAGTAGTTGAATCTGTTGACCCTCTTGTAATTTGATCAGCAGTCATTTTATACTTGAGATACATCCTTTCAACACCATCCATATGATATTCTGCAAAATATTGAAGTGCATCATCGATACGGTCATCACATTGATCTGGATCTACATTGACATCAATAACTGGTTTTCCTAATGCTCTTAAACAATGTTCTTTAAGTCCATCTTTTGTTGCTGGTGTGGCCATGATTTATCCTTTATCCTAAAGCAACTGACATTGCTAAAACTGTTCCTAGAGTTTCCCCTTTATTTGCGACTGTAACAATATTATTACTAGAGTCTCTTACATAAATTTTTTGGTCTGCTGTATTTATTGCAACTTCTCCAACTACAAGATCTCCTGTATCTGGTACTGAAGATGCAGTTTCAGATTTTTTAAGTTTAATTACTGTAGCCATTAGAATGTACCTCCATCAACATGACCAAATGCAGGATCAGAACCAGAACCGGCACTTAGTAATACCATTCCAGAAGTTCCAACTGCAACTGTATTAACTGCATTAGTTCCATCACCCACCATTAATAGATTTGCTCCTATTGTGTTTACTCCTGTTCCGCCATTTGCAACAGCAGTAATTCCTGTAACTGCGTTTGAGTTTGCAAGGTCTAATTGACCATAAACTGCAGCTTGACCAGCAGTTCCAGTAGAACGTAAAATCTGACCAGCAGTTCCAGTACTTTTTACACTCAATGCATCTGATAGAGTAAACATTGTAGTATTATCAGTTGCAACATTCATAGTATTTCCTGTCTTAGTCAAGGAAGTACCAGCAATGATTTGTCCTGCACCTGAGAATTGTGAAACTGTTAATGCAGTAGTACCGAATGTTGCATCACCATTATGGGTGAATACATAACCATTCTCAGCTGCAACTGTTCCTTGTTCCACGAAAACAAAAGTTCCGCCTGAAAGTTCTGCACCAGTATTTGCATCTGTGGCTCTTGTGAGAACTAAGGTTGCTCCTCCTGCACCAGCAGTAGACACATAGTAAATACCATTTTCGGTTGCAGGGTCTTGATCTTTAACAAGTACTCTCATATTCAGAGTAAGTGCGACACTATCAAGTGATACTGCACCATTTCCAGAAGCTGTTAATGTTCCTGCACTATTATTGTATGTCCATGATGACACATCAGCAGTTGTTGCACAAGATACTGAATCTTTTACATCAAGTCCTTGTTTAACTGCATCGACATAAGCTTTAGTTGCAGAATCTTGAGCACTTGTGGGATCTGCAACATTTGTTACCCTATTTGACCCCATATCGATTGTCTTACTTGCTGAAATAGTAAGATTGTCATCAATAGTTGTTGTACCACTATTAGAATCTATCGTTAGGTTTCCAGAACTAGTATCAATTTTATTATCAGCAGTAACACCTACTCGTACATTTCCGGCAGTTGCTCCTGTAGTAGAAATATCACCAGAGAATGTTCCAGTTGTACCTGAAACTGCACCTGAAAATGTTCCAGCTACACCAGCTACAGTACTAGAAAATGTTCCAGTTGTACCAGAAACGGCCCCTGAAAAAGTTCCAGTTGTTCCAGATAATGCACCACCCCATGTAAGATTTCCACTTCCATCTGTCATTAATGCTTGGTTTGCAGAACCATCATCATCGGGTAAAGTTAATGTATAATTTGCTGAGGCTGAATGAAGTGGACTCTTAATAGTAATACCATGTGTGCCTGCTTCACAAAGTAATTTTATTGCGCCTGGATTGTTCCCACCAGTTGTATTTCCTTTAAAATTTACAACACCAGTACCATGAGGTGTTATATCTAAATCCCCATTTGTATTAGTTGTGGTAATTGCATTTCCATCAAAGTCTAAATTATCAACCTTAATATTATCCAATTTTTTACTAGCATCTGCAATCAATCCAGAACTAGCAGTAAGTGTTCCATGTACATGATCTATCAAATCTGCAAAGTACTTACCACCTACAATTAGGTTTCCATTTCCTGCTGAATTTCCGATATATAATCTATCACCACCATTATCTTGTGCTGATGCATCTCCATAAGTTACTGCAAGTTCTCCTGCAGCTAAGTTTGATGCGGGAGCAGTTTCAGAAGTTGCAGCTCCTCTTTTAATTTGAATTTGTGTTGCCATATTTTACCTTTAAAATGTTCCACCGTCTAATTGTAAAGCACTAAGAGTTGTGCCAAACGGATTTTTATCTTCCCATTTACTACTTGTATCATTATACATTAGAATAGCAGCATCTTCTACCTCTACACTAACATTGGTATCTTCCATAGATCCAATTGCGCCACCTTCTGCACCAGCAGAGGCCATTTTTTCCCACTTACTTGTGTCTGTAGGTATATTACCTGTAGTGTTTGCTATAGCAACATATGAAGAACCATTATAATAAACTACATCATTTGTTGCATATACGGTAGTTGCATTATATGCACCCATCCATCTAAATGTTCCTTGAGCTCCTTGTACACCTCTAGGGATAGAAAAATTGAGTGTTGCAGCTGTATCTGTTCCAGCATTTGCAACAGTTGCATCACTACCTGGCTCACCTGTAGTAACAGTACCAATGGTAATTGTTGCATTATCACCAGCTGAACCTGTGGGGCCAGTTTGTCCTATTGAACCAGTTGCACCAGAATTACCAGCAACACCTTTAGGTATTGTAAAATTCAAGACCGCATCTGTGGATGTACCAGTATTTAGTACTGACACCGAACCACCAGCAGAACCAGTTGTTACTGTTCCTACGGTAATTGTTCCTGCGCTCCCAACTGCGCCAACGGCTCCTGTATCACCCTTTAAGGTCATTACTGACCAGACTGCTGTATCTGATGTGGGAATTATTTCTGAATTTCCCTGTAATGCAACATATGCACTACCATTATACTGTACTGCTTGATTTTGGGTATATGTAGTTGCTGAACTCCATTCACCCTGCCAAGTAATATCACCATCTGCACCCTTTATGCCGGGCACTTCCATTCTGGTTACTTTTGGTTGTTCGCCAGTTATGGTTGATCCTGCAATAACACTTGGTGGTGCTATTGATGCTGTTATGGGCATTTTATTGTGTTACTCTTGGATTAATAGTTACTATTCCCTCAACTACTCTGGTCTTTGCACTAGCTCCAGAAGTTATAAGAACATCATAGACATATCTACCTTGAGCAATGACAGCTGTCTGAGCTCCAGTAAGGGATATATCTAATTTTCCTGTGGTTCTATCGGAATTGAAAGCTACGGTAAAGGACACCGTTGCAGATGAGGATTCGTATGTTTTACGGATTTGTGCGGCAGCTGTGTACCCTGTGAGGTCAAGAGCACTTCCACTACTATCCGAAACTGTTACGGTAGTAGTATAATCTGCTCCTGCATCTATATAAATGTTTGAAATTGTTGCCATGAAAACCCTTATAATTTACTTAAAAGTATTTATAAGAGTTAGTTATTGGGGGGATTTAATTATAATGCAGAAACCCTAATTACTATGATTCCTGAACCACCTAAACCTCCTTCAGTATTTCCTCCTCCACCACCACTTCCTGAATTGGCAGTTGCATTAGGTGGTTCACCAAAATAAGGGCCACCATAATCTCCATCCGTAGCACCAGCGCCACCACCTGAACCGCCATCATTAAATATTCCTCCTGAAATTATACCAGCGCCACCACCGCCACCACAATACGCAATATTGGCCCCTGTTCTAAAATTATTATTTCTAGAACCTCCACCATCACCTCCTGGCCCTGAACCACCAGTTACACTTCCAGATTGTCCAGCACCACCAACAGCACTTGCACCTCCACCTCCACCAGAACCAAGATGGTCAGAACTGATTCCAACTCCTCCAGCATATCCAGAAACAGCAGGTGTAACAACAGTTCCAGAGTTTATGACAGCAGTATCACTACCACTATTACCTGACCCAGCAGCACTAGGGCCACCATTACCTGTTGCTCTTCCTCCTCCACCAGACCCTCCATTTTCTGCTGGTCTTCCAGAATCTCTCGATCC
>VTLG01007785.1_pt1 | contig 28472 bp, 37 predicted proteins | sample 4694571 | NCBI WGS metagenome assembly VTLG01 (sample SAMN12604809, study PRJNA352737) | marine metagenome | biome: ENVO:00000447; feature: ENVO:00000209|ENVO:00000569|ENVO:01000036; material: ENVO:00002151; isolation source: viral sequences binned using virsorter ...
CAAGTTTTCCTACTTCAATTTGTAAACTAGATCGTATCTGTGCTTCGTCTGCCATTGCTACTATTCCTGCTCTATAAAACGGTAGGAATTCCAAGCGTTAAAAAGTTTGACTCTCCATAGTATTGTACTGTTATTGTATTTGCAGTCTCTGCACTGATTGCAGGTTTACCATTACTCTGTAATGGAGTTGTAGCCAAATTACCTTTACGATCCGTGTATCTAAGAAAATGTTCTGGATTACTAACACTAGGTGGTCCACCATCAATATTTTTTAGAGTCCATCCAGATTCTTCCCAAAACCCATTTATAACTTTTGTTCCCTCATCTAAAACGTCACGATCAAAATTTGTAAAATCAATATCAAATTCAAATTGACGAGTATAGTAAAAATTACACAGTCCATATAATTTTCGTTCCCACGATACGTTTGAAAGTTTTATCTTTCTTGCTCCTAGTCCCCAGAGAGTTGTACTGTTTACCGTATCAATCATCTCAGTGAAGGTTGCTAATCCTAACGATGCAACATTTTGAGAAATTACAACGGTTGGTCTATTATGATCAAATTCCATTTGAGATCCGCGAAGCAATTCAAATCCGGTTGAACGAATAGCATCTCCATCTTTATCTTGTGATACTTCTTTTACATATTTAACAAAACTACCACTGATTCCATTAGGTTCTAATAATGGGTCTTCTATTGTTTCATCTTGGCAGCGGTCAGGTTGTCTACTGAAGGTGCTAAAGGTTTGCTCAACATCCCAAATCGTGTTTGGTTCATCACGTACACGGGGAGTAATTTTCATAGTGGGACGGCAAAATGCCCAAGGATCTAGATCATTATCAAAATTCCAAACTGAACCAATTGCAGGAAGTCCCGCAGTCCTCATAACTACATAAGGACCATCTGTAGTTGCAGCTTGTACTTGGTGATTGATACGGTATTCTCTATGACCTTCTTTATCACGGGACATACTCCAGACACGATGACCATTAATTAAAGATGCTGTCATTATGTGGTCATTCCTGCTAATCCAGCTTCAGCAAATTCTGGTTGTTTGTCTATCAACTCTTGTAATAAGACTGCTGTCTCTTTTGAATTGGTATCAATATTGCCAAGAGATTTACTATCTTTCTGTGCTGTCGTTTGTCCAGTGTTTCCACCCGCAGCTTGCATTTGTAGTTTTGCATCTTCGCGCGTGCTAGTGATACGTGATAACGCTTCTACACTTCCCGCAGCAACAGCATCAACTCGGATTGCAGTTCCGATAGCCTTACTTGCTTCCGTTCCAATCGTATTTCCTAAACTCTTTCCAATTTCTTCTGCGGGTTTCTGCGCATCGTCTAGAGCTTTTGCTGCATCCTCTGCAGGTAGTAATTCTTTCATTCTCTTTTCACGTAGGTCAGCAAGTTTTCCTCCTAATCGTCCTTCTATATTTTTAACTGCTGTATCTAAATTATCTTCTAATACACTGATTTCTCTTTTCGGAATATCTGGTATCTCTTTAATCGTATTTTTAAATCCGTCAAGCAATCCAGTAAATCCTTGAGTTAAACCCCCCTCTAGTTCTCCTGTAATAAACTTCATAAGATTTCCGAACAACGTTCGGACATTCCCTCCCCAATTGATCATGACTGTTGTCGCAAAATCAAAAGCAGTTAGGAAAATATCTTGCCAGTTTGTAGTGAACCAACTAAATAAAGATGGAAGAACCCCGGTGAAAAAATGACTTACCTCTCCAGAAAATTGTACGAATGCAAGTTGTACTTTGAGCATAGCTAATGCTCCAAATTCTCCGAAGTTATTAAATACAAATTCAGCAGTGATGAGAAAGTCTAGAACACTATCTTTAATTGCTTTAAAAACGTTGCTTGTGTTTTTCTCAAAGCTACTTATAGAATTGGAAATTAAACCAAAGACAGCACCAACCACATTTGCCATTTGTGTAAATACAGAACCTAAACCTTTTGCAGATTCTAACAAGCTTTGCACACTGTCTAGAATTTTTCCAATTGCTGGGGCAGCAGATTGACCAAATTCAATCAGTCGGATTTTTGCAGTTGCTACAATCTGACTCCATTTGAACCCAATTGTGTCTGATGCGGATTTAAAAGCATCATCTACAATCCCTACAGAGTCTCCTACGTTTTTAATTGTTTGCGCTGCAGAGTCTGATTGATTACCCGTCAATTGGAGAACAGCATTTAAACCTTCAATATCAGTAAACATCTTAGAAATTGGCATTCCCTGCGCTTCAAATCTTTTTCTAAGATCAACAAGAGTTGCTAGTAATCCATCTTCTTTTATACTCTTCCGCACACCTCCGATTGTCAGTCCTATTTTTTTCAGTGCTGTTTCTGTCTGAGGAGTTGATTGCGCAATTTTTGCGAGAATACCCCGAAGCCCTGTTGCTGCTAAACTTGCTGAACCTGTAGACTTTGTGAGGAATGCAATTGTTCCCGCAGCTTGATCAAAACTGACTCCTAGTTCATTTGCAGTAGGAAGAACTTGCCCCAGCACGGGTGCAAATGTACTTGCTTCTGCTTTACCTTCACGGACAGCAGCAGTAAGAACTTCAGTTGCTTTTGTTGCATTTAAAACGCTGGGACCATAAGCATTCATGGCACTTGTTACAGCGTCAGCAACGCTACTAGTCTCTCCCATTCCAGCAGCAGAAGCTTTAGCAGATTGCTCTAGAGCCTCTAGTGCTGCTTTTCCGCGAAGTCCAGCGGAGGTAATAAAAAACATTGCTTCAGCAAGTTCAATTGGTGCTTTTGATGTTGTTCCCGCAAGTCTAAGAATTTCTACCGAAAATCCTTTAACTGTTTCTTTTGACAGACCAACTAACCCTTCCATACGACTTAGAGCAGTTTCAAAACCTGCAAATTCTTTGATAGATAAAGCACCTAATACACCAGCAGCAACAGTAGCACCAGCAATTCCAACTTTTGCAATCCGTCCAACTAATGCAACAGACCTTTGTCCTATTCGTTTTCCAAATCTAACTGTAGATCTCTCTGCATTTTTCAGCATCCTCTGGTAACTACGAGCATCACCGATCAAGCGGATCACCATGCGCTCTAGTTCGGTTTCAGATGCCATTTTTTTTCTTTCTTGTTAATCCAACTGCAGCTTTGAATGCTGTCTTAGCTTGCATTCCCTCTTTTCTTAGTTGTTGCTCTCTTGTCTGTTGCTGTTGTTGTTTTTTAAGAGTGAAAGGAATTTTTAAATCATTCAAACCCTGTACTTTTTTCGAGTCTGAAAGTAGCTGCGCGATTTGCATAAGGTAATGATCTGTGCGGTTGGGATTGTTCCACTCCTCATTAAGCCAAACCATCCACGTAAGATATTCGCGGTGGGAAGTCTCTGCGATACAACGGCGCAATGGCATATGAAGATGGCTTGCCAATCTTAACCACCCATCGTATCGCTCTGCTCGTTTTTTACCGTTTCACTTTCTCCAGATTCATCAAGATCACTAATAGCTTTAATCTTGTTGAATAGAGCTTTTTGAATTCGACTCGGCCAACTTTTAATTGTAGAAAGAGGGACGGTTTGACCGTCCCCGTTAAACAAACAAAGAGAGACAAGCATCGGTTCTACCTCTGCAAATCCTTTGTATGCTGTTGGTTGTCCTTCGGCACTAGGTCGAATTGCCTCCATGATCCGGTTACGATATTGGATAGCAGCATTTCCATCAGCTTCCTTAAGGGTGTAGGTTTTAACTTCTCCACCCCCCTCAATAGAAACTAATATTTCCTGTCTTTCTAAACTAAACTTCAATTCTTCAGACATTGGTGACCTCTAATAATTTTACGTTCCAGTGACTTCAGTTAATACAGGACTAGCTTCAACATTATTTGCTGAATCGTAATTTGTAGGTTGGATAGTGAAGTTAGCACGGACTTCTCCACCATCAGACATTTCTTGCGGTTCAAACACTCTGAGATATCCAAAGAAATCTAACGTGCTTCCATCAGGGAAGTGAACCGTAATTGAATCATTAAAGTTGATAAGACCTTGAACTTCATCGTAAAGATCAGGATCATACCCCCCTGTTCCAGACATCTCTGTAAGAGTAAACAATCCACGAGAACCAAACGTTCTCCATGTAGTATTGTGCATAGTAGTTAGTGGGATCGTATCACCACCATCAATACCGGGAGGAGTAACAGTCACTTCCCAAAAACTTACGTCAGCATCACGCGCGAAAGCAATCTTAGTTGAATACCCATCATCCATCATGATGCCAAGTGGAGTAGATCGGGCAGTTGTTGCGGGTGCGGCCATCGTTTATCTCCTTGTTGCTGATTATGTAGTTTCTCGTAATGCGCAGATTGCATTAATCGTGAAAAGGTTTCGTCTACTTGTTGGTCGTTCCTTACCTATTGAAAATACATCATTCCTACTGATGGATTGAATTGTATATGTACTACTATCGAATACCACAGTGTTTAAAAAAACATCAACATCTAAACTCCGTGCAATTGCTCTTGATTTAGTGTATCCACTTTTTGGATTTGCGTCTCGAATTCGTATTAAAATTCCATGATGCTCGTTAGTTTCTCCATCTGTCATCCGTCTTCCGTGTATCACACTAGTTGTGTTGTAAACTGTAATTACACTATCTGGGGTTCCTGGTTCCAAGTCGCTATAAATAGGCCAACTTCCACTAACTGAAGGAGTTGTTCCTAATCCCAAATTAATAAGCAGATTCCTAACAATATCCGCTGGACTATGTGTTAATGCTCCACTCATTATTTTTCTTCTCTAGTAAAGGCACTTCCCTTCAAATTCCCTGTGTCCACTGGCACAATCTTCTGACTTTCTCGTTGTAATCGAAGTCCAGCAAGTATTAACGCTTTATTGAGTTTGACCCCCCGTTTCCAAGCTGTCTTCACGATGTTGGCAAGTGTCGTTCTCAATTCTCTAGCAGGGTGTTCCAGATACTTCCACTGTCCGATTGTATGTTTTGCGTCTTTGATTTCATGAACGTATACAGCATAATTTGCAGTGTAGCCCACAATGACGCTTACTTTTCCGCTCGAAGGTGTTTGATCGGCAAGTTTTGCTAGTGCTTGGGTTACGTTTCTAAGACCTTCGATTTTGGGCATACTTATTCCCGTCCTCGTAGCTCAAATAACGTATCATTATCGGTTGTTGGTTTGGTTGGCTTCACGGGTGTTATTTGTGCTGGTGTCCCGTTTAAGGCATCTAGCAGGGACGGTAAAGCCAATGCGCCGCCAATGGGTAAACCTAACCCCGTTGCTGCGATACCTGCTACAGCGATCTTAGAGAGGATGGATGAGCCTATGGTTGGTTGGGCAGTTTGCGCAGGGTGTGGGTAATGATGGTGGGTGGAAGTGGAATCCCCGATGTGCGTGCCCAAGTCATCGTTCCCCGAATCTTCAGGTTCTTCCGTCTCTTGTCCCAACGTTCCATCCTGCTGCTTACGTGCAAGTCTATGCACGATTCCGTTCTGCTTGTTCAGCTTAGTAACCATTGCTGCCCGTTCCCACACTTTAATCCCCCACCACTGCCTTGCTCTCTCCTGCTTCCAATCGGATTGCTGCGGATTGACTGGAGATATATTCTCCGATTCGGTTTTCTCGGTGGGCTTTGTCAAGTTTGGCACTGTCTGCGACAAATTCATCGAGTCCGTCATTCAACCAGTCCCATTCATTCATAGTCTTTTATTATGCTGGGCTAGGACCACCGGGGGTAACTTTTGCTGCCACTTCACGCGCACCAATTGCTTCATCAAGTGTTACCATTCTCTTATTTTCCATGTAATCATAATCTTGTGCCTTGCTGATCGTCACAAAATTTTCATGTGCTTGATTACCAGTTTGAATTAATCGCGCTCCTAGCTGACTTAACACATTTTCATCGATAGCCATTGGCATTTTTTCTTCCTCTTCTGCAATTGGTACATCAGACAATCCGTCCTGTTCTGTGGGCATACGCTGCTCACTTCTTTTTAATAATTCTGATCACCATCGGTTCATTAGGTTTGTACGTATCTCGATCAATTCTTTTACCGTTATAAATATCAATTGTGTTAGCATACAGTTGAATTCGATTAGAAGGGAACGTTCTCCTGAGAACTACATTCCCATCCAAATCAACCCATTCAATATCTACCGTTTGATTTTTAAGCCCTTCAATCCTATTTTCTAATTTCACTATCTGTTTCAACAATTGCTTGTTTGCTGATTCCAGATTTTCAGGATTGAAGGACTTTTTATTTTCAAGATTTTTAATACGGTTCAAAATGTTGGTGTGATCGTAAGAAATTGCCGGTTCTTCTATTGGAGGTTCCGGCGCATCGATGATGCTAGGAAAATCACCACAGATAGGAAGCTTTCCAACTTTAGCTAGGATAAACTTTTTTAGCTTGAAAACTGGGGTATAGTGTGTCTCGTTTGGTACAGCACCCCACAGAATACCAATTACTTCTTTATGCGTATTATAAATTGCCGTTCCTGAATCACCCTGGATAGGGGACTGCCCTTGTAGTTTGGTACTAGAAACAACTTTTGCACTGATTCTGTTTCCATTCCGTTTTACAAATGTAGCTGTTTGTCCTAGTGTTGGTGCATCTGCTAGAGAAGCACATTTCAAGTTTCCAGTGTGTCTAACCTTGAGTAAGGCTAAATCACCGTGATTCCCTTTTGTGTTTGTTCTAGCTATGAATCTTCCGTCTGTCCACTTTCCTTTGCAGAGAACTTTAATTGTTCCAGATTCACCGAAGTTGTGACTGCAAGTGGCAAACAACCATTCATTTTTTGAGAGTCTACCTAAGCAAACAGACATTCCTAAGTATTGGAACTTTTGTTTATCTCGAATTCGTACACGTTTACACCCGTAAAGAGTACAGGTTGTTCTCCAGCGATACACATCTTTTATCTCTGTGATTGTTATTTGTGCGCTTTGCCCTAGTGCTTGCGATGTAAATAGAAAAAGAATTGTGAGAATTTGAAGTTTATGTTTCATTGCCCTAACCCTAAATAGATGCCGGTGTTTCCAGACTATATTTTTGAAGACTGACCAGTCTTCTAACCTCTTCACCTTTAATATCTGGGATCTCTGAGTAGTCTACTACTTCACGCCAATCAATTGACCCTGATACCGGTAGACATTCCAATTCTCCTAGCCACATCACACTTCCAACTTTTACCTCTCTGTCTACAATTGCTTTAGAATCTAATGCGACTGTGTTACCTAACACATCAATTGTTGTACTTCGTCCTTGCTTCCATCTAACATTAATTTCAGTTGCAATCCCTATTTTCTTTTCTCCGTAATCATCATAGCTAGAACCGTCCCAAGCTCTAAGGACCGCTTTTTGGTTTAGTTCGTCCGTTTCTAAAGGCATCAAACCACACTATCAAAAGTAGAAGCATTGCAAATAAAATAGTCTTCATCTTCCAGAGATATCTTGGAGAACTTGCGTTGTGTTGGTCATAACACTTTTGATTTCCCCAAAAGCTTCAGAGTTACGAGAGATACACCTGTTAGATTCTTTTTGAACCTCATGGCAATCTCGTTCAATTTCTCTTAGTAGTTCATCACGTTTTCCTATGTATCGGATAAAGTGAACTACAATAAAAACCATAATACACATTGCAGGTACTTGTTTAACAGACTCGTTGACAATACTTTCCATTTGTTTAATCCCTATCTACGTAGTCTGTCTGGTCACTAGGAGCTTTGCCTAGCCAATAAGCACCAATTCGTCCTCCTTTGTTCCGTGCAGAAAGACACCCGCTAATATCCATTGTCATTGCAGCTTGTCCCCAAGTAGTTGAGTCCAAACGCATACCGGTCTGTCCTTGGAATGTTGCGCTTGCGTCCCCCGTTTTTTTCTGCTGGTATTGCTGGTCACGGATTGCGTAGAAATGTGCCGCTAGATATATTTCAATCTGCAACAATAGCGCAGTAGTGAGAATGTTGTCCTTTGCCGTATCACAAGTATTGACATAGTCTGTTAGCGCATTTGCTGCGCTAATAAATGGAGCTATATCAATCGTTGATGTGTTAGGAACAACCGCACGGACCTCTTCAGCACTAGCGCGAATAGCCATGTGACCTTTCCCCGCTAGGTGTTAAACAACGACCTGGACTCCATGCTCCCGAATCGCAGCAATGATATCCATTTTTGACGTTTTACCCGTCAAATCAATTTCTTCTTCTTCTGCTTTTTCTCTTAACTGCGATACTTTTAAAGAATCCAGATCGTCACTATTATTTATCGCATCAGTGAACAGAGGTTGCTTCTCTTTAATATCTTCACTTCCTTCAATCAATTCAAACTTCTTTTCTACCGCTGGATTAGGGTGATTTTGTTTGCAAAGATCATAATCACTGATGATGATATCACCGGGACGATAAATCCTCTGCTTTCTTAATTTACCGGAAGCATGTTTTCCTTTTAGCAGTCGATACTTTGCCATTTATAGACCTTTCGCATTACCTAAAAAATACAACATAACGATGGATGCTAGTAAGACTAGAAATCCAAACCAAATCCATAACTTATCCCACTTGTTCAATTAACTAGTGGTTCCGTGTGCGATACCACAGCGATCATTGAAATCACCACGAAGTTGAGGAACCATAATTGCCATCGTTTTAAAGTTCAATTGCATTCCACCTTTTGTTTCCCACTGAACGGTGGTAATTGGCATACCAATTACAGCGCGGGCAACATCAGGAGTCATTTGAACCAAAACTACAACATCATCCGTTGTCAAGAAATCCAATCTACGGATATCAGTAATCCCGTCAATCATTCGCAGACGTTCGCGTAGACTACGATCTGAGTTTGTTTTAAACTCATCGTCAAGAGACTGATCATAGTTGTCTGACGTATAAGCCATATAAGGACCGTAGAACCGATCCGTAAATAGCAACTCTCGTAAAGCCAACCATTCAGTCAGAACCGTAGTTCCGTTACTGCCTGTCGGTGCAGTCATATCAGTCTTGGTGTTACGATTTGTATAGTTCGTATAACCAAAGACAGTAGAAGCAAGACCACCACTTGGAGTTGCTCCGTATGTTAAACCAGTAACAGCACCGATCAAAGTCTGTTCAACAGATTCTGCAACTCTTCGACCGCTAGTTTCTCCCATCACAGTGTCAATCGGTGTTCCACTGTTACGACTCACTGCGAGTTTTCGACTAGACACATGAAAGCTACTATGTGTAATCGGCAATGGAACCGCTTCAAGTTGCAAGTGCGGATGGTCACTATGACCTTCAGACAATGCATCCATATCAACTAATGCTTGTCCAGGGTCACTAATCGACTCATGCTCCAGAATGGTTTTTGACATTCCATTCAATCGAAGCCTACTAACCGCAGCAAGATCAGACCAAGCGCGCAATCTTTGACGTGCTGCACGAATCACAACCCGATCAAGTTCAATCCATTCATCTTTTCTAAGTGTAGTTGCATTAAAAACAGGGGAATCAATCCCATTTGCTTTCAAATCACTCTGCAACCGTTGCTCATAGATAGAATAGTATTCCCCTGTTTCTGGATCTCGTTTCTTTTCTCCGGTGTTAAGCGTAACGCACTTTTTACCGTTCTCGTCAAAATAGGGACGAAGCATCCCTGGATCAAACTGAACATCAGCAAGACCTTGACCGATTTCTCCGTAGCCTCTACCGTCCATTACATAATCAACAAACATTATCAATTCCCCTAATAGAAGAGTTAGTTTCTAAGTATCAATGATTGGTTAGGGCTTAATAGCCGGTAAACATACAATGCACTAGCGTATCAGCAGTGATTGCCGCAGTTGTAGCCATCACAATAAAACATTCACTTTCTGGAGTTCCAGTTGTTGCAATCAACAAACCGTCACCGTCATTAATCATCAAAATGTCACCAATTGCAAAGGAATCACTAGTTCCTGCAATATTGGAAACCAACATATTCAATTCTTCCCCCGGCAAAGGACAATAAACTCTGCAACGACTCCCATCAACATAGGCATCTGTTGCAATTTTCCCTTGCAAGTCATCTTCCAATAGAACAGCAACAAGTCTTTGGTCCCCGTCTGCTGCTGCATTAAATGCAGTCCAGTCATAGCGACCACCCACAGGTTCTTGTGAATTAATTTGTACACAAGTCCCCGGTTTAGGAGTGCTATTGATAGTTCCTTCGTGAACCCTCCCACGATGGTCATTACTAATGATAATTGCATTTCCAAGAGCAGACATTGTTTATTCCCCTTTGTGAATTTGTAAATTAGATATTAAAAAGCGTAGCTTGCTCAATCTCATAGGCGGGCTAGGTCTAGATTCAGGCGAAGGTAAGAACCGGCAAGCACAGCACCTTCACACAGGCAAGCTACGCTTGTTTCTCACTGTAATTCATTTCAGGCAAAGGTAGAATATCTGCCTTATTAACTTTATCGGCCACAATATTTCCAACCGGTGATGCAGCACCTTCATACAAACCACGAACCACAGACTTAGGTGCAGGAGATACAATAGCAATTTCTTGCAGATCATCTAAAGACTTAGTCATCCATCTAGTGCGAAACTCTTGTTTCTGTTCATCAGTTTCTAGGCTAGAATTGTTTAACAACTGCTCAACAATCAGAGCTTTTTTCTCGTTCACAATTCCCAGCGAATTACGAACAGCAGTTTGTATTTCCTCAGGCGCGCCCGCATACCATTCTTCAGCAGTTTGATGACTTACTTGCTCTTCAATTTTTTTCTCGTTCACAATAATTTCCTCTTCTTTTTTCGTATGCTCCCAACTATTGGTCGTCACATTGTATTTATGCGAATCACCTTGTTGGTCTTCAAATCCTTCAACAGCAGAGTTATAAACAGCTTCCTGTTGGTCTGCTTTCTCAATCGTCTTTTTGTTGTTCTCGTTTTGTTTTCTCAACAGCAGAACTTTTTCTTCCCCAAGTTCGTTCAGCGTTTCACGGTCTTCCTCTTTCCAGCAGTTACAATTTGCAATAAGAAAATCAATATGCTCTTTCATCTTTGGTTCCTTTTGTTTGTTGCTCATAACTAATTCTTTAAGCCATTCAAGTACAGGCTTTTTACTCTCTTCGTTTACTAGCACACCACAACCATCAGAAATAGAGCAAGCACCCTTTTGATCCGGTAAAATTGCAAGGTGATCTGGTCTATAGTTTCGGGCAATGTGAGTGTATGCAACACCATTAAACTCGGAGTCACTTGGTGCAGGTTCATCATCGGTAAACAATCCCGTAGATAGCTCAATTGGCTTTCCACTGTTTAAAGCATCTAGAATTCGATTGTCTACCCGTGCTGTTGCATCTATATCAAACCAAGCTTCTCCGGTTAATTTACCGTTAGCGTTGGCTCTAAGAATGACACCAATCCCTTGTTTGTTTAGCACATCGGGATCACGCGCGGAAATACCCTGCCCGTTCTCAGTTGGATGATAAACCACAATGGGAACGTGATTCCATGCAGACGGGTTCTTAGATACCTCGTCTGCTGGATACAGTAATGGACCACGACTACCATTGAGAACTCCAGGGACTATTAACGTCAGAGGAGCTACAATGTGTTCACGTCCATTCAACTGTGCTTTACGGGTCTTCCCAGAGATGTTAGCTGTAAGTTGTATTAAATCTGGCATACCAGAGTTGTACGGGACACCTCACAAAGTTGTAAACACTCCTTCTAAAGTTTTAACAACGTTGTATCTGATACCCAGATGCCAAATTGTCAGACCGGACTAATGATTTCAATCCATAGAGATGTGCCGGATCAATCTGTAGCAAACTCGTTTTGTACCTTGTCCCTCACAAATAATATCCATTCCTTTCAGCCTTAGACCGGGACGAAGATAACAGATATGGACTCTTACATTTTGTTCCTCTTGCAATTCATCCGGTAAACAACCGTGTAGTTCTTCCCGTGTGTGCGCGCGTCCGTCCATAAGAACATTGAGTATTGCCTGTTGAGTTGGTGGTATATGACCATTAGATTTCAATTCAATATTCTCCACCGATTGTAGGACCGGGAGGTTTATCTGTGTCTATAACTTCAGCATTGGGAAATAGTTTCTTAACTTCCTCAAAAATTATCTGTCTAGGATCACCATCAGCAACAGACAATTCTTCAAATATCCGATCTGATAGACTGTTCAACCACTTCGCAAAATTGGAATTTTCACTATTCCAAGTTTCAACTGTTCCCATCGTTGCAGTTAAATCTTCTTGTTCCCCACTAATTACAATTGCTTTCATAAGATGCCTCTTAACAAACCAATTATAAAATCAAAATATTCTGGGTCAGTTTTTGCCATCCCAAGTGGATTTTCAAACAATTTTTCAAGTCCCATTGAAATAATCTCTGTATGTCCACTTCCGTAATTCTTTCCGACATAGTAAGCATGATGTTCACCAAACAATTTAGCAAAATCATCTTGATTTCCGATCTCATCAGCACCATAACCATATTTGGGAAAAAGATTTGCCATCTTAACATCTTTGGTTTTTGCTCTAGCAATCCGCATCTCTCTAAATTCGTTTGCTAACTTCTCAGCATTTGGTATTTCACTCTCTAATCTATGCCCTATCTCATGTATAAAAGTCTTAACATTTGCATTCTCATTTAAGAAAATTCCACTATGCATGCTGTCTCCTGACCGGTGAAATGCTCTTTTACTGTTAGCTCTTAATTGATGAGAATCAAAAGTTATTTTCTTTGGTGACTTTGTTATTTGTGTAATAAACTGATTAGCCTTTTTAGCTTTTGACCGGTATAAACTGCTCTGTGTTCTAGTTTTTAACCACTCATTTTGTATTCCTTTGGTATGTATTGGTTTGGGATTTTTGATCTTTAATCGAACTCGATCTTTCACACTCACATTGAGAGCATCTTCTAAATTTTTCTTTGCATCTTCAAAAAGATAACCACCAAATTTGATTTTTGCTTTTTTAACATCTAGCTCTTTAAAGATTTGTAATATTCTTGCTGATTCTAAATCTAGTTCTGCTTTCGTAATTTTCCCTTGTGTAAAATCGATATGTAGTTCCGCTCCCCTGTCATTTAGTTTGCTCATTTCAAGCTTAATCTTTTTTGTTTCAAGTATCGCTTGCTTGTTAATCTGCCCCAATTTTTCAGCGTCTACCTCAGATGCAATCACCTTTCGTCTGATCTCTTTAATTTCTTGGTTCTGAGCAATCCTTTTTTCTATTGGTAAATTCTTGGGGATTATTGGTTTTGGTTTTGGTACTTGTGGCACAAGTTTTGGTTTTGGTGCTATTGGTTTTGGTTTTGGTTTTGGTGCTATTGGTTTAGTTTTAGGTACAAGTGGTGTGGTCTTTTTAGGCGCAAACTTTCCTTGCTTGGTTGGGTCTAGTACGCTCTTCGGTCTGCGCTTATCAATTGTTTTGTCTGCTCCTACCCACGGACTTACTACCTTCTGCTCTGCAATTGTGCGTTTGCTACGTTTAGGGATTTCAGCTTTTAATGATTTGCTGATTGATTTATCAACGTCTGTCTTACTACGTTGCTGCCCTACTGTGCTTTCTCCTACGTTTGCTGGAAGGAACGCACATCGGCATTGAGGATGACGAGGAATAAGCCCTCTTGCTTCTTTTATTTTAAATACTGTATCATCCATTGGTTGGCAAAGTTTACAAACTCTTGCATCACCTGCAGTAGACCATTCAACAGCAACTCCTACCTCTTTAACCCCTAATCCTTCTAGTGCATCTAATTGCCCTTCTGCATGCGCTCTAATGATCTCGGTTCTAGCAATTAAAATCGATCTGCGCTTACCAATTGCATCGATTCCCTTATTGATTGATCGTGCAATCTCTCTAGGATTTTTCCCCTGTACTAATCCATCAGTCAATTCGCGTGTTAACCTTTGCGCAGTTGCTTCAGTTACACCTTGTAATTCTGTAAGAACTCTACCCGCTAAAAGTTTCACCTTATCAAGTGCTACAGGTTGCGCGAAAGATTGCCGAAGAAATTCATCCCTAGTACCTTGAAAAAAGTCTAGATTAGTCTGCGCTCCTAGCTTACGGGTGTCATCAAATGCACGTCCCGCACCTTTTTTATAACCGTCTTCAATGTACCGATTCCAATAGGCGTTATCCAATGTTTCTGCTGTTGCATTCTCCAATATAATTGAATCAGTTTGTTCTTTAATCCAAGTATTAAACGAAGCTACCTTTTGTGAACTAGTGTTGAATCTCCAACGTGTGTTTACCGTGAATGCATTGTTTGTCTGGGCTTGTCCGCTCCATTGGTTTTCGTTGTCTGCTCTTTTAGTTTCGGAGTTTCTAAGACTCTTTGAATATTCCGTAGTCTCCTGCTGATAAAGAACAGAACCACCAATATCCAGAATAGGAAAAACTGCTCCATTCTCATTCCTTATGAATGGGTTTTGCTGTTGTTTAAGACCAAACGCATCTTCATTAACAATCAAGTTAAGGATTTTACCTTTGAGTTTGTTGAATCGTTTTGTAAACTCGGATTGGAATAATCGACGGAGTGTAGCCGTTCGTGTAGGATCAGCTTTTAATGGATTAGATGGGACGATCTCCGTGCGCACTCTATTGTGTGCGCGCGTGTGCGCGTTGCTCGTCCTCTGTTGTAGTGTCATTTATCCTATTCCTACAGTTCTCTCTACTACTCTCATATCAGAATGAATTGCTCCACCAACTAAAACAGGCACAAAATTTGTTTGCTCTTCAATTGAATTTTCTCTAGAGTCTTGAACAATCTCATACCATTTTCTAGATACACGTTTTGTACTAAATCCTTTTAACCAGATATGCAATCCTCTATTATTGGCATATGCCCAAATTGGAAAAGCATCAGAAAGAAGATCTCCGATGCTAAATTTTTTCACGTAGGGAACTCTATAATATTCAATCATTCTTGCCCTTTTACAGTTTGCTCCTAGTAACTACTCTATTCTTCTTGTTGTTCTAATTCATTTCCTGAATCTTCTTGCCCGTCTTCAAATGTTTCAATCGCTGTATCTACAATCTGTTGTGCTTTCTCATCAGACAACCCAATAATTTCTGTGAGGAAGTCCATTGGGACCATCATAGATTCTACGTTGCCTCCAATATACTTGCTCATTGACTCTGTACGTTTTACTGCAATTGTTGCTTTCTGGTCTTCCGTCAATGAATTGAGATCCGGCCAGACTACACTATACCCTTTTGGTTCTGGTAGTACCCCCAATGAAATTAACCTGTTTACGAGTGGTACAATAATACGAGGTGTAATATACGTTGTTTGTCTATGGCTTAATCGATTGTTCCAAGTTTTTTCGTCTTGACTACTTGCAAGTTCTCCTCGTTCACTTCCCGTGAAGATACGTTTCGGAATTCCTAACCGGATGCAAACAGCATCAATTAGAGACTCAATTTGTGGGCTTGGATCTACTACTTGTGGAGCTAAACTTTTAGCTGTTAAACCTGTTAACAAAAGATACCGTTGTAATCCTGTACTATATTTTTCCATTACATCTCTAATTATTTCAGGGTTCACATCAACACCGTGATCTCCTGCTAAACCTGGATCAGTTTCTAAACTCAATCCAGGGAATGCGCCTTTCCAATACCCTTCACCACTTGCACCATATATCTTTTTCAGATCATAGAGCCTGTTCCAAACTGATTGTTGTCTAGGTACACCAATAATCTCACTACTACCAAGATTGTCAGCAAGATGAATGCATCTTGTCCAATGAACTTTTTTAGTTGTCACATGAAACCCCCTCCCCCCACGGAGAGAATCTCTAGGGTCATTAAATGAAATGCTATATTCTGTAGGTTGATCAAATCTTGGATTGTTAATGTCTTCTTCTCGTCTAGCAATTGTTGCAAGAGACTCATCAAAGCATCGGACATATAACAACTTCCGATCTTTTCCAGGTTCAACTTCTTCTAACATATCCTTTCCATCGTCTAACCCTAGCAGAACAACACCATAAGCACCGATTCCGCTAAGAATGTCTGCACGTAGTAGATACTCCCAGATTGGACTTCCTTGTTCGTCCTGATACCAACTATCACCGTGTAGATTCTGTGCTAACTCATCCCACGCTTTTTCAAATTCTGTGGTTTGTGTAGGGTCTTCAGTTTCAAATACAGAGGGAGATACTACCCAACTTTCCTTCGGTAATACTTCAACAACACGGGTTGCAATGCCTTCCCTGTCATACATTCCCCGGTACTCTTCTGGATTGATTGTGTCAGGATATCCACATTCATCGTTGATATCTGTACGAGGATCGAACATCCCCTTAATCAATTGACTACGAGAAGTAGCATTTCCAAGAATGCCTCTTCCTACAATGTCATCCCATAGAGCATTTGTAATACTCATTCTCTGTTTACTCTTACCGTTGCTGTTTGTTTTAACTTGGTTGCTACTTGCAAATCGACCTTGTGAATCACGTTTTTGTTTAATCATATTTCTATTTTCTCACTTAATAAGCCATGATCGATTTGCGCGTTGGGACTGCAACCATTCCATAGACAGCAAGAACTAATGAATCCGCTTCGTCTGGGCTACATCCTAGCAACTTCTTCAATGTTTGCGCGGTGGATTTTGCTCCATCGCTACGTGGTGGAGCATCTTTCGGTAGTAAATATAATCTGCCTTCTTGATCTGTTGTTAGTGGGATAGGAGCAAGTTGCCTTCTTAGCTCTACGAACTTTTCAGAAATACCAAATTGTTGTTCATTGATAGGGTCAAGCAGTTCTCGAAGAATACCGTACATTTGCGCCCGTCGATTCTTGTAAACATAACGGTCTTCCTCTTGTTCAATCCTTTGCTTCTGTGTTCTATGCCAGTGGAACCGATACGATCCTAATACGGATTCACCAAACGCAACTGTTTTCACGTTGTAGCCCTGCGCACGTAATCTATCTGCATGTTGCTTACCACCACCACCACGATCAAAAAATACTTTCTCAGGTTTGATTTTGTATTTAGTCATTAGTGCTATCGTTTCACCACTGATTGTAGATGTATCACTAGTCTTCTTAGATATTAAATCAATCAATCCTTTGTGATCTACTATCGACCAACAAGTGCTATCACCACCTTCTGCTGGATCGACTCCAATAGCTTCTCCCTCTCGCCGTGTAGAGAGAGTTGTTGCATACTCTTCCGCTTTTGTTAACCAAGCAGGAGGGAACATCAGAACATCCGCACCCTCATAAAATTCTGCATCTAATCCTATGCACTGCCTTACTTCGTCCCAAAATTCTCGTCTGTTTTGATAGGTTGTGTAATCAATCACACCGGGAACAATTGTTTCGTTAGTAACCTCTTTCCCTTCCCTCTCTTGTTTCTCTGCTAGTCTAACGTTAGGACTGTCCACAGCTTTGATTTTAATAATCTTCCGGTAGTAATGACCATTTTGCTTAGATTTTATATCACCCCCTTTCACTCCTTGGTAAAAGAAATTAGCGCAGGGGTAAGGGTTACCAATAATCAATTTTCTATGCGCCCATGTATCCGTCTTTTCATAAATCTCTGATTCTACCCCACTAGCTTCATCAAAAATTACTAACGTTGTAGGTTCTCCGTCTGGTCCTTTTGGTAAGTGTCTGCCAAGTATCGCTTCACCCTTGCTTACAGTCTGTCCTCGTAGCTCTGCAAGATCAACGAATGTTCCATTGTTCCTAATTTGTCGAATGTGCAAGTGATTGTATTGGATAGGTAATTGAATAACGCTGGTGTGAATAAAATTTCTAATCTCACCCCACAGTACATCATTTAGCTGATCATACTTAACACTTGTTGTTACTACCCGTGCGGGTCTGCGCGTGCAGAAAAACCACAACGCACATAATGCTGCAACAAAATCTTTTCCTAGTGCATTTCCTGCAGGAACAAAGGTTTCTTCATTCTCCATTACAGAGTATAGAATTTCTCTTTGCTTGTTGTAGAGATGCACATGAGGCCAACACTTAACCTGAAATTCTACAGGGTCAAGAATGTTCATATTTTTCAATTAACTTTTTAGCCCTAGCAAACCTACCAACTTGGTAGGTTTAATAACAATAAATTTGCTTCTAACTCCCTGTTCCCAAACAATCATAAACAACAAGTTCAACTACTTCAGTTTCTGTTTCACCGCTGGAAGTTACTACCTGCCCTCTAATACAATACCTCGTTTCCCAACGATCTTCCCCCACCTTTTTAAGCGCAGTTCCGGCAGATATATTAGAAACAATAGTCGTTCCGCTGATAGTAACAGCACCTATCGTAAGATCACCTATTGTTCCTTTGTCTGTGTTTTTTACAGTCATTGCTTGACCGCTAGAAAGAGTTTCCCCACTAGCCAACCGATTTGTAAAATCAATTGCCATGTCTAGTTTGCTGTCAACGTGTTTATATCGAGTCAACAATGCCATGCTATTCTCACAATCTTTTTTGTGTAACACTCCAAGATTTATTCTGTTCAGGGAGCGTATACGTTTTCGGTAGACAAGCCAAATTCCAATTTCCTTCGTGTGCAGGTAACAACCAGAAAACAGAACCCGTTTTTTCAATTATGGTTAATACACTAGAATAGAGATGAAGGAAATGTTGTCTATCTTCTTGGCTAAAACTACCATCTGCAATTGGTAAAACGTAGTGAAGTGGTGATCCAATACTTAATATTGAAAATCGTTTTGCTTTTGAATCAATCGCCATTGCTACGGTCCCGATACTATTTCACCGATTGTTGTAATACTCCCGTCATCACTGACAGTTGCTTTTTGATCAACCGTTGCTGCATCATCATTGTACAATTCAAACGTAGAACTAGTCTGTTGTTTTTCGTTTCTCCATCCCTTATACAAATACCCAATCTTAGCTGACAAACTTGTAGTGGCTAATGGAGTACCCTGTCCAGGTTCAGCGTAAGTATCTGTTGCAAGAGTATTAACTACTTCTGCATTTACTTCTGCTTTCATCTCGTCCGACATTCCACCGAGATCAGAAAGACCTGCACCCGCTGTTCCAATCTCCGCAGTATCAACTAGGATTGCATCGACGATACCATCTATCGTATTAATTTTAGTGTCAAGAGTTGTACCCGTATCTGTGAGGATAGCCGCAGTGTCTGCTTTCATCGCAATAATGTCTGCTGCAACGTCTGCCCCAGCAGCATTGGTGATAACTGCTGTTTCAATTTGATCAACGTTAAGATCGATTACCGCAATCGCTGCATCTAATGTAGTACCAGTATCAACTAGAATGGCATCAACGATGCCGTCAATCGTATCGATTTTGCCATCTAATGTGGTCCCCGTATCAACTAGGATATCATCAACAATCCCGTCAATCGTGTTGAGCTTACCGTCTAGCGTGGTTCCCGTATCTACTAAAATATCATCAACAATACCGTCTACAGTTGCTAAAGCTGTAGCAGTTGCAAGTACAGTTAAACCAGCACCAGCAGATCCAATTTCCGCAGTGTCTACTAGTATGGAATCTACTATTCCGTCAATGGTATTAATCTTACCGTCCAATGTAGTTCCCGTATCAACTAGAATTGCAGCAGTATCTACTTTCATCGCAATTATATCTGCGGCAATGTCTGTTCCGGTAGCGTTGGTGATTACTGCTGTCTCTATCTGGTCTACGTTAGCGTCTATCACATCAATTTTGTCATTTAGAGTTGTGCCTGTATCAACAAGTATTGCGGAAACATTGGTGTCTGTTGCATCCATATCTAAACCACCAGCATCAGAAATTGGTAAACCACCAGCACCATCCGCTGAAGCATTCGGTAAAGCAGTTAATCCCATTCTTACACTGTCAGTAAAATCAATATCAACTAGTTGTATTTCAATGGTAATAGGAGCAATGTTATTTGATCCAGAATCTATTAAACTTATCCCGCAAACATCAGCACCGGTTGCGATTGTTGCATCTGGAATATCCAGTCTGTACCATCCCGGCATATTACTACTAATTTCTTCTAGACCTCCATCAGTATGCACTGTACCTGTACCAGTAAGGTCAGAAAGAGTAATTGCCGATATTGCAACATCGTTATCATCTTCCACACGCGCATAGTAAGCAGTTAACATGGATGCAGTAACACCAGCTAAACCAGCACCAGTAGTAGAGGAGCTATCTTGCACAAAGATTAACAGAGTTGTATCTGTCGTCCCTTTTTTCTTTAGTAGCTTCATTCTCGCATTCCCCCCGTTAATCCTTCAGAGAACATATTTTTTCCGACTCCTCCAGACATCGCTGAAAATCGGTTTAAAATTCCACCAGTTGCTAAAAATTCATCTGCACCTATATCCCACGTATCATCCTGCACGTTTCTATCTCTACCATCTATATCGATCTCTACTCCACTAGGTGTTGCTACAAGGTCTGTTCCCGCATCGATTGCATCTGCACCGGACTTCAGGTGTAGGTCGTAGGAACCGGAATTGCTGACGTACTGATTGCTTGAAGATTTGCTAACAAGGCTGTTTGCCCCATCTGCTGTAGTGTCTGAGGAAAGGTTATAATCTTTGCTGTCATACGTTCCATCAAAGTCATCGTTGGCGTTGTCGGTAGAGATGCAGTTTCGAACATCCAGATTTGTCGCATCGACTCCTATGCCGCCGTACGCTCCCACGTCCGCGCAATCATGGATCGTACAATTCAATGCCCCTACAGCGGCGTTATGGGCGTTCATTTTAATCCCGATGCCGCCCGATGCGTCTGACGTACCCCCGCCAATATCGAAGATCATACTGTTAATTATTTGTGGCAATGCACGACTTCCGCCTGTACCGATGCCTATCGCTTGTCTCCCATTATGAGTTGATCCGACTATTCCGTATACCAGACAATTCTGAATTACGGGGTCATCGTCCTGACCAAACTTGATGCCGAAGTTCTGTGTGCTGCTAGGAGAAAAATTGGACTGTGTTATTTCTAACCACTCGATCTCATAAGCAAATCCAGTTCTTGCAATATCAATTACAGCACCGGCTGATGTGTAGTTAATTCTAGCTCCTGAATTAGAGGTTCCGTCGTGCCGTTCGTCGGAGGCAACAGTCAATTTTACAGACGTTAAGGTAACCCCCCCACCACCGTTTAATGATATGGAATCGTCAATGTCGGCATCATTGTATACAACGCCAACGGCATTATCATATTCCGAATAGATCGAAGAATCTAATCCAGCTTCCCAATCAGTTAGCGGCGTGCTACCGGAGTAATAGCGTTTCACTTCCGCTTGTGCGTAGCCCTCTGAGGATGGGTTGTGTGCCGTCGTCAACGTGGTTCCATCAACTACAGATAGGATTAGATTCTTTGTTGGTGGGCCTCCCTCATCCCATAAAGCATCGCCTACTGAGACTCCTGATGAGTCGTCAACTGTCACCAAGTATGGGCCTGAGCCTGATGAAGAAATAATATTTATATCTGAATCGTGTGTTGATCCTGCACCAATCGTTGTTGTAATTGTCGCCATTATATTTTTACCTGCACAATCACATCCCTAACCTGTTCAATCTCTCGATGATCGTTCTTACTTCCACCAATAACATTAGCAACGTCATTTTCTGTTAGGCCAATATCATTTTGCCAATCAACAAATTTCTTTCGTTTCTTCAAAACGATTCCAACTTCATCAAAAAGAGGCTCAATCAAAATCCCAGACTCTTGATCTGAAAAGTCATCAACTCTAACTATTAGCTGTCCACTAGGATCAGAAGAACCAAACGGTGGTTCCTTCTCGTATGTTGTTTCAGTTTCTTCTATGCGCCCAGTTTTTGTATGTATCGCTGCCCACACATCGTCCATTGAGTCATCACTTGCATACGTTCTCCCTCCAAACATCACAACTCTATTTTTATTATCATCATCAGAAAATAGAACAGAACCGGTTGCGTCTGCTTTCAAAAAAGACCTAATTTTATGACTAAAAAATCTGTCAACGTCTAGGAATCGATCTGGTTTTCCGTTTAAGTCTACATATGCTCTACCGGTAGTAACAACAACAACTTGTTGATCCCTCAATCGAGTGATACGACATTGATTTTTATTAAGCCTTTCCAACATCAACTCACTACATTTTGAAAACCAGTCTTTCAGCAGGTGCGAGTGCGGCAAAAACCCACTTGAATTAATACCGATGAATTGTCGGTTAGCAGATCGTTTTCCACACAATCTCCATCCCGCCATTCGGCGAATTGTGAGATGATTACACGCGCACATTATGTCCCGATCATCGTATGTCGGATGATCGCCAGCAATCAATTTAATGTGACCTGAATGCAATCTACCACCTATTCAGATAAACCAGTGAGAACGATAAACAGAAACATAAGCAAAAGAACAATTACCCAGATAATATCTAACCGCGATTGTTTACGATTTTTATAATGCTCATCATCATATTTTTTCATCTATGCAACCTGTTGAAGACAATACCTAACTTTTTTGAATATGCTGTTCAATTCGATCAGGTATTTTTCCTTTCTCCAATAACCCATCCCAGTCCATTACTTGTTGTGCGCTATGTGAGAGATCATTTTTAACACCCAATAGACCCATATGTTTCATCAGTAATTCTACTGCTGGAAGTTTGGGGGACAACTTAACCTCTGCCACATCTTCAACCCTACCGTCATCGTGATATGTGCGCTTAACTTTAAACGCATCCATGCAACGGCGCATCCTAGCGGGTATCCTGCGCAAATCATCCATGATGATTCTGCCTTTTTCATCACACATATCAAGCGGATCACGTAAAGCTAACCATTCCAATTCTTGGAGTATCCGTTCTTGGCTAACCGCTAAACAAGATAAAGCTTGTTTCTGTGCTTGCTGTATTGCTTTAGCAACAACAGGATAATAGTTAGAGCTTGTTAATTTTGCTCCTGCCTGTTGGGGGCATTTGTAACCCGCCATCTTTGCAGCGCGTGTTGCGTTATAGTCCAACAGATACTCAGCAAGGAACATCCGTTGTTTGTTGGTCATCTGCGGAACTGCTAATGCTGTTTTTCCCATTTTGTAACAACTCTAGATTTTTTAACAACCAAACCTTGACTACTAGATAGCAAACAAAAATAACTGAACCCCCCTACCCCCAAAGTACGTATACCTAAACCCAAACAACCACACAACCCCTATCAGTTGTAACACTCTACACATCATTCTACATCCTTAACTTTTTCAATCCACAAAGTGATTCCGTATTTAGTACAAACAGTCTGACACCGGTACACATATCTACTCTCCCGTTTCATATCTTTTATCAATAATACAATTCCTGCTTTCCTTTTAGAGAGAATAGAATAATACAAGCTCTGTCCTATAGCTTCTGCCCACTTAGGAGCATAATCTACTTCGATAGCATACACAGCAGACAATAAATCAACCCGTGTTGCATCCCACAATCTTACCTCTGACTTAGCTTCATATTTAGTTGCTAATCGGTTTACTTCTTCTCGTTCACTACCCATCAAATAAAAAGCACCAAACACCAAAACAAACAACATTACTCCCACTATAAAAAACCACCGATTAATCCAATCAATTTTCATATCTCCTCTCCCCCCGTTATTGTTTTCACTTCCCTACCAGCAAGTTTAACTTTATTCGGTACTCGTAATAATGCACCTTCAATACGAGGAACAGCATTATTCCGTAGATACTCTTCAGATAAATCTATCCCCCACGACCATCTGTTATGGGATAAAGCTACTGAACACAATGTGCCAGAACCAATAAAAGGATCAAGAACGATGCAAGGGACCGTAGAAGACAGACCACAATCACAACCAGCTTCCCACCCCATAGTCTTAACCTTAGCCTGTTTATTATATTCCGGCCCTGATAGCTTTCGGGTCTTATCCTCTCTCGATAAATCCACATTTCTTATTCCGGCTGGAACTACTTCGGGTGTATATCCTGTTCGTTCCACTATTCTTTTCCAAGGTGTTCTACACTTAGAGCAACAACCCTTCTCCGATGTTCCCGCAAGTATGCAAGGAGTGATTAATTTTTCGGGGAATGTAGCGAAATGCGCTCCAGAATAATTTTGGCTTGCAATTGTCCACACTGATCGTTTGTTGCGTCCGTTGGAATTCAAATACGTTTTATGAGTTTGAAACACATTTGAATCTTCAGTATGTTTCGTATTGAATCCCTCGTCTGGATTATCTTTTGTTGCAAGAATTTTATCGGGTGTTCCATACCTTGGATTCATTTTAAATGTAGACTCTGAATTCGGTTCCCTAATCGCATCCATATCACAAAAATAACCGCTCCCCTTTTTAGTTAATAGGAACAGATACTCATGTGCCTTTGTGCAACGGTTCCTAACTGATTCCGGCATCGGTGACGGTTTGTGCCAAATTATATCCTGTCTTAACACCCACCCATCAGCCTGTAACGCAAAAGCTACACGCCAAGGCGCACCGATTAGATTACCAGGTTTAAGACCAGTAGAACCCGATCCGCTTGAATGCTGTGACCCTCTATTTGTATTCTGCTTGTTAAATGTTTCTCCGGTTCCGCCATGGCCAAAAGCTCCTCCACTAAAATATGAATCTCCTAAATTTAACCACAAAGTCCCATCATCTCTTAGCACCCTGCGCACATGGCGAAACACTTCCACCATCTTCACAACAAACTCATCGGGTGTTGCTTCCGATCCGATCTGTTGGTCAATTCGTTTAGCTCCACACTTACCGCACTGATCCGCGAATTGTCTAACTAACGCTTTATAAGCAGCGTTAGTAACCGGATGCCGGCTACCAGACCCATCAGCAGAAATTCCAAGAGTAGAGGATTTGTGTGTTGACTCCGCAGTTACTTCGATGTGATCACAGTCCTCGTCTCCTCCTTCCCACTCTGCGGTTCCATAATCTCTCAAACCCCAATACGGAGGAGAGGTCACTACCATCTGCACGGACTTTGTAGGCATACGGCGCAAAACATTAATCACATCCCCGTGATACAGCTTCACGGTTTTGTGATCTGTTGTCTGCCAATAAGGATCAAGAGGCGGGAGAGGCATCAGATAATTTCAGACCTATTTGGCTAGTATCGGGGATTTAATTATTTTAATTATTGTATTTCGGGTTACGAATGACATCGGCAGTTACTTGTGCCGAATTCACCACACTCAGGACATTCAGAACAAGTGCATTGATCTTCCCATTCACCGCATTCTGAACACGGCTCATCCGTTTGATTGTAAGGTGCGCTCGGGTCATCTTCCGCACCTGGAGGATAGCTCCAACCAAAACCGCTCATTTTTATTCTCCCGTCACTTCAGAATATAATTTGTGTAGTTGGTCAGTCAATCGCCAATATGTTTGCCCTCTTACTCCTTTACTTTTATTTCGCACAAAATATTCAACCGCTCCAATATCCCGTAGAAACATTAGTAGTTTAGAACATTGTGATTTATGTTGATTAGTTGCAAGGTAAATTGCTCTCAACTGTGATCCTTCTACCGATTGATACAGATGCCTACACACGTCAAGAACCATACCACGCGAAGTATCCATTGTTATTTGTGACACCCTGCGCATCACTTCATTGTCAACAGTTTGTTTGTTCAAAACAAATGCTAAAAATCCTGAAAGTCTAGTATGTTGTGATACTAACCTTGCAGAGAATTCCCGTTCTGCTGATTCGTCTTGCATTCGACTAGGTCTTGCCCTCATATACGCTACAAATTTTCCCAATCGAGTACAGAATCGAATTGTTGATTCATCCATATCAATTGTTGGCATAATGTTCGTAGCATTCTCCCGCAAATAACAGACATATCCTCCCGTTAATGCCATTGCTTTTGTAAGGTCTGGATCTTGCTGAGAATCTGCTTGGCCGTTTGTTTCCAAAGACAGATTTCGATAAGCACGGTTTGCAACCCTGAATGAAACATCATCTTCCAAGTCCTCATCGATCTTATCCATGATCACACAGTCAAGAAATCGTTCTCCTAATTCAGAGCTATCAATAGATCGTAATGAAGCTGTACCGCACAAAATCCAAGTCATACGGACACCGCTATAATCTTTTGAAGCATTGGTTCTGTAAGATGTTCTAGATGATCCGTCGTAAAGATCTCTTGCCTCTGAAAGAATCTGGGGGAGGTTAGGAGCTTGCAATAGCGCGTCTCCATCTTTCACAACCAACGTTTTTCCACCAATCTTTGAAGTGAGAGAGTAGTCCTTCCCAGAAGCATCTGTAAATCCGCTATGAAACCCCCTTAACGTAGATTTGGCCATCACCCACCGCTTCGCAACAGATACCGCTTCACAAAGCGTAGATTTTCCACAGCTTGCTGGACCAATAATTTTCACCCATAACTGATCCCCCAGTATTTGAGTCGATGCGATAGATGCCAGCATCACCGACAACGCTCTGTCTAACCCATCAGTCCATCTTAATGCTTTTTTCCAAGCTGTTTGCAACGTGTGGTAATCTCGGCAGTCTAGACAATCTACCACATCTTTAGATTTTGCACGTATCGTTGGCGTTTTAATCCACTCGGAAGGTATCTGGTGGATTTTATCTAGTATGTCACTGACTCGCGTTAGACGAGACGTGAGAGGCCTAGGATCGGACGTGGGAGTATTTAGAGCATCACGTAAGTCAAATCCAGAGGCTAAACGGGGATCATATCCATCCGGTCCCCAGTGCAGATAGTTAAGGACTTCTGGGGGATGTTGGTTGTCTGGGTGAAGTAGCACGTTAGCTACTCTTCGCAGTCCTAACAGTCCAGGGGGAGGAGACATTGCCCCTGTTTTTTTGTTGCGACGGGGATGGTCAGAATCGAACATTAAATTGACGATTTTACTACCGCACAAACTAACCCAAGTTTGAGAAAATGAAGTCACCCCTGGAACAGCTATTACACAAGAATCTGCCAATAAGCTACGACTCTGATTTGATGTTTGAACGAGTCCACGGTTCTTTTCCGGTTTCGCTTTTCCTAGCGTCTCCCAGAAAGCCATTGCATCCCACGGACCTTCACAAATAAACAGAGTTGATTTCTCGTTTTCAAATTTACCAAACAGTCCGTGTGATAGACCTGCAGTTGCAAACAATTTCCCGTTTGAATATTTGTAGAGTTGACACAATTTCCCGTTTGCTCCGTATGCCGGAACCATCCAAGTGTTATCAATAATTGAACGGAATACACCCCAACTGCACAATGTACCAAAATCTAATAACCCACGATCTTCAACTAGCGCATCATAATCTTTTGTCTGTTCCTCTCCTACGTTTTTTAAACATTGTAGAAACGATTGGGAATTGCCCCCCAACTTTCCTTCCTCTGCTCCAATTCCACAACTCCAACATCTCCATCTACTAGTCGAAATTTCAATTGAAAATTTCCCTCTCTTGCCGCAGAAAGGGCAATCACCTAGAGCTTGTTTATCATCATCATTCCAATTCAAATCAATTCCATGAAAAATGAAAGGACGTAGATGTTCTGGATTGTTTTGTATTTTTGGCACTAGTTGTCTTCCTCGTAGAACTTAAGTTTTTTTATTTTCTGGTCCATGCATTCCAAGCACAGTTGTGAAATTGAGATGCCAATACGTGCTGCTTCTTTTCGCAACACCAAGTAATCTTGTAACGGCATGTAGAGTGAGATCTGTTTTTTGGTGCTTCCCTTTTTCGGAATAAACATCAATACACTCCTACGAATTTCAAAGTCTGGATTGCGCACCACGTTATCAGACACCAAAAAAACCAAAAGGCAATAGGCCAAACCAACAGACACAATAAAAAATTTTTCAATTGAAGTCTGTCTTGCCGTTTCAATTCTCGTCCTAAATTTGTGTCTTGACTCATTTTTACCTCTTAAAAAGTTTTAAGAAATTGGGAATCTTTACTCAACAGATGTTGACTCCATTGTACCACAAGGAGTAAAGTTAAATTTGTTCTGTTCTCAAATCTCAGTTAAGGAGCAAAGACGATGGCAATGAAGAAAGTAGCGAAAAAGGCAAAAGCGACATTGAAATTAAGTGAGCTTACAACCGGTAGCACCCGTGTGAGACTGTTCAAAGCTCTGAACAGATTTCCACGGGGTCTTAGTGCAAAGCAGATTAAAGAGAAAACCGGAATGGCTCAAAATTCTGGGCATCTTGCGGTTATTATTGGTAGAGAGAAAAATAGAAAAGCTCTGAAAGTTGAGCAACACGATATCAATGGGAGAGACATTTTATTGTATCGGATCACCGAGAAAGGAAGAAAACTTCTCAAAACTGGAAAACTTGATTTTAATAAAGCTGCCGGTAGTAGAATTGGTCACTCCTGGACAAAAGGGAAACGTGATTCCTACAACAGTAAAAAGAAAGTACCAACAAAAAAATCTGCAATTAAGAAAAAGACAAAATGAGCTTATTTGTTTTGAGACGTGGTAGGAGCTTCATTTCCCCACGTTTCAAAACCTTTTATTTCCCGCCTTGAAAACATATCCAACCGTTTGCCCGTCGTTACTCTCTCGACCATT
>VTLG01013898.1_pt1 | contig 28461 bp, 17 predicted proteins | sample 4694571 | NCBI WGS metagenome assembly VTLG01 (sample SAMN12604809, study PRJNA352737) | marine metagenome | biome: ENVO:00000447; feature: ENVO:00000209|ENVO:00000569|ENVO:01000036; material: ENVO:00002151; isolation source: viral sequences binned using virsorter ...
GGCGTCTCTGTACAATCTCCCTAAGGGGGTTTTAAAATATGACGACCTCTTGGTCACCCAATTTAATTTATGGTTAGATCGACTGTTTCAGGAAGCTGATTAAGCTGGCCATTTAGGAACAAGAGGAGCATATCTTCCAGTTAGTTCGTGCAGTCTTTTCTTTAAAGACATAATATGCATAGCTAGATTTAAAATATGCTCTCTCTTTGCTTCTTCTCCCCCCATACCCTGAATGCTATAAGGGGTTTTTACAGCGACACTGATAGCTCTTTGATACTTACGAATATTATATTCGATTTTATCATCTTCTCGAATCGGGCCGTTCATTTTACCTTTTCATAAATATAACGCGCCGTAGCAACATCTTCAATAGCCAATCCCGTAGCATCAAATAAAGTTCCCATAGTGCGATTGGAATTATTATATTGTAAATTTTTTCTAACGATCTCTCCCAATGGAAATGAAACTGGCTTACGAGCAACTTCATTTAGATATTGAATTTCTCCTGAATGAGAACATTGCTCCCACTCATCATAGACTATCAAGCCCATATTATTTAAAACAGAAACATCCAACTCTCTTTTACCTTCTGCATCTGCTCCTACGGCATTAATATGAACAGCTTCTTTCAGCCATTCATACTGGATAAAGCCTTTGCGTGAAGGGGTTAAAGTAGTTACAATATCCGCTTCTCTTAAACAGACTTCTAAACTATGAAAAACATGAGCATTTTCAAACTCACAAGCCAACATTTCGGCACGCTCAGGGTCTAAGTCATACAAAAAGATAGCTTCAAGATCTCTAACAGCCGATACAGCTTCAATTTGTCGTCGTGTTTGATTACCACATCCTACAAACGCAGCGGTTGTAGAATCAGTTCTAGCAAGGTGATTAGTAGCCACTCCAGTAACAGCAGCCGTTCTAATAGCAGTTAAGATTTCAGCATCCATAATAGAAAGGAGCCTACCAGTTTCAGTATCATTGATAAGTACTTTAGCAAATATGTTTATCTTGCCGGGTTCACTAATATTTAAAGAAGCCCATTTAATACCAGCGGTTTTATCTACTACGGCTGGCATAGACCGAAAGTCTCCATGAGGAACATTCATATATACCTTAGGAGGCATCTGAGTTTTATCTAAATTAGCAAAAAGATTATCTATAATAGGAATGCATTCGGAAACAGTGAGTAAATTGTCAACATCATCATTGCTTAAAATACGGATATTATCCATGGTATTACCTCATTCACCGAGACGGCTTAAAATTCTAGCAATAATATCATTACGAACGATGTCTGATCCTTCTAATCTGCAGACAGATATGCCTTCCAAGCCTTCCAATTTAGTCATGCAGGTGTCAAAGCCTCCTTTCATATATTTATCAAGGTCACATTGCGCAGGATCTCCATTTAAAACTGCCTTAGAGTGACGACCTATTCTGGTAATAAACATTTTAATTTGATTCATAGTGGCATTTTGCGCCTCATCCAGAATCATAAACGAATTATGGAAATTGCGCCCGCGCATGTATTCTAAAGGACATAATTCTATGGTATTATTATGCCTAAATCCATGAAGAACTTCTTTAGAGAAGTACTTATTCATTTCTTCGAGAACAGGGACAAGGTAGGGTTGAATTTTAGCTGTATACGTTCCCGGTAAGTGTCCAAGACCACGGCCACTTTCTATAGTAGGTCTAGCAATTACTATTTTTTCTACTTTATTTTCCATGAGATATTGACATGCAAATCCGACAGCCACAGCAGTCTTTCCAGAACCAGCAGGCCCGGAACAAAGTATGACATCGGAATTAGTCATAGCCTCAATATAAGTAGACTGGTTTTCACTTTTTGGTTTTATTTTTTTAACATTTACATGGTGGGGTCTCGAAGGATCTCCCCTCTCTGTATCAGCATCCCACCAGTTGCGTAAATCTTCTAGAGAATTTAAATTGTTAAGGTTGTTATTGCGTTTTCTTTTTCGGGGCAATAGATGGCTCACTTTTTATAAACGGAAGGATTTTGTTGAGAAACTTCTTCCTCTTCTCACACCCGCATCCTCCTATGCCACTCCACTGTTCTATTCTATCTGAGGTGATTCCAAATTTAAGAAAGACATTTTCTAAAACCGTGCCGATACCTTCTTCTAATTCACTGCTTTCTGCATTTACTCCCTCCTTTTCTACTTCTACTATAACTTGGTCTACTAAGTTAGCTTCGTCTCTACGTTTAATTTTTTCTTCATATATTCGCTTACTCTCTTCTCTATCTGTCTCAGCAAATGCTTGAGTAAGCATCTCTCTGTAACTTTCGCTTCGTTCACATGCTATTTGCATATTTTTTGGTACAACTTGTCCATATCGCGGACAAAATCCTGCCCCTTTACATTCACATGGGGGATAATCCTCATTGGTCATAAAGTACCTTTCTTAAAACTTTTTCATGATAATAACAACAAATCTACTACCACTCGCACAACCTCCTTGACCAAATCCAGCTCCCGGTGGTAATGTGGGATCTCCGGGACAGCAGTCGCAGCTAATGATTTCTGCATTTCGTTTTTCAGCTCGGATATACCAGCCGTCTCCGTCTATATCGCTGTCATTCTTACTACACTTACAATCGATAATAGCCAGAGGGCATGGTTGAAAAGTAGGACAACCCGGAGAGTTTTGACTCCAGCAATCAGATATCGGCCATGAGGGAGGCATAATATCACTACACCATATAGTTTCCCCTCCGGGAGGAACGCTTCCGGGCCAGCCTCTAGGATGCATTTCCATATCTACTTGATAGCATGCACAGGAACATTTTCGGTCTATATCCACTTCCTCTCTTAGATCGGCGCATGTAAGACCTCCTCTATCATCTGCACATTGTTCCATACAACATACTGACATTTCTACCATTTGCCCCTGACATATTTTACCCGCCGCAACATAGTCTGGATCGTCTGGATCACATATAAGACCATAGCCACTCCAATATTCATACATAGGAACGCCATCACCGGGCTTTCCCTCTCTATCATCTAAATAACAAGGAGCCTTTTCTTCCTCATCTCCTCCAATCCCTCCCCCATATGTAGGATTTTGACCAATTTTTTTACATAAAGCAGGTCTATCTTCAGCTTCATGAGTGTCTAGATCTCCTCCCTTTAAGGTTATTTTTCCTAGATATCCATTACAGTCTGAACTACTACAATCATATAAATAAATATAAGCTTCTAAATAAGACAATGGAACATTACGTCTTGCCGCCCCTGTTCCTTTATGTCTTCCCGGAAAACAGGTGCAACATCTTCCCGTACAACATTTGTCTCTAATACTATAACACATTGTACCACAGCACGGACAGCACTCTTGATCTACAGGATCATAATCAATTCCATCTTTGCCATTTGGCCTTACCATAATACTTTCCTTATGCAGTTGTCATGCCAGACATTGATATCCCAAAAAAACTATTCTTTTGAACTCCAGAAGTAGTTGAAAGTTTAAGCCAGAAAGGTTGAGCCTCCAATGGGCCTAAATTTCCAGTGCCATTGGGCCAAACTCCAGAATTACCACTTCCAAAAAAGTCAACTCCAGTAGGGGCTGTGAGTCTTGTAGGAATGGTTTGCCCACAACCCACTCCATCGGTTTTACAGTTTTCTAAACCATAAGTAATTGCACTAGAGAAACCGGTATTGGGAGTAGGAACAAAAGTTGCATCTAATAACGAAGTGTTGGAATTTCTATTCTTTATAAATAGTTTTTCATAAATCGTTTGACCTGTCGGCTGAGCAAGAAAAAATGGTCTTATAATACCAGTCTCAGTAGGAGGAACTTCAGCAATAAGATTTTTAGCTTCACCGCTAAGAGTAACTGTGCCAGCTGTATTGCCACTACGGGAAACCATGGCGCTAAGAACGCCAGAAAAGTTGTTGGTGCTATAAAAATGGCCAGTTCCGCTATAAATGAAATTTTCACTAATTAAATTACCACCTGTACCTAATCCTGAGACTCTTACTTCTCCTGAATCTGCTGCAGCACTACTAAAAGCACTAAGTCTAACATTAGAATCTACAAGAGAGTTAAAAAATACCCTAACCCCACTATTAATTGGCCCTCCCGCCGAAGCGAGATCTCCATATACTGGCATCCCAGAAGATGCATAAAATACAAGTTGAGATGATCCTACAGTCATGGTCTACACTCCTAAAATAAAAAAATCATAATGTGTGCTAGCAGCCTCCGGGCGGGCAAATAAGATTATTACCCAAGCAACAAGCTACTGTCACCGGCGCTTCGTTTTGTTCGCTCTGTACGCTTTCCACACATCTAGCCTGTCCTTCTTTACCCGGACCCAATGGAATAAGAGGTCCTTTATATCCCGACTCAGTTTGTTCTTTAGTTCCTTTCAACAAACCACATTCACTAAACGTTAGCCATTTTTTCAACGTTCCAATACCTTGAGAATCACAAACAATATCACATACTACTTCTATATCAATTTCACCGGGAGAATAAGGATCTTCAATAGAAAGTTCTACCTTCGCTACTGTGTCACCATCATCCCCTCCACACCCATCTCCTTCAGCAGTTACTTTTAAACCACATCCAAGTTGAATATCAGTAATACGTTTTCCAGCTTTAGTGTCGTCAAAATAAGAACTAACTGTTAGTTCTTTATGAACTGCTACAACATTCTCTGCTGATCCGCTATGGGGATTAAGACCTATTCCCCACTCAAACCCTATTATTCCACTGTCAGGACAAAACTCCGGTGTGGTACAATCATCTGTAGTATCACAAGCCATATTAAGACTAATTAGTTGAGCACAGCCACTGCCCGTAGAGGCTGCTATTAAACCGTCTCCTATATAAAAACTATCGCTAAGCTCTCCTTGAATATAGAAAGGAGCGGTAATTTCAGTACCTTCTTCAGAATATCCTGAGTCTTTAACTTGCAAACCCCACCCTAAAGTCAGGCATTCTGTAGGGCTACATATGCCTCCAGAGCCAGTAGGGGGTAAATTGCCAGTATAATAAGGTTCTCCCGAAGGATGTCCGCTAGGAGGAACTCCTGTAGGATATCCGGCAGCAGGATCGTAATCACAATAAGCCTTATCTATAATTCCAAAAGTAGTTCCGCTGCCTGCGCCGCCAGTACCTGCAGGAATAAGCCAGTATTTACATTCCGCTGTGTCATAATACGCTAAAGCTTTATCCCCTGAAGTTAGACTGGAGGTTGACCAGTTTTCTACTGTAATGACGGGATTTGAAATACCACTTCCTTGAGCATCATATAGATCGTCTTTAGACTTAATAACTGTAGCTTGACCATCCTGACCGGCTGCTATTCCTCCACTACCCTGTACTTGAACTTGGTATAGTCTAAATGAAGGGGGAATAGTCCACACCCCACGTTGACGGTCAAATCTTAAGTCAATGGGAGCGACTGGCCACTCTCTGGCGTCTGACAGCCAATTTTCCTTAAATTTATCTGTTAATCCACCACCTGTTGAAAAGCTTCCTCCACTATCTCCTGAAGCATTCGGGACTGGTTTACCTTGAAGATCATATCCCCAACCCTGCATAACTATAGGACCTCGCGTAGCCAAATAGCGATAGTCGTCAGCATATGTGCCTCCAGCGCTCCCCTGAAGGTGAAGCATCATAGAATTGGAACCTGAAGGCTGATTGCTTTGAAGCCACGATATACTTTTTCTAGCTACACTTTCTACATCATGACCGCTAGTACTAGAGTTGGCCCGATCATCACTTAAAAGAGTTGTATTAGAAACAGGGTCTGCTAGAAAATCTAAATAACTTTGTCTAATGGGAAGACCTGTATACCCCGACACTGGAGGAGGAGGAGCGATTGCTTGCGTACCTAAACATGAATCATTGTTAGTAGCAATCTTAGGAAGGCTAGCATCTCCATAATTAGAGACAGGTCTGGCAAAACCGTCTAGACTCATCATGGAAGTATTGCTGTAATTACTATAATATCCTAAAGTATTGTGGTCTGCGCCTATTACGACTTTTCTCTTTGGATCTTCTTCTACAAGTTGAGCCGCCCACAACATCATAGCGCTCGCGGGCTGTTGAGGGTTTGGCTCTGTCACCATCTTCATAGCTCTATTTTCAGCAGCTTTCAATAATTTCTTCAGAGCACTTGCAGCACGCCTCTCCCTCTCTTCTCTAAGTCTATTTAACCCAATTTGCTTAACACGTTCTGCATTTCCTTTAGAAAACCTTCCAAATACCGGTGTAAATGTAGTAATGGTATAAGAAGTTGTAACCCCTTGAGTTCCTACGGTTACATTAATGCTAGAAACGCTAGCCCCCGAAGTCTCTTGCCCTAAGGCCCATGAGGTGTAGTTATATGACCATGGACCTCGGGGATAAACATGCATTCTCATGCCAACTGTTCTACCATCATATCGCCAATTGGGAGGATTTGCTAAGAGAGCAGATCCCAAAGAAATAGTAGGATATCCGGGAATGGTAACATTTCCTCTTTCACCTACTTGCATAGCTGTAGCTGCATTATACACTTTAGCAGTTCCAGCCGCGTGCATATAGGCAATACCTCCATATTCCCATGGAGCCAAGCCTTCGTCTACCTCACAGTGAACCGAACCGGGATTAGCTCCTATCGCATACCACGGCCCATAGGTTCTTGTATTACTCTTTACGGGAACTCCCGCTCCCTTAGGCCATGCGGATGGAGCGGACATCGCGCCAGTCGTAGTCTCTTGAGCGCCCAGACGCTTTTTCGCATTTTGAGCAAAAGGAATATCAATTCCAAGCACCCCTAAGGGCTTAGGATCTCTTACTATTGTTGATCCCATATTTTTGGTAATACCCGGAATAGCATCACCATCAAAAACAGGAGCAGCAAGCTTTAAAAGAGCGCACCAGTCCCCGTCAGCATTTTGAACCCATTTAGGATCTATTGAAGCTTTAACCCAAACTTCTCCAGTGTTAGGGTTACCTACATAATCATCTAAATTAAGAGCCTCTGTATTACTAGCTCCTCCCGTATACTTCAATAAAGCCTGAAATTTTCCACTGTCATCTTTAAAAAGATCTGCAGCTAAACTAGGATTAGGAAGACCGAGAACATTATTATTATCTGTTAATGAGCCTCCAGCTAATATAGAAGCCCAGCCGCCGTCTGTAGAAGGCTCGTCGCTAAAAATACGATCTCCTGTATCAGGATCTACATCGGTACATACGTAAGGCACTTTAACTAAAAATTGTTTACCATAGAAATCAGAAGCATAGGAAGAGAGCCAGTTAAACAGGGTCGCAGCATCCATATTCTTTGGATCGGTGGGATCTCCACCGTTGGCACCTGCAACTTCTCCAATTGGTATATCGAATCCTTGTTGACCGGGCTGCGCAGCTCTCGGATTTACATCTACCGCCACTCGACGCCCGCAGGTTTCTTTATAATATCTTCTTAGGACAGTGTCAGGATAGTTTAGACTCAGAATCATATTCTCAAAAGTCTTCTGATCTCCTAACGCCCATCTTAATTCATTTTCTCCGATCCATCCAAAAGCATTATTCTCTAAGTCTAAAGTAACAGGATTATTTAGAGCTAAATTAATTTTACGTAAATCTATGCGAACCTGTTTATTAATGAGCCCTCCACTATCATACCATCGCATGGCATTACCATCATCATCCCATCCCCAGAAGGGCTCTATATTAGATTGGTTTTCTTCTTCATAATATTGTAATGCTTTCGCTCCAATAACAAAGCTACTGTTTACTTCAGATCGTAGCTCGCGACCGAACGAATCATTAATAATTCCATGACCACCCAGAAGAACGTTATGTTCTCGAATAAAATCTGTTATTTCACCGGTAGATGTGCCTAGAGTAGGCTGATTGGTTCGTGTTATAGTACGAACCTTAATAATTAGAGTTTGCTGAGTGGGTAATAATTCAACATAATAATCACAGCCAGCATCTTGACATACCTGATCTATAAGTTGAGCAAGAGAAACAACTGGTCCGGCAATTCGATAGTCCCATGTAAATGAATTAGGAACTTCTTCGAGATCTATAATGTAGCGAGCAGCATCTCCATTGTTATAGTTAGGAAAGTTTAACTCTCCCCATCCACGCCCACTTCCCCCTCGATAAAACAAACCCCCTTTAGAATATCGGGCATTAGGAGTGCCTGCATTAGATCCTGCCAGATCTTGAACCGCGCCTTTAATGAGGTCCCATGGAAGCCCTCTATCTGTTCTTCTTGCTCCACCAAACCCTAAGGCAGGAGAACCAAAACCAGTTCCTCCAACAACAGCGTCTTGGCAATCGGCAGAAGTATACTCTAAATATGCGTATACATTTAAAAGATTATATAACCCTCCAAGAGTAGTATTTCCTTCATAGTTATCTAGTACTATCTGTACGTTTTCTAATATATTGCGAGGATCGGTAAGCTTAACGGTAAATACGGGACTTCCAGACGAATCTTCTTTAATAGTCCATCCCTGTATGATACCGGCATATTCAAAATCAGCTACTCTAAAATAAGCTGGAGCACCTATGTTTGGATAAGTAAATCCGGGATCTGGACCGGAAAACTCTTGTCGACTTCCATAAATAGTGTTAGGGTTCGCGTACCAATATTTATATTTTCCCTCTGGCATCTCGCAAGTATCTTGCACAAGTTCTATATTAACTTCTGAGGATTGACCGTTCCATCCTGCAGTGGCACTAAAGCTTAGAACACTACACCCTAAAAACATCGTTTGCTCATAAGGCCCATAGACGGGCTGAGGAGAACATAAGTTTTGCGTCATGAACAAGATCCTAGAGTCCAAGATTTACTTAATGTAAAGTGGCCTACTTTAGGCTCCCAACTCTTAGAAAAACTATTGGTAAATACCTGAGAATATTCCGCATTGAGACGTGCTTCATAAGCTGTAATTAAAGCATCATAATCCGTAGGAGGATCAGCTACACTATAAATGTCACATCCTGTAGATGCAGCTATCACCGCATCAATCGATATATCTCGGGTTCGTGGTCCTACTGTTCCGATTTCCTGAAGTAATGGTCCTGCAGATCTTCCTAATATGGTTAATGACGCAAATACGTCGTTGGGCTCATTAAATGAGAAAGATATAGTTTCTGTTAAAGCATTTGGCGCACAATGAGGGGGTCGGTCATTATAGGAATTACTATATGTAACAGTCCCCCCTATAGGATTATAGCCTATACTTTCACTTAATGGTTCAATATTTATAAATCTTTGATCTGAAGGGTTACCTTTCCATGAAGGTAAACCATGATACACTCCAACTACACGAGGAAGTATAGACCCCGATACATTTGAGCCTGCTCCCGACCACATTGCTAGAGCATTACTAAATTTAGTTCCAGTAGTACTAGGAACACCACCCTCATAGTTAATACTAGCATATCCCTGTATAGTGCCATTAACACTTACAGTCGTAAATGGATTATCAATAGCACGTTCAACCGTAACTTCAAAGTCTTCTGTTCCTAGATAGTCTCCTGTGGCAGCAATCCAAGTTTCAGTGGCATTTACAGTTCCTTCTGTTTTATTAACACTGACATTTCTAAAATTATTAACTACATTAAGTGCAGGAGTTCCTGACAACCCCATTAACCCTACCAGTCCTGTCATGGAAGAATTGAGACCTAAGTTTGCCGAAACATAATTTTTAGCCCTTTCCCATGGCTCAATATATTCTCCTACTCCATCAATTTCACATCCTGTTCCCGCTAAAGTATCTCCTTGCGCAGATAATGTACGTTGAAGAGAGAATACGGAGGGCATAGACTGAAAGCCTCCCCCAAAACCATAATGAGACAACTGGTCAGCAGTAAGAGTATTATCAAAATTTGATATATCTCCTCCTACTCTTTCATCTACAAACTCTATGGTAAATTCATCTGTTAAAGAAATCAATCCACTAGCAGAAAGATTGGTTCCACCAACGAGAGATCCTGCACAGTTGATTCCTCCGGGTTCTGAAACTGAACCGGTTAATGAGGATAGCTCTAAATTAATAGTATAGTCAGCACGTCGAATATAATTATCATTAGAATTAGCTACATCTACAGATGTTACTTTAGGATACCCACTAATAAGAGGAGAATCACTACCACACTGCAACAATAATAATTTAAAGTCTTGAGAAAAAGCATCTCGCAGAACATTAGTTCCCGATAGAACAGTAGTAAGGCCGGGAATATTTCCTTCTACAGGATCAATACCGGTGGGCAGAATAGTTCCTTCTAAAGTCAAACTATATTTTGTAGCAAGAGTATTATTAGAAGGAGTCTTTATAATTTCCTTATTTGTAGTAAATAACGGCCTTGGATCAAATTGATAATCGCCGTATTTAAATGTAATTCCGTCGCCCAGTGGCATGATACTACCTTTCTATATTGTCAAATAATTTAATTTATGAATTACTACCACCGCCCCGCATTGGAGGCATTCCCCGACTCTGCAGCTGTCCTCCACTAACTGTAGCGTGGGAGTTCGTCTCTTCGGGCGTACCGGCACCAGTAACTGCCATTTTGCCTGCCTTTAGGGTATTATTAAGATGCTCTATGAACCAGCCCTTCAGCCCTGCCTTAAGCTGATCAAGTAATCCATTATCACTTAAAGTAACTGTTACCGGACCCATTTGCGCTCTAACAGTAATATCTGTAGCCTTTAGCTGTTTTTGAACCGCTAGACCAAATGTTTCACCCGCTCGATTCATATTCTGGTCACTAAAAGTTGTAGCAAACTTAGTAGCACTTTCGAGCATTGCCTTTGCAATCATCTCCCCTGCATTTCCACCTGCGGCTGGGGCGGGACCGGGACCGGGTGGACGTTCCCCCTTCGCACCTTGCGCTCTCTTGGAAGCGTCATCTAATACCTTTGTTCTCTCTTTGTCCGCTGTATCAGTAATATCCTTTTTATCAGTTTCAGCTTTCTTACGAGCAGCTGCTTCTTCTGCCTTAAGTCTATCTTCTTCTGCTTTCATTTCTGCTTTAATTTTATCTTGCTTAAATTCTCTAGCATACTGATTCACTCCCTGACCACCCATCTCTCTAGCTTGCTCATCAGCTTCAATCAGAGACTCCATCATAGAGGCATCGCCCTTTTTTAATTTCTTTTGAGCGTTTTCAAAGACTCGACGCTGAATACCTAAGTTTGGAGCAGCTCCTCCTCGTCTCATGGCTCCCCGCATCAATCCACGTTTCCTTACAGCTACCTGAGGCGTATCTCCAGTTGGATCGATAGTGGGACGTGGGATTTCAGAGCCGGATGCACCTTTGTTTTTCCGTTCTTTTAGCTCTTTCTGGTATCGAGCTTCAGCAGCTGCAGCTTTCTCTTCTGCGGCTTTAACTTCAACATCAGCCTTTTTCATTGCTTTTGCTTTAGCCTCAGGAGACAACTCTGTATCGGTTGACACTTCATATCTTCTCTGTCTCGCATCATCGGCCTCAGTAGCTGCGTCCTCGGCAAGCGTATTGTATTCTTTCAACTTGTCCTCAAATAGTAAGCCTTTATTAAATTTATCCTGAGCCCCCTTCTCAATACCTTTTCGCTCTTCTGCAATTCCCTCTAACTTAGTCTTTAAGTTTTTATCTACTTCTGCTACATCTCTGTCAGCTTTTTGTTTAATAATGTCTGCTTTTTCTCTTGCCGCATCCATAAGTGCCATAGGAGCTGCAGCTCCACCACCACCACCAACGCCTCCTCCTCCAAGTTTACAACAATCTAGGAGAGACTTAATATTTTTATCAATACTGATAAGAACACCTAAAATACCTCCGCGAACTGGAGTCGGGGGTTCTGGTTTAGGCGTCGGTTTTTGTTCAGTAGGTTTTTCTTCAGTTCCAGCGTCTGGTTTTTCTGTATCGGAACCTCTCGACCTAACCCACCACTCACCTTGTCCATCGGGAGTTGGTATTCCTGTTGGGCGATCACCTGTTTGCTGCCCTTTTGCCTTATCGCGAAGACTGACCTCTTCAGTAGGAGGTATAAAACGCTTCTCGTCAGCTTTGTCTGTTTTTGTCTTGTTAGTTTGAGGCTGTCGAGTAGGTCGACGTTTCCCACTTAAGGTGGGAGGAATCATCCCCATTGACCGTACCGAATCGGCAATTCCTTTCTCCGGTCCCGCTATACCTGCCTCTCGCAAGTTCCTATATTTATCCCATGCGCTACGCATACTTGCATTACCCGCATTTAGGCTAGTTGACGCCTCCTTTCTTTCTTCCTGTCTTTCTGCCTGTTGTTCGAGGGGGTTGCGTCCACCTAGAGCCTTCTTAGCATCCGTCTCGGCCTTTGCTCTTCGCTCCTCCATCTTAGCTTGGTGTTCTGTATCTTTCTTTTTTGACTCATCACTTGTCTTGCCTTCCAAAGCATCTGCACTCTTAGCTGTATCTTGACTGGCTTTAGCTGCATCGTCTGCCGATTGTGCAGTCTCTTGTTGCGCCTGAGTTCCCTGTTCTGCCGTAGCCTGAGCACTACTTGCCGCAGTACTAGCTGCCGTGGCGCTATCACTAACCGCAGCCGTACTAGCAGCAGTATTAGCCGCAGTACTCGCCATTTCAGGGAATATGTCCCCACAAAGACATTTTAGTATGTTCTTGGCGGTGAGATTTAGAGTTTTAAGTTCTCCTAATATACCTCCGGGACCTTTAGGCTTTGCCGCCTCTTCTGTTTTAACGCGGGTGGCTTCTGCGGCAGCGGGCGCTTCCTCCGATTTATCCGTTGATTCCCCCGTATCATATCCCAATGCTATATTCTCAGTTCTAGTAACCCTCTTTTGAAATGTTTCTTCCTCCTTCATTACTATTGGAGGAGGCTCAACCCCCTCTTCCAATGCTGCCCTCGCAGTTGCGTCAACTCTTTCCTCAAAAGTTTGTTCTTTAGCTTGTTGGGTTGCCTGAGTGTTGTCGGCCAACTCAGAGAATATATCTCCACAAAGACACTTCAAAATATCTTTAGCAGTATTGTTTAATGTATTTAGGGCTCCTAGTATACCACCGCCAGTTTTAGCAGATTTTGCTTTAGCTTGCTCAAACTCTTTTTTAATTTCTGGACCTTCTGTCGTTGCTGTTGCCATCCCGTGCGCCATAGCTCTTCCTGAGGCTGCCCCTTCGTCTGGCGTCGACCGATCTTGCATACTGCTCCGTATGTAGTTTAAAATCTGCTCAGCAAAAGCACTACCCAAACCAGCGCTGGCACCCGTAACGCCCAATCCGAGTGGATCACCAACCCTACCTCCTCCTGCAGCGCTACTTTCAGAGAACATATTTCCAAAACCCATACCACTTCCGACTCCACCACCACCCGTTGCTAATGCATTTTCAAATATTTTTCTAATAACTTCCGCTAGTCCGGGCAGCTCAGTCTCTCCCACCATGTTAGAAGTTAAGTCACCAAGAGTCACCGCCAACTTACTAAAGGGATCGTGAACAGCATGCAGTGTACTGAGAGCAGTGTCACTTACTGCACTTAGAGTACTGTTAGCTTCCTGCTCTTGTTTCACATTTGGAGCCGAATCACCAGCGGGAATCGAAGTCATTCTTTGAATTGTTTTATTGAACTCTTCGGGACCCATAGTTTGTCCACTGACCAAACTTAAATCACCACCGAGAACTCTTATAATCTCCTCTAATCTACTAGATGTTACTTGGCAACATGCTCCAATTGCTGTAACAATTAACATAGCGCTGTCACCAGCAATCCCTGCAGCTGATGGTGTGCGAGAACGCCCTCTTCCTCTACCCCCTCCTGTAGCTTCTCTGTCTTGGCTAGCTCTCTGACGGTCGTCCCGAGGTGAAGTGCCCCCGTCACTCGGTGTGCCACCCCTTCCGCTTCCACCAGCCGATGGCTTCTTATCTCTATCTCTATCATCTTCCGATCCACTTGCCGGGGTCTCTGCTGACCTATCTCCTTTTGGTTCTGGTGGATGCTCCGGTGCATTATTTTCAGCTTCTCTTTGTCGACCCTCCTCAGCTTCCTTTTCTCTTTCCTTTTGTCCAAATAGTCTCTGGGCTATTTCGTGATTTTTCTTTGCTCGACGTTCCGCTTCTTGTGCCACTTGCAGTTGTCTTTGAAGTTCTTTAATTCTATCTTGATGTTTGGCTTTGTCCGCTTCTGAAGCATCTTTCGCTGGTTTCTTGGCTTCAGCTTCCTCCAACCTATCTTCTGCAACTTTTCTATTCTTTTCAGCGTCTTCCGCTCTCTGCCGACGACTTTCAACCTTCCCTTCATTAATTCCACCTCGCATTATGGCAAATTCTTCTACCGCATCTCTAAATGCGTCAACGGCAGTTTTAAAGCCCATTTCTGCAGTGTCTAGTACAGTTTTTAACTGCTTATGTTCAACTTCTAAAATACCCTTCAAAATCTCATTCTGAGCATTTCCAACTTCTTGCATCTGCTGAGCTAGCGACTTCTTCTTGCCCTGAGCAGCTGCCATATTAGCAAATATTTTCCCAATAATTTGAGAGAGGCCCGGCAAACCACCTGCCTGAGTCATAGCCTGCATCATAGCAGTAAGTTTGACAAAGAATTCCTGTTCCAACTTCTGTCTTATTTTAGCAACATCCGCTGGATCAGCATTTGGACCCGCCATTTCCTGAGCCTTAACATCTATAGCCGCCATGGCTAGAGGATCTCCAGCTTGAAACATCTTAAATATCTTCACAAGCTCTTGAAAACTGACTTTCTCTTTAGCAAAAATACGTTCAACTATGTCAAGAGGTGTTGTTATCTGATCGTTAAACTCTTCAGGAGACATTTCTCCTCTTGAAAATCTATCAATAGCATCCGCTAGAGTAGCTAGGCCACCCTTAGCGGTTGTCTCACGGGTATTTTGATCTATTATTTTTTGCTCTAGAGCGGCTAGCATACGAGTATCTTTAGCTAATTCTTTAAGAGCTTGTTTTAACGCATTAGATTCTGCATTTAATTTAAATAGCTCGTCAGAATTCCTTCTCATTTCATCTGTCATACCCTCCCCTTGAAGTTGGCTCGCCACTGCCTGTCCCGGTGCCAATCCCAAAGCCTGCCTTCTCTTTTCTCTTTCTCCTTCTATAGTTTTAAGCCTCTCCAACATAGCGGAAGGATCTAAAACATTTCCTTGGAAAGATCCATCAGGTAATGCCCCTTGTCCCTGTAATCCAGCGCCAACTAAAGTTTCTAATCTATTTCTTAAATCTGTAGTTGCTTGTTTCAAAGCATCAGGAGCTTCCCCTAAAGCTTTATTAATTCTATCGCGAACCGATACCTGATGACTAAGCATTTCTAATTCGCCCTTGAGACGATGCTTAGCGATTTGTTGTTGAATCCGAGCTACTTCTAGTAAAGAATTTTTAAACTTATTTAAAGCATTAAAAGAAGCTGCTAAACCTTTAACAGTTTCTTCGGAAGCTGGTCCTAAAATTCCAAGGACAGCACCTTCTTTAGATAGTAGATCTTTTACCTTGTCTAGGGTAAATACGAGGTCGCTATTTTGTCGAGACATTCTTGTACCTGCTGTACCAGCCTGCCCCCGTAAAGCTTCTTTGAGAGATTCTTTTACCACTTCAGGAAGTTCAATTCCAGCAGCCTTAAGGCCATCTATTACAGCACTTTCAACATCTGCGTCAGTAATCTCATCCCCTCTTTGGGATCTTATAGTTAACTGATTAAGAACGTCTCGAACTACAAGAGGTAAATCTCTTTGACCCTTAGCTAAACTCGCCATTTCCCTAAAGGCTAGCTCACTATCATCTTCTGTTCCTAAACCTTTAAGTTGATTAACGGCAGTGTCAATTTGTGCGTCAGTAGCTGCTGCAACATTTTCAAATGGATTGAAAGTTTCTAACTTCCCAACTAATTTTTCTCCGGTAATTTGAGAAAATTCATTCTGTAAGGACGAAGTTAACATTCCAAACTGATCGGCTACGCCAGTTGCTTTTGTAGAAAATTGTTGCATTCCAGATACCAATGCATCCAATGCCCTAGCTGATCTCTCGGCTGCTAGAGCGGACAGCTCCAGAAGCGCCTTCTGTCGCCCCTTAGCAAGAAGATCTTGCTGTTGGGCTGTCAACAGCCCCTTTATCTGTATAGCCCCTTCTTTAAGACTCTTTATGTATTCTTCCCGAGCCGCCGTTGTTGTAAATATTTCCCCAAGTTCCCCATCAGACTCTGTATTTAACTGCTTAAAAGTAAGCTTTTCTATCCTTTCTAATTCGTCTACCATTCCCTTAAAATTACCAGTCTTGAAAGCATCTGAGTCTTGTAGTCTAAACCATGTTTCTCCCAATCCACCTGCTGATGCCTTTCGACCAGAGTCATTCATAACTTTTATTTGATCAGCTACCTGCTTAAATACTTTCGTTTTAGCCACATTCACCATGAGCTTACTTAATTCAGCTCCAAATTTCTCCATGGGGCCAATTCCGCCTGTCAAAATTGAAGTTAGTTCTCCATAAGAATCCGACGCTACCTTGGTACTATCACTTAGATCATCAGTTACTATCTGCAGTGTCGCCAATTGTTTAAGCGCATCTATATCTCCAAGAGCCCCTAACTCTGCAGCAAAGTCCCCCATTGTTGTATCAACAGCCTTATCTAGACCTTCTATAGTTTTGGGATCAATTTGCGCAGCCGCTGCCTGCGTAGCTTTCATAAATATCTGGGATCTTCCCGACATAGCCGCCTGTGCCTGCTGCTGGGCCGCTGCCGCTCCAATGCTTCCAAGTAGAGGAGCGAACTTTTCCAACATAGGGCCAACAAGAGGAACCGCACCGAGCGACTCTCTGAGTAGAAAGTCTCCCATCCCTCCAGTTTGATTTAGCTTATCAAGTAAACCACCAAATTGGGCAAGGGGTTGAGTAAATCCGGCAGATATAGCTTGACCAAAAATACCTCCAGATCCTTGTCTGAGAAACTCTGCCTCAATTAATCCTTGCCTAGCCCCTGCGCCTCCACTAAATCTTTGTGCCTCTGCTTCCATACCAAATTGTTCTAGAGCTAACGCAGCCATTTCTGACTGACGACCTAAGCCTCGCATCGCACCTTCTGTATGATATAACATTCCTGTAAAGGAGAATATACCTTCTACTAATTGTCGGTTTATAGAGGCGTCAACAGCTTTTGCACTAGCATCAAGAGTCTGTACCAATTCCTTATTGACTCTCTTTAACGCAGCGGGACCACGAACATCTAACTTTCCAAAATCGTCTAGAGTTTTAGAAAGACTCTTAGCGCTATCTTGTAGCTTTACAAAGGCATTAAACTCCAGTTGTTTAGAGGCTCCCATGACAGCGCCCTGAAAAAGCTTAAACGCAGCTACACCCGCTCCAAGGGCTATTATAATAGGAGCCCAAACTCCACCCAGCATAGTAGCAATACCTGCAGCTCCTAGTAATGCCGCAGTGGCAGCTCCAGCTGAATCTGCGAGACCTACTAAAGCACCCTGACCTCCTGAAAGACCTCTTCTACCCTCAATATCTGTACCTTCAATTGTTTCCTTTTCTCCCGCAAAGAAGTTTACAACAGCGCCACTAATAGCGTCAACAAGAGGCTTAGCTATAAGAGAAGCTAATAGAAGAGGTAACCCTCCAAAACCCTTTATAATTTTACCTATTCCACCAAGAGACTTAGTAAACTTACCTAAAGCACCTGCGGCAGACTTGACAACCCCTTTAGGTGGTAAACCTCCAGCTCCTGTTCTCAGATTTCTAAATCTTCGTGTAGCATTACTAAATGCTTTTCTTAATTTTTCAGGAGCCTTTGTAAACTTTCCTACTTCTTTATCAAATATCTCTCCTAATTTTCCCTTTGTTCCGGGTATTTTGAAATTTCTTAATGCGTCTTTAAGTCCGCCAAGCGCTTGGGCTCCCGCAAAGCTAGCTATAGCTTTTGTGGCAGCGTCGGCGGCAAAACCCAAAGCTATAATAGACGGAAGAGGATTATCGGCGTCAAAACTAGCAAATGCAGCCGTGAAACCACTAACAACTCCTACCGCTGCCCCTATTCCATCAATTAATCGTTGTCGTGCTGCGACCTCTGCGTCTAGATCTATACCACCGGGGGTGGTGGTAGTTCCATCAGCAAAATACTGCGTCATATTACCCTTAGCAGCAACCCCGCCCTTAGCATAATATCGATTCATTCTGCCAAGATTTCCATATCCAATTTTTTCAGCCGACTTCTTATTAATAACAAATTCACCCGGCGTCAGCATTGCTGGAACGGTGTCAGTTCCTTTAGGCTTAAATACACTACCGCCAGCAGCAAACTTATATGTATCAAAATCACCCTTCTTTAATAATCCTGCATTAGCTCCACCCATAACTTTATTGATAATAGAATTATCTTTACTTCTACTTCCAATTGAATCATAACTAAGTAACTTCTTAGCTTCAAGCAGTCTCTCTGTTATACTGGAAGGCTGAAAAATCTTACCCATCGCTAGTAAGCTCTCAGCAGATGGGCTCATAAAATCAAATAATGATTTGCTTTCCGTTAGAGGAGCCTGAGAAACGGCGCTTGTAAAGCCTTCAAATAAATGTCCTGTAATAGCATTAAGATCTACTCTCCCGGCGGCCTGAGCAGCAAGATCTTTTTCATTAACATTGGCAAGCCGTGGAATCTCGAAAGATTTTACCACTGCCTCACTAGCAGCTTCAATTGCATTCTCTAACATTGGAAGTGCTTGGTCTTTAACGGCAGAGCTAGCTTTAGAGCGTAAAGTGTAGGCTCCAATAGAACCAGTTAATTGTTGTACATTAGAAAATGGAGGTCCTAACGTTCCTTGAGGAAAATTAGATTTGAGAGAAGTACTTGTGGCCTTTTTACCCTTCTCTAAGAATAACCCTCCCACCTTTCCAGTTTTTAACCTAATACCCTTTTTCTGCTTATCACGTTTCTTTTTTTCTTTTTGAATAGCTCCTTGAGCAGCCATACTATTAACTACGCTAGGATGTTGAAGAAGTTGCTCTAAATCATCATCACTAGCTGCTTCAAGCTGTTTCGACGTTAAACGACCTGTACCTGCTGGTTTGATTCCATAAAATCCTCTTCCAGAGGTAACAACACCACCGGCAGCAAATCTCCTTCTCCGAGGTTTTTTAGCTCTTGTAGCACCCAACCCTCCTGTAGTATCCTGAAATACCTCAACTGCTCCTAGCCCAATAGTGTTGCGAGCCGCTGTAAGAGCCGTATTAGTGAGATTGGCCTGTACCTTCTGCTCAATTGAATCCTTACCTTTAAGCGCCGCTCCTATCATTTTTTCAGAAAGGCGTGCCTCCGAGAGTGCTTCTAACTCACTTTTAATTTCAGCCGCAGTTCCTTCTGGAGTTACCGCATCTAAACGAGAAGTTGGACTTTTAGCTAATTCGCTAACCAATCCCTTTGCCTTCAATATCTTTTCAAATGCAAGACCTCTTTTCTGAGCGCTTGAAGCATCCTTATAAGCCCTATAGTTAGGGTCTTTTCGCTCTTGCTCTGTCCTATAGAGAGAGTTTACATTTATAGAAGTATCACGTTGTCTAGTGTATGCAAATTCGTCTTTAGCATTAAAACGATTCTTGTCTTTACCACCGGTTTTCTTAAACTCAGTACCTTTAGGCTTACTAAACGTAAAGTCTCTCTCGCCAACTAAATGGCGTGATGCCATAAAGTCTGAAGCTTTGCCCCCACTAGCAAACTTATTTGAATTCATAGCGTCAAGAGTGCCAGCTCCTAATTTACCAACGCTACTTTTGCGCAGTACAAATTCACCGGGCTGAAGCATGGCGGGAACTGTATCTGTATTTCCAGTCCCCGGAACTAAACCACCCCTTGCAAACCGTCGTCTAGGACGTCTCCCTCCCCCGCCCAAACCACCAAAACCCCCACTAAAACGATTAAGGGCATTGATGAGGTTACCTATAGCTCCAATAAGTTGAGTAACGCTAGAAGTGAGCCTACTGCTAGTTGTAGTAAGAGTAGCGTTATTGCTAGATATTCTAGAAGTAAGATTCTGAAGAGCTGTGTTATTGGTTCCTAACAGAACAGAATTGCTTCTAATCGCATTAGTAAGAGCTTGGCGAGAAGCCGTCCCGCTCCTATCGGGAGTGCCTCCTCCATCTGTGCCGCCCCCGCCGCCCCCACCGCCACCGCCTCCAAGTCTGTCTCCTAATCCAGCTGCTCCACCACCCCTTCTCAAGCCACCAACAAACCCCTGTCCAAAGTCAAAAATACCTTTAGAAATTTTAATAGCAGCAAAAGTAGTAATGAGAGGAAGAAGAGGTTTAAGATTTTCTGCAACGGTTAAAAATGCATTTCCTAAAGACAGGGCAACATTGGCCAAATTCTGGAAAGTCTTAGACTCAGAGATACTACGAATTAAGCTTGTAAATCTTTGTTGTAGTTTTTCAAATCGCTTACCTAGTGGCTGCAATGCAAGAGCAACATCTTTACCAAGACCATCCTTTGCCGCCTCTCCAGCAATTTTAGTAGCCGCAAGAGCTTTATTAAATTGAGTAATCGCCGGAATCAATTTACCTACCTGACGAACACCACCTAACTCTTCGGTAATGGCTGACAGGGTAAGGGCATCTCCCTTACGAATAATATCTGATAGACCAGCAGACAGTCTTTCAAATGCTGGAAATAGTCCGATGAAATTTCCTCTAGCGTCAACTAGCTCAATATTAAATTGCTTTAAAAAGTCAATAGTACCTCTACGCTGAATTCTCGTAAAGATAGTTCTTAAACCTACAGCAATCGTGTCAGCACTTTCACGAGTAGTCGATCTAACGGCAGTAAAAATACCAATTAATTCATTCAAAGATCTCTTAGGATCGTCAAATTGACCAGCGGCTTGAGAGAATACACCACCAGCACGCCGAATAACAGAAACAAGATCTTCAGCTTCAACAGCAAACTTCTTAGATACTGCGTTAATGCTAGCAAGAACCTGCTCAGAATCTTTAGCCGCAATATTAAACTGAGCTAAAGCCGCAATGAGTCCTTCAGCCGTATTCTTCATTTCCCCAAACGAAGGAGCTAAACTAGAGCGAGCAACGGCAGTTATAGATGATCTAACTTGAGCAATAGACTGACCGGTTTGTGCAAATGTTCTAGCTAAGTTGGCTAGCTCATTAGCATCCACACCCAAAGAAGTAGAAAGATCGTCAATAGTAGATTTTAACTTCCCTATTTGCGCAGTGCTAGCCCCAGTAACCTGAATAATCTTAGTTATTTCCCGCTCATAATCTATAGCTGCTTTAGTAGCGGTTTGAATAGCTCTAACAAAACCAAATACAACACCTGTTGCTACAGTGAATGCTGCAAATCGTCTGATAGCTAGAGCGGCATCTTTACCGAACTCTTGAATTTCATTACCAACCTGCTGCACATTTTTTCCAGTTTTTTGAAGAGATGCTTGCACCCTACTCTGAGATTTGGCAAGTCCTGCCGTAGAACTATTTAATGACTGAACCTGCGTGCCCAGATCGCGCAAGGCCGAGGTAGCTCCTGAAGCACTAGACTGCACATTTCTTAAATCTTTATGAAGAGTTTGGAGTCTTTTGCTAAGAGTTCCTAATGACCTTCCTATATTCTTAGGAGTTTTAATGTCTACAGTAGCGGTAACCCCAGTAAGCTGTTTTTGAATATTCTTCGTAACAGCTTTGATGTTTTTTGGACCGCTTAATATTACATGCGCATTGATATTAAAAGCCATAGACTACCTCAATATAAAAAAATGGCCATACCATCAAACAGTTCAGTAACTGTTTCCGGCATGACCACTATCCCAGTAAATTAATCGCTGGTTTTTTCTTCTTTTGCGCTTTTTGCAGTCGTCTTTCTTCTTCGCCTCTTAGGCTTAGACTCTACATCATCTTCTACATCTGACTCTTCTTTTACTGATTCGTCTACTATTTCATATAAAGACTCGTCGATAGGATCACCTTCTTCATCTAAAAATGGAGAATGCTCTACATCAAAATCTCCATCTTCTTTAACTGGCCTTCCCTTTTGATCAACTTTAGTAGCAGTACCGTCTTTACCCCATGTAACAAAGTTACCATCTTCGTCAATATGCTGACCTTCTCTATTGATTAATCGACCGTCTTTATCAACTAACTGTAAGTCTTCATTAACAAATTTAAATTTATGAAGAAATTTATTTTCTGGCAAACGACTATCAACGCTAGAACTTCCCGACATAAAATAGTAAAATTGGGTGGCTCCAGCAAGAGCAACAGGATCGTCTTGATTTAACAAATAATCATCAATATTATTAGGAAAATAAGGTTCTCCAGTATCATCATACACCAAACAACACGAGAACAGGAAGTTAAAACGGGCTGCGTCGGCCTTTCCCTCGCATGTATTTGAGTCTAAATCAGTACGAGAAGATAGCAATTCTACCATTTTATTTCTATTATCACTCATTTCCAAAGCGATAGCTCGGGCTTGACTAAGTTTTACACCACCCTTTTGGAGCTTATACTCTCCATTAATAACCTCTGCTCGAAGAGTTTGATACTCCTGCTCTCTATCATCATTCCATAACTTTCTTTTCCGCAACTCTCCTTCTAGTTGATCTCTCAATAAATCTCCCCGGCTAAGAGACTCATTAAAGGTAGTGGCACGTATTTCATTAGCCTTCTGTATTTCATCTACAGTAGGCACTCGAACTGCATACATTTTTCCGTCAACTTCAAAAGATGCTCTATCATTAGTTTCTTGATTATCTGGCATATTAAGACTCCTCTTCATTCCTGTAAAAATTAGTTACGTAACGATTCCAAGACAATGTGTACTGAGAAATCTCATTTTGAGCAGCTCTCAGATTAGAGTTACCATTATCTAAAACCTTTGACCTAGTTTCCATCCATTGTTCTCTCCAATATCTTTGATCCTCATCCAAATCGTTCATGGATAATCCATGCCCCCATAATTCACCAAACCTTTCTTCAAATGCGGCAAGAGAGCCTATAATAGTAGTATCAAATTTCTTTTTAAGTATATTAAGTAATCGGCGCTTTGAGTTATCTTTATATTTAGCGTCTCGATCCCCTCTTTTTTTGTGAGATTGATGTCTAAATTCTATAAAATCATCATTATAATCCATGCTATCTTCCTCTCTTAAGTTTCTCTTTATATTCTTCCATTTGTTGCTGACGCAACTCCAACTGAGTGTCTGGAAGATCTTGAGCCTCTACCTCTACTCGTTGCTCTATAAGCTGCTGCCTTTGTTTAATCTTCATACGTGAATCGCGATCATTTAAGTCATATACTTTGTTTGCATCTTCTCTGGTGGGGGCGAATACAAATACTTCCTGCGCACTATCAGGAACATTTTTCATCAAATCAACTTGTTTTTGTTTTTGATCCTTTTCCCTCTTTCTTCTTTGCTCAATTAACCACCCGTCAAACATATCGTCGTCTTCAAATACCTCCTCCGGGGGGCATTCCATACTTTGGTAAGCATTATCATACATTTTAGCAAATGTCAACAATGTTTTTTGATCATCTGTCCATTCTTTAGCATTTCCCAAGCACGACTCCTTGCCTAAATTCCACATAGTGCGCCATGGGTCACTACGAGCCAACTCTCTAAATTCCTCTACACTTATTATATCGCTTTCAAGGAAATTAACGATCTTTTCTAAGATAGTAGAATCAGAATTATGAAAGCTTTTTTCGTTGTAAACAGGCTCATCGTTTATGTCTCTAAGACACATAGCTGTAATAAATTTTTTTTTAGTTAAAGTTGCGTGATGATCTAAGGTCATATAGTCCAAGGAATGTTTCCTGTAGAGGGCACTATTGATAGACTTTTTAGCCATCTTAATAGTACGTCTAAGGCGATCCTGCCTTTCTGAGTTGTAGAGCGCCTGATATAACTCTACTTTTTTATCTTCTAGGTGCTTTTCCAGCTTCTTAAATGCTTCGTCATCAGCAGGAGCCCATTTATTTAATCTACGCAATAATAACGCAGCCTTTTCCTTGGTGATAAGATTTGCAAACCTTAAAGAATGAAGAGTTTCCTGATAAATATGTTCAGATAAGAGTCTAATTTCCTGAGAAGGAGGAATTAATTTATATCTTTCCTCTTCTACTGTAATAAATTTTAATCCACTCATAATTTGATAGGCTAAAAAATTTTTTCGCCCCTCGTCCATCCTATTTCTCCTAAAAAGTCAGCAGTTAAACTCGCCCTAAGTCCTTATCTTTTTGCTTGCCAAGGCTATCGCTTTACTACTGACAAAAGGGGGGAAGGCAAAAACCCCTCCCCCCATAATGTCAAACATACACATTTCTACTACGTTAAGTAAGTAGCTCTGTTGGTCCACCAACTGGCACCCGAAGCGTTGGGATCTTGAGGATGGATAACAGTGAAGTCATTAAAGGTGGTGTAACTGTACGTCACAGTAACATTACCCCCACCAGCATCGCCTCCTCCGTAGTTAACCGAAGCGAGCTTGTTTTTATCGCCAAGGAAGACTCTCGTGCCTTCACAGGTTGCAATTCTAATTGACTGATTAGTCAGGTTGTCTACGATACCTGTACACTGATCGGTTGAAGTGCTACAGCCATCAGCGAATGCATTAATCATGTCACCACTGAGAGAAAGCATTTCAATATCGCATGTAACTTCGACCGGGAAAGTAACCACTCGCGCGTAAGGCTGTCTTGTGCCTAGCTCGAAAAGTTCTTCGCGACCCAAGTCGGTTGAAACTGTAATGCTTTGGAGATGGACGGTATTGGCAGCGGCACGGGGACTGATCCAACCGTTTGAATCAACACCGGGAAGCTCTGTGGGAAGATACGTGTAATCTACACCACCGGCATCTGCAGATGTGGAGGTAGCAAATGAAAGGTTCTCACGACGATTAACACCACCCGTTCCAGCAGGAGCATCGTCGTTTCCTGAGAAAAATCCAGTAGCTGTGACCATCGCCCATCCCGGAGAAGCACAATCAATCGCTGTTGCCGCTCCAGCAGCCTTCCAACCCTTGTTATTACCAACGATTGTAACATCTTCACTGAAGTTGTCTTCAAGGGGGAAGTTATAGCTCACAGCACTGCAAAACATACCCGAAGCTTCCATTTGTTGGCTTGGATTGCCGCTAGCACTATCTTGAGTATCAGGCCATACGCCTAATGCCGCAACGCACTTAGCATTCGATCTACCAGCCAACGTAGGACCGTGACCATGCCCAGCAGCTTCATTGGTTGCAAGGTGATAAAGAAGGGGATATCCATCCAATACCTTACTCATCGTCATTTCGATGTCTGGCACACCTTCAATGTTCTCATAAATAGCCAATTGACCAAGCTCGAATGCTTGCTCAAGGTTAAAAGTGGTGGTAACAGCAACTGACTGGACACCATGAGCGCCAATCCACGTTGTCGAAGCATCACGTCTAAATGCTACTTGCTGATTTGCAAAATAAATTCTATTAGCCATAAAATCTCTCCTGTTTGTGGGAAATTCTTAAGTTTTCATATGTGGGGAAATCTACTTATAAGATACACCATCAGCTTAAAATAACTTCAAAACTTGCTCTTACAGTACCTTCGTGGAGCATAGAGTTGTAGGATTCCATTTCACTAACCCCCATATCGGTAATACGAGCAGATGTAAACTGATATCCAGTAGTATTTACTAAGCCAGAATAGTTATTTTCAGGAGCGACCACCATACCTCTAAAATCAAGCGGATAAGCTCCAGAATCAGCTAATTTATTGGAGTCATAAAGCATCAAAGTTTTATCTTTTTGTAGAGAAATAATGTCTACTAGCTGATTTCTCCACCATCTAGATTCAGAAACTACATGAAAGAGTACATCTTGCTTAATAAAATTATTAGAACTACCTAATTCGTAGGGCTGATATGTTCTACGAGGAACGGCCTCAATAACTACAGCGGGCATCTGAACTCTATTATTGGCTAAAATACTCCAATTTCCAGAGCCAACCTGTCCAAATGTTGTGTCGTCCACTCTCATGGAATTGTATTGAAGCTCATCCCACCACGGGGCTTGATCAGCAATATATACCTGAACATTGCGATAGCTATATTCTAATTTAACGGTAGAGGTAGAGGAAATGGGACTATCAAACACCACCCTACCTAAAGGATAATTGTAATGGTGGGCATAAGTAGCATCTCCTGTTCCGTAAAATGTCCCATCCACGGAAACTCCTGTAATGGAAATAGGAGACCCTCCAGTATATGGAACTTCATTCTCCCACACCCAATCCTTACGAGCACTTTCCCAAACTTGCCCTTTCCCATAAGAGGGGTCGTCTACAAGTCTAAGTTGATCAAAAGTTCCACCCCACGCACCAGAAGTTGGAATATTGACATTAAACCAGCCACCAATACCTAACATTCCCCAGTCAAGAAAACTTTTTAAATTTGATTCCAGCTGGGAATTTAGTAAAGTATTTCCCACCTGAGAAACATGTGTAAATGTGGTAGATATATTACAACTCATTTCAAAGCGCCTTTAACAGCTTTTTCTACTATTTTGTCAATGACCGATTCGATATTTCCAAGAGCACGGGTTGCAAAGTTGTCCACCGATGTCCCAGAAAACTCAGCAGGAACCTGCCAAAAACCTCTAGATTTATGGACCATAATTCCCATTCCCGTTCGACTGCCTCTTGGATTACTTGAAAATTCATATTTTGTAACAATTCTTTTATCGCCTTCTAATAATAACCAGCTCAGCCAAGGTATAGTGCCTTGACCACGCCTACTAACATAAGAATACTTTGCTTCGGGCAATGATAATACATCTCCATAGTCTTCTTTAATAATTCCAATATCTATAGTTAGTAGGGGACTTTTACCTGTCTTAATCTTGACCGAAATATTATTAACCCACGTATCAATGATTGTAATAATACGAGTATCGGGCTCTGGAATTCCCAATTCCGCTCTTAATTTTCCCTGTAGTATAGACTGATATTCTGGAGTTGCAACCAACGCTTCTTTTACGGACTTTTTAATTTGATTAGTAATAGTAGCCCTTATTATTTCTGCTTTACTCTTGATATTTTTAGTGATTTCTCTCACTACATTTTTTTGAAACTTAGAAGAAAATGCACCTTCAAGCTCAACTCTTGCATTAATCATTAACCCATTCTCCTCCAATTGCAGAGAACAAACTCATTGTTCCCTAGACCAATAGGAGAAGGTTCACTTACACGTTCATAACGATGTTTAAAAAATCCTGAAATCTCCGTAGCCACTATAATTTCTTTGGCACGTTGTAATTTGGGAGTCATTTCTTTTTTAGCTAAAGTTTGTATAAAGCCATCGGCAGTATTTACAGGGGTTGATATTTCTAAAAACTGTCTTGGCTCAAAAATAACTGCTAAATTTACATCCTCAGAACTAGTAACTGGTTTTTTACCAGCCCCATTACACAGAGGACAAATATTCCCAAAAGGAAAGGGGATAGGGCCGCCGTTTTGAAATCTATTAGCAGACTTTCTTCCAATAGGGTCAAATACACAATTAACGCAGTTTTCGTACTTAGTGACACCGTAATCTAAAGTACAGGTAATAGTTAAAGCATCGTTTTCTAATATTGCAAAAATAGCATTATTAAAAACTGTCTTTAGATTATTGTCTATAATACCACTAAAGGGATTAACCATTAGCTATACCTATTAAGAGCAAGGAGGACATCCAGTAAAAGCAGTATCATACTTAGCAAATACAGTTCCCGTAGAGGGAAGTGTAGAACTTGTAGTATCTGCTCCGTTGTAACCTTCACCAAAGGTATAGTTACTATCAAGAAAACCACTTCCCCGAGGAGAACCTACAACGACTCCTCCATTGTTAATAGTCGTAGACTGGTAAGGACCAGCTCCCGACATTGCAACAGTAATAACATCTGCCATAATTCAACCCCTTAATATCTAGGATATATACCACCTAACCCCATATTGCTAGCATATCCCGTCGAGCCCAACATATTGGTGGGATCATAATCGTTTGCAACAAAGGGAGACATAACAGCACGAATAATTTTTGCTCCGTCGTAGCTCATGTTATAAATCTTTTTCAGCTCTTCGTATGATTTACACGGACCCTCATTAAGCAGCGTTCCTAAATATTGACCATAACTACTGGTTTGTAAAGAAGCTGGACCAATTCTAGCCGTTACCCCTTGAGCTAATGCAGCCGTTCTAAAATTACCTTCATCAGCAATACAAGCTGCTTTTAATACTAAAAAGTTAACCAGCTCATCGCCATCTTCACGCTTACTAGGATAAAGAGGGTCTGGAGTAATAGTTCTAGCCTCTACATCAACTACATAAGTACTTCTAAAGTTAACTTCCATAGGAACTATATAAGCAGCTGTAATTAACAGATCATCTAATCTCTGTGGAGTGTAACGCACGGCATCACAGCCCGCGTCATTTAATAACGTGCGCAGCATAATTAAACTAGT
>VTLG01016482.1_pt1 | contig 28450 bp, 37 predicted proteins | sample 4694571 | NCBI WGS metagenome assembly VTLG01 (sample SAMN12604809, study PRJNA352737) | marine metagenome | biome: ENVO:00000447; feature: ENVO:00000209|ENVO:00000569|ENVO:01000036; material: ENVO:00002151; isolation source: viral sequences binned using virsorter ...
CAGCAACAGTAAGGTCATCTAATTGAGTATCTCCATCTACATCAAGAGTTCCATTAGCATCAATATTACCAGTAAATGTAGCAAGTTCGGCAACATTAAGAACATCTAAATCAGTTGTTCCATCTACATCTAAATTACCATTAGCATCTATATTACCAGCAAAGGTTGATATACCAGATACATTTATATTAGTAAAATCAGATAGACCAGTAGTATCAATACCAGAAAGATTTGTAATTCCACTACCATCTCCATAAAAATATGAAGAAGTTACAGATGCTATACCAGATATATTAGTTGAGTTATCACCTACAATATTTCCATTAGCATTTATATCACCTTCAAACGTACTAACACCAGTTATAGTTAAATTACCTGCAGTTACAAATCCAACGGTTGCATATCCACCATTCGAAGTAACAATTCCAGTAAAATATGCTTGCCCTGTAGAATCAATACCAACACCATAAGTTGATGTTGTTGGATCATTACCAATTTGTAAGAAAGATTGAGGATTTGTGGTTCCTACACCAACATTAGCTGTTGTGGATATACCCGCATCATTCTCTACAACCCATCCTGTTTTAGCAATTGCAACTACACCACTTAATGCACTTCCATCACCAATAAATTGAGATGCTGTAACTACTCCACTATAATTTCCTTGTGTTGCAGTCAGAGCTTTAACAGTCGAAACACCACTTACATATACATCTTCACTTACCCACAAATCAGTCGTTGTTACTACACCACTAACTTTAGCAGTCCCTCGTACATCTAGAAATTCACTAGGAATTGAGGTACCTATTCCTACGAGACCATTTGCATTTACTATGAAGTTGTCATTGTCAACTTGAACTCCATTACGAAAATTAAACGACTTTCTATAATTTGCCATCTTATGACTTTTTTAGTTATTTATCTTGGAGTTTTTGTTCAAGAATTTCAACCTTAGTTGAAAGTTCTTTAACTGCTTCAATTAGAAGTGCAGTAAGTTTCTCATACCTAACAGCATGAGTACCATCTTCTCTAACATCAGTTAAACCAGGAAGTCCAAGTGCTTCAACTTCTTGTGCAACCACACCAGTATCTGCTTTTCCTTCCCACTTAGATGCTGCATTCCAATTAAATGTATTACCACTAATTGATAGAACCTTAGCAAGAGGATCTTCAATCGGTGTAATATTATCCTTTAATCTTTCATCAGAAGATGCAAAGGCAGTAATATCACCACCAACAAATAGATCCTCTTTAATACCAGCACCACCAGCAACAGTGAATGCACCAGTAGTTTTACTAGTAGAGTTTGTTGTTGCTCTAACTTCTAATTGACCATCAATATCACATTCACCATCAATCTCACAATTATCAGTAATATGAACTTTACCACCAGCAGAATCTAGTGTTAGATCTCCTGTTGAAGTATCAATTTCATTATCACCAGTAACAGCAACTCTGATATTACCAAATGTACCCTTATTAAAGTTTAATACGGAACCTGTTAATGTACCAGTTATAGTAACTCCAGCACCAGCAGTAAATTTAGCAATCTCAGTACCATCAGACTCAGCAATAAGTAAACTACCCGTTCCAGATTCTTTGATGTAACTGTTGGATCCATCATGATACACGTCGAGATCGTTGCTATCTCCGAAATAGAGATGCTCATTATCACCAAAGTAAGAAGAAGATCCAAAGCTTACATTACCACCAACACTTACATCACCACCAACATAAAGATTCTTCGCAATACCAGCACCACCAGCAACAGTGAATGCACCAGTAGTCTTACTTGTTGAATCTGTTTTATCAAGAACCTTTAATTGATTCTTAAAATTAACCTTATCTTTAGCAATAATTTCCTTACTAAAGGTGACTGGACCGTCAAATTGAGATAAGATTTGATTAGAATCTCCACCTTCAACAACTAATCTTTCTTTAATAGTTACTTCATCATAAACAACACTTAATCTTGCTGGATCTTCACCAGTTACGGTAGGAATAGGAACATCAAATGAAATTTGTTCACCAGTTGAAGATGATGTTTTTCTATTTCCAATATAGAAATCACCCTTATTATTCATACCAGTGTAAACAACAATACCACAAGATCTTTCTTGTGATTGTGATAAGAACTCTTCCCTTTCAGTGAGTGTTCTATCCTGAACCTGTGGAAGACCTGTTGAATAGTTACCTGGACCATATCCAAGATATTCAAATGTATGACCAGAAGCACGAATGATTGAAGGTCTACGGAATTCAACAGCAATTGGATCTATCTTTCTAACAAATGATCCAACTTCATGAGTTTGGATTCCTGTTGCCAAAGCACCACGTAATACTGTAAGTTCATTACTACTAACTCCTGTAAGAGAATCACCAGCAATTCTCATAATCTCATCACCAACTTGTAGATAAGATCCTATTGGAAATCTTGAAGTTGTTACAATATTTTGTGTGGGACTTGCTACTTGTATCTTATTATCACCATTGAATCCAACAATCTTAAGTACTTCATTATCATACAGAGCAACACCTCTTGCACCAATATTCTCATCAGATTTATCAGAGATACCATCATTTGCTGATAGACCATGCTTTAATATCCATTTTGGATCATCAGAACCAGCAAACAAATCTGCATTAGTAACAACAGTAAATGTATTAACACCCACTCTTGATTTTACCAGATAATCACCAATCTTATTGTTATTAGCATCAGTAAATGTAAATCTATTTCCAGCTACTAATCCATGAGAATAAGCACAAGTAACATTCTGAATTCCTGTGGATGTTGTATATGTTGCCGATGAAACTTCTCCGACTGGACCTATAGGAATAACATACTGTCCAGGAAGAATAAATGGATCACCTGCTGTTTTTGCTATGGCAATTTGATTCTTAGCAGGAACAGATGTTGCTCTGAAATATCCACCAGCAGTTGTTCCAATACCTGTTACCTGAACAACACCACCACCATCTAATTCAGCAGAAACCTGACATTGAATAATACAACCTGTTAATTTATCATTATCAACCCCAACTGTTGCATTAGCACTTCCACCAATTACAGCAGTATCAACATACAATGTAGCACCATCTTGATATCCAGAACCAGGAGATTGAATATCTACACTAACAACAGCACCACCCTGAACACCTACAACAGCAGTAGCACCATTCCAACTGGATAATCCAACCTCATTGAAAAGTTTTGTGTTGTAATATGTTCCATTTGTATGTCCAGAACCACCAGTAATATCTGAAGCAGATACAGTTGAAATACCAGATAATCCATGATTCTTTGTAAATGTCAAAGTAGTAACACCACTTAAAACACTCTCAGACGATACAACTAAATCAGTATCAAACTTTTTAAGGAATGAATCAGTAGCTGCTTTTGTAATACTCTTTTTAAGATCACTTGTCTGAACATCACCAAGAGGAGCTCTCCTAGCAAATGATTTAGCAGACCAAGGACTATCATTATTATTATCTCTATCTAACTGTGGATATAAGTCAACAACATTCTGACTATACTCTAAGTTAGTAAATTCTGTTGTAACTCCTACATCAGCATTTAAACAATATATGTGATAGATACCATCTTGCTGATCTTCAATATATTCATTAATAGTTTCATTTCTATAAACATACAAATTAGATTGTGCATCATTTCTTTCAAATCTTGGCAGAGATGTTGTTCTACTTGCAAGATCATTAGTTAATGCGGGTCCAAGAGATCTACCTGTAGTATAGGTAAATTCCATATCATTAGAAACTGATGCAACTGCCCAACTTCCATTATATCCACTATTAGCAGTACCAACAGTATTAGTTGTATCAGTTACATTTTTAATAATAACTTCATCACCAACATCTAAGTTGTGTGGAAGTTCTGATCTAACAGATACCGTTCCACCTGAATATGTACAACTACCAATAAACCTTGGATTTCTATCAAAATCATAATCCGATCTTGTTAATGTATCAAGAGTAAAGTCTCCATCTGTCCGAACACCAGTCGTACTAGATTCTTGAACAACAAATCCACTTTCAGGATTCTTTGCATTTTTAAGTTCTTTTGGAATAACAACTCTAAATTTATAAATCTTTTCATCCAAACTCCTAGAGTCAGATGTTCTTTTGATGAAAGCAGGTTCAGTACTTGCATCTAATCCAGATGCAGTTTTAACACCAACCTGGGTTATGGCAGTATATACATCATTATTAGCAGCAGTATTAATATACCATTGACTATTTGTTGTATCCCATTGTACAGGATGTCCAATATCACCAGCAACTTTATCACTTATTCTACTTAAAATTTTAAGATTAGTTCCACCATAAACAGTAATAGCACCTTCTCCAGTACGTGCATAATCATCTGCATCTGATTTAGATGCTGCCAATTGTATTTGATTATTATTTCCTACATCAATTACATAATAAACTGTTTCTGATTCAAGATTCTCTGGTAAATCTCCATCATCACTATTAATAATGACTTTTTCACCAGTTGATAATGTATGAGCATTAATTGAGAATTTATTGGATGTTGGACCTGATATTACTACATATTCTTTTACACTGCTAGTAGCATTGTCAGTCATTAATATCTGTGCTTCACTCGTACCATATCCAGTAACAGAACTAAAATCTACATATAATTTATCTTGTACTTTGGCACCAACACGATATCCTTGAGTAAGAATTGGTGGTTTAATATCTTCACTGGTAAATCCATTAAGATACAATCTCCTATTATTTGCAACAGAAGTTGTTACACCAACATCTATTCTTTGCCAATCAATATTTTCTTCATCAGATGTAATTGCTCTAGGTGCAATTATGTTAGTAATATAAGCCTTATTATCTTTTGCGAATGCTTCCTTTTTAAATCCAGTAGAAGTAAGAGATAATTGACCAAAGTTAGAGTTAGAGTTGGTAATTGATGCATCACCACCACTATTTGTACTAAAATGCCTATTATATCCAATCGCAAATACTGAAACTATCTGAAGAATAGCATCATTCGTAATTCTAATATGAGCAGTTTCCCATCCACTTCTATAAACAGCACTAGAATCTAAATGATAAATGGTACTAGGATTAGTAGATGAAGAATCAGAAGAAAGAGTTGATGCTGATACTTTGGCAGTAGAAAGTCCTTCGTATGCTCTATTTGTTTTATTATATTTTACAAAAGAACGATCATCTTTCTGTAGTGAAACACCCGTAAATTGAGCAACTACCATCGAACGGAATCCAGATGATTTGCTACCATCAGCGTGCATACCACACATACCATAGACTGATCTTAATGAACAGTTAAAGATATATGGTGAAGAACCATCTACAGTATCAGTTTCAACTGTTACTGTTGCACCAGATGCATTTCCTGGTGTTGTTAAATTATTTCTAAATGTTGGTAGTAAATATGTAAATTGAGTTGTTGATCCAGCACTCTGAACTACAGTAGAAATATTATAGTCTACAGGAGATACACCCTTAATTTTAATAGGTGTTCCTTCTTGTAATCCATGATCTGTTGAAGTAACTACAGTAACTACATTACTTGGTGTTCCTAAAGTACCAGATTCTATGGTACTAATTGAAATTGGATCACTAGCAAATGCACCAACAATTTCCCATTCAGCTCTCTGTTTTTCAAAACCTTCTGGATTAGCAGGATACTTATCAGTACTTATAATATCTCTGCCTGATGCATTATTATATGCATTAGATAGTTTTGCATAATACATATCAAGGTCGGTAAGATCATAATTACCTACATCATTAACACCATCAGCATACTCAAAGCAAGTTAATTTATGGTGAGAGAATAGTGGTTTTGATTGATTATCTACTGAGAAGTCTGACGAGTCTGTATATACTATACTATTTTGATCTCCATCAAACATGGAGAATTGCCAGAAATAGCATCCACCAGTAATCCTAAAGATTGCAGAATTGTCAACATTTGGATCAGTAGGATTAGGTACATATTTTGGTCGTAATTTAGTCTTTCTTAAATCAAGACCAACAACAGAAGTACCTCTTGGTACAACAACTCCACCATAAACACTATTAAACTTATAAAGAATATTATCTGCTTCTCCTACATCAAAATTAGAATCTAATTTAAGATTTAATGTATCACTCGCTGCCGTCTCTGATCCACCTGGAGAATATACTTTTGCTGTTCCACCAACATTTTTAAGTGCAAAACCTGGTCTATTGTCAATGATGTGCTCACCAGGCATCAAAAGAATGGTGGTCTTTTCTATTATATCATTACTATTACCTTCTAAGTATGAAAATCTTGCTGACTCAATCAGTGCTCTCTGAAGAGTCTTAAAAGGTTGAGCTAATGAATTACCCTGATTACTAATACTATCAGTAGAATCAAGATCACTTGGGCTAACATAAAGAATGCGACCTTCGGTATTCTTTATAAAATTATCTAATTTATTCAGAGGCATGGTATTTTTAGGCTTCTAAAATATTTCTATATTCTATTTAGTTAGCCAGATTTCCTTATCAACATGCATCATTATTATCTTCAATATGAATTCTAATAATATCATCTTCAGTATCAGAGGATTCCTCCTCTTCTACCCATTCTAAAATATTATCCTCAGTTTTTTGTTTTTCCATAGATTGAAAGATCTGCATATTGAATAATTTCAGGATCTGCTTGATCTGTAACAACCTTCATTACATTCATAAACTCTTCCGTGGTCTCACACGTCACAGTCTTACTATTTCCTTCATCACTTTTTAATAAAAAAGTCTTGGCACAAACATCTATTACGATGCCATCTACACACTCGTTATCCATAAGGTTAGATTAATCACCGACCAATTATAGCAGATCCGGATTATATAGTCAAGTTAAAATCTAAATGGCATTAAAAAGATTAGTTGTTGAACTAATAATACCAGAATTAGCAGTTTGTCTTTTTTCAACATCTCTTCTTGTATTCTTACATCCCCAATTCATTAATTCTTTCTCAGATTTCTTATCTTTAACTATATTCAAATCACCCCTCAAAGTTGTTATTTCAGCTCTTAGATCTATAATCTCATTATATAAAGTATCAATATTACCTTTTAGCGTACTACAATTACTACCACCTGATGCAGGTGATCCAGATCCACTTAAATCAAGTCTACCAAAAGTATTAATTCCAGCACCACTTCCATCAGTTTTAAAACCAGTGACATCAGTTGTAGGAAGATCTACTAAAGAATATACTAATGTTTCTCCTACATTTGAACGTCCATATCCAACGTATGGTTGAGTCAATGCTGATGTATTATCAGGTTCAAAAGGATTTTCTACTCCATAATCAACATCAGGACCCGCCATCTTATTGTATATACTAATATATTCAACTTCCTCTTGCATATTAACACATGTGAACCCTACTCCCTGTGAAGAAGCACAATTTATATGAGTACCAGCTTGTAAAGATAAAGTAACTATTTCACGTTTCTTATCATCAATCTGAGTTAAAATTCCTAATATTTTACCATCAACTGCTGCACAAAATTCTTGTAAAGTTCGTGCATCCTCTTCAATTTCCTTTTCCTTTTCATCAATAACACCCTCATCCTTATATTTCCTTTTTTCCTCAGTTCTAGATTCATTCCAAGTTCCATCAGCATTTTGAGTAATTTCTACCTTCTCTGTTGTCTCAGGAGCTTCAACATCCGTCTGTCTATCAAAGACACCTTTCATCTGATCTTGATCTCTTGCAAGAATCTCAATAGCCTTATTTTTTAAATTCTCATCCATAATCTTTATTTTTTATTTATTGGATTCTAACACAGAAATCCTTTCTTTTAACTCTTCTATTTGTGTTTGCTGCTCTTTAATTGCTCCAATTAACAATGGAGTAAGTTTTTTATAATCAACACCCTTCCAGTCTTTATCATAAATTTTTTCACCTTTAACAAGTTCTGGAACAACCTCTTCAACTTCCTGTGCTATTAATCCGATTTGTCTGCCTGGTCGATGATTTTTTAGAAAACTTGATGGAAGAAGATCTTTTCTCCATTCATAATATACAGGATTTAATTGTAACACCTTTGTCAAGGCGCTTGGAATAGGTTCAATATTCTTTTTTAATCTCGCATCAGAATGAAAATGAAGAAGAGCTAATGGTAATCCATTATATGTCCAAAATCCTGCCAATAGTCCAGAAGCAGATAAGAGTTTTTCTGTAGGTGTTACATCAGTTTTGGAAGGAGTAACAGCAGCTTCTTTTCCAGTTATTTTATTGAAAAGAGCATTATATGTTACTTTTAAAGCACCCATACTTATATCTGAACCAATCTTTATATCAGATCCAAGTTGATTTCTTATTCCAGTCTCTACACCAAAACCTAAAAAATTCCAAGTTAATGGAGATGTCATAGAAGGTCCAGCAACTAATGCAGCAGTAAATGGAATTACAGTGGCACCTTGACCAAAATGTCCTTTATGTGCAGATAAAACTCCTGGTTCTCTCAGAGCATTTGGAAATAAAAGTGCATCTCCAGCAAATGGAGATCCAATATTCAAATTGTTTATGTCTATAGTATCAAAAGCCATTTTTATCTCCTATTTACAAGTTTGTCGAACTTCATCAACAAATGCTAAAAGATCTCCTTGTAATATAGACATTATACCACTAAGAGGTCCTCTTTTTATTACATCAGAAGCTAAAATATATAGATTCCCTTTTGAATTAAGAGTAATACTATCAGCACTTACCAGACATATTTTAGCACCAGTTATATTCATTTGCTCACCAGCAGTAAGAGATATATGATCATTTGCCTTTACTAAAAATGATCCATCACTACCATCACCAGTAGTTTCAATGTATATGTTTTTTGCTTTTAATTTTATATTCCCTTCTTCAGCAACAATACAAATATCACCATTCTTAGCTGTAATTGATTTAGCTACTGCTTCTTTTGGTGCCTCTACATTCTCCCCTTGTACCAATTCACGTCCACATACTTCAGAAGAATATCCTGGAACAACTTCACCTTTATTCCCATTTTGATTATAATGTGTAAAATGACCACCTCTTGAAGCAACAGTAAGTGCTGATTTATCATCTTCATTCTCTGGTGCTACGGGACCAAAAAATATAGTTCCATAAGGATTATCAGTTATTAAATACTCTGGTGGTGGTGAAGAATTTGTCATAATTTTTAACTAACGCAATCGATAACGCGAACTATATTTCTTTGGGCAAGAGCAGCAATTGTCTCTTCACCTTCACTAATATCTGCAAAAATAACTGTCTCTGGAAGTCTCTGATCAATAGGATCAGTAGAATCTTCAATTTTACTGAATGATAGTATTGGTTTAATTTGAGCACCTGCACCAGTCGGGCTATTTATAGTAACAACTGGAATATCAGTTAAACCACATACACTCTCCACAAGGTCAATTGCAATAATTTGACCTGCCTGTGTCATCTGTACACCTGCTCGTAAATTTGGTATATCTGGTGTGATTGTAATTTCATCTTCGGGAGTATATCCAACTCCAGTAGAAATAATTTCAAACCCATCTAAACATACAATATAATCATTTACTTCAGTATCTTCATCAGGAACTGGGAATGGAAGTATAGTTACTATACCATCTGGATCATCAAATTCTGTAAGTCCATTTGGTGCATTTAAATACCCATTACCAGGATTTACCATCACAATTCTTACAACTTTACCATCTTCAATCTCAGCATATGCAGAAGCATAATCACCATTTTCACATGGATCAATAATAGTAACAAAAGGAGGTCTATCATATCCAGCACCAGAATTAGTCATATTAACTCCAATAACTCTACCAATACGATCAACAACTGCCTGTCCAGCAGCAGCAACACCACCTCCACCAAAAATTTCAACCTTTGGTGGACCACATTTAAATGATGATACATCACATCTAGTAATACTAGATGGGAAATCATCTGGTGCATCACCTAACTTATCACCAAAAATTGATATGTTATCAATAAAACTACTAACAGAAGATGCAAATCCAGTTGGTTCAGAGAAATTAGCAAAATCATCATCAAAAGATTTAAATCCTGCTCCCATACCCCAAGGATCGGGTTTAAAATCTTTAATCTCAGGACAATTTGGTCTTGCACATAAGTATGATTCCAATCCTAAAACAAAATCAATGGCCTGGAAAACTGATCCTGCTATCTTACCAACCCCACCTAAAAGACCATTAACAGCATCTAACACAGGTCCTATTGCTTTATCAACCATAGAAACAACATTATTAATTAATGCATTTGCAAATTGTTGAGCAGCACAGAATGGGACATTAACAACTTTACCAATTAATTCGAATAAGAAGTCTCCAACCAAATCTCCAAGACTATCAATAATACCTTTAAACTTACATAAAACTTGATTAATAATTTCTCCAACTAAAGTATTTTTTAATTTTCTGGCAAGCAATGGAAATAATTTATCAACTAAAGCATCAATAGCATCTCTAATTTTTCCTAATAACCAATTACGTGTTTTCTGCATCAAAGATTTAAGAGCACCAGCAATAATAGTTTGTGTACTCTTAATCAAACTTTTTAATTTCTGCACTTTTAATGTGGCAGAACTTACATATTTCTTTCCATACTTTTTAAAAGCCTTAAGTCTCTTGAAAAATCTTTGAAGTGCTGTATTAATCTTTGACAATTCACCCTTTCCACAAGGATCTGGCAAATCAACTGTTTCTACTAATGTATTATGTGCTTCTTTATAAGCAACACTATTAATAAATGATTCACAAGTAGGAGTATCTTTAAATGATTTACCTTTATCAGTCTGTTTTGTTTTACATTTTGTATTTAATATTTCTTGAAGTTTATCTTTTTGCTCATTTAATTTTGCAACAGCATCATTATATTTTTTTAAATCCTCTGGACTCCACTCTTTCTCCATATCCAAATCTGGATATTTCTTTTTCAAATCATCAATAATTTCTAATTGTTCATTAGCACTTTCTGTTATTCCTTCTACATCTTTTTCATTATACTTCCTCTCATTTCCTTGGTTAGGAGTCTCAGTAACTCTAGTTACTTGTGTATCATCAGATTGAACAGATTGGGTAGTGGCACTCTCATCAGATTGAACAGGTTGAATAGTCGCAGTATCATCAGATTGAACAGGTTGAATAGTCGCAGTATCATCAGATTGAACAGGTTGAATAGTGGCAGTATTATCAGGTTGAACAACTTGAGTGGTTTGATTAATATTATTTTCCCCCTGATCTTGATCAGTAAGATTTTGATTAGAATCTGTCATTATCTTTTAATTACCATAAAAAGTATTTATCCTGCAGCCCAACCAAAACCATCAAAGACACGTTTCTGACCGTCTTTCATTACCTTATCACCCACATTATAGGTTTTGTCTGGATCATATACTGGTATCATAACTGCTGTTGTTGGTGGAAAGTCATCTCTAGTAGGTAAAGCAGGAGCTGAAGGTTTAGTTTGATTTTTTGTTCCTCCTGTTATTTGAGTTTCTTCTGGTTCCATTCCACAATTATATCTATCAAGTTTTTTGAAAGATATTGGTGATATACCTGGTCCACTATCTTTTATCTCATGATGTGTTTCATTATTACCTAAAACATGAGTAATAATAGGAATCTGTTCTCCTTCATCAAGAAAAAATCCAATTACCCATTCACCACCCCAAATACCGATAGAACCACCATTTCTATTTCCTTGTGATGTTGGTTTTGCAACTATTGCCCAAGGTAATACATCATCCTCAAGACTATCTTGTTTTACTGAGTGTTTTCCAGGTATTCTTACCTTTACACGATCACCATGAGCTTCATGCCATCTTAAATCTTTTGAATATTGACTCTGACAAGATGGAACCTGTCCAATAAACCAACTAAATGAATTTCCGGCAAATCCTATATTACTTTTCATGATTTATTCTTATTAGTATACAATCCGTAAGAATCACGAACTAAAGTCATTGATGTAATTGATCTTGAAGGATCAAAATGATGACATAAATCTGCAATTAAATACGATCCACTTTGTACGGGATCACTAGATCCTTGTTCCTTTTCACCTTGAGTAATAATTTCAAAATTACATTTGATCGTATCACCTGCTTTTAAATTTGGATTACAGGGAACTTGTATATTTAGAACCTGACTAAACAATACATTATATCTCATTGTAGATCCCAATTGCCAATCACGTGGATCATTTTGAACCGAATCTTCAGTAGAATCAGCACCTTTTCCTGATGGAGTAAGAGTTCCAACATCTAGAATATCATAATGAGTTCTAGTAAATTCTTCTACCTCTGGTGCTTCTGCTGATTTACCCAAAGATTTCACTAAATCCATATTTTTACCAAAACTATTTACAGATTCAGTATATTTAAAAGTAAAAGGATCCCAAAAAATACCACGAAGCTTATACACACCTGCTTTCAAAGAGTTTATTAAATTCTGATTTTTACTAATTTTAGATGATATCATTTTATAATCATTGTCATCATTATCCAAATTAGATCTTAATACTGCTGTTTTATTATATTCTGAACTAGTACCCTGAGATATCAAATCATCAATCCCTCTAAAATTTATTCCATCTTGTGTCTCATAAAAGAAATATCCTGGATTTCCTTCTCCTGGTACAGATTTTGATGCTAACCATAAAATTACATCAAAAACATTCAGACTATTTCCAATAAAAGAATAATTATTCGCAGTTGCATTTATAGTAACATTATCAACTTTTAAATGTCTTTTTATCAACTCTCCAACAGTATCACTGATTTTTCCAGATCCTTTCTCATAAACTTTTGATTCTTGATTTGTTTTTGCTATCTGAGAAAACAAACTAAGAATAACTGTTTCTCGTTGAGATTCTTGATCTGGATTTAAAGCACTATTAACTAAAAGTGCTTTTTCATCAGTAGAAAAATCAAGAGTTCCTAATGGATGTTTAATTTTAAATTTTACCTTTTCTCCTCCTGTTATTGGTAATGCATTATAAATTGAACCTACTCTTTCTTGTCTATCATATTCTTGTGGATAACCTACAGATCCTCCAGTATCAACAAATGTCATTGTTGCAGTAATATTGGGAGATAATATACTCTCATAATAATCAAAACTAGTTGTTTTACCTTCTAAAGAAATTTCTCCACCACCATCCTTAGAAATGGACAGAATTTCATAATTTGCTGGTTCTAATGCTTTTGCCATTTATGCTACTCCCGTCCACAATGGATTATTAAATGCTACCATTGAATTATTTGCCTTTGATTTTGATTTTGCAGGAACAGCATATGGAATTGGAAATGGTTGCATTACAGGTTGAGTGGCAACAATAATTGTTGTACTATCACCAAAACCAAGACTAGATTGATCTCCTAGATTATTCCTTTTTTCTACTGGTTGAATAATAGATTTAGTTTTAGAATCATAAATTTTTCTATCCAAAATCTCTTTATTAATAAATCCCCAATTAGAACCGATTGGAGAAGTATTATCATCTTTCCTTCTTATCCGACCATTCTGATCAACATAATAAGTTGCTTTATTATATTCATCCTCTGTCATGCCAGTATCAACACCATCTACAGTTATAGGATTATCAGGATAACTAAATGTCTCACTAAAAGTCATATTACCTTTAGATGGATCATTCTCATCTCTTGGTATATTAGTCTTCAGATCTATCTGACCTTTTTCATTTTTAATAAAAGGATTTATTTTTGCTAATATAGATCCAAATTTGCCAATTGTATCTTGTAAGTTCTTAAGTTGTCCACTTTCAAGATTACCATCATCATCAAATTTTGCTAACCAATCAAGAGATCCTTCTTCTCCAAATGGTTTTGTCATCTCATCAAAAAGATATGTGAAACTATTTTTAATAACCTTAACAACATTTCCAACAGCAGTAAATAATCCAGAATTATTTTCTTTAAAGTCTTTAAATTTTTTAATTATATCATCTAAAGAATTTACCAATATTCCAGTTAATAATAAACCACCAAATCCTAATAACTTATCCATAAAACTCATAGGAGCACCAGTCACAGATTTCAAAGCATTTTGAAATGGTCCTTTTTTAGATTCTAATTTTTTTTCTTTACTCCTTTGTTTTTGTCTTTCAAGCATATTTCGTCTCATTCTTTCCTGATTAAGACGTAATTTCTTTGATTTTTTATTATATTCAATAATACTTTTTTTAATTTTTTTGGTAGTTTTTCTAATACGTGTAATTTTTGTAGATTTAGATTTTCCTTTTCCAATATTCGACATACTCTTACCAACTTTTCTCAATCCTTTTCCAGACGAAGAAGTAACTTTTCCAAATCCTCTTGCCGTTGCTGCTCCAGCTTTACCAAGTCCTTTACTAGTCGCAATTGCTGCTTTTCCTGCTACTTTTGCAGTAGTAGCAGCTCCTTTTGCAGTAGCTTTAGCAGCAACAGCAAGTCCTTTTGCAGTTCCTGCTACTATACTAGATGCTATTTTTGCTAATACTGGTAAAATTGGTAATGCCATATCTTATACAAATATCCCGTATATTGATGATGTTATGTACCTATACTGATCTGCTCCATTTGTACTTGCTATATCAGGAGCTTCAGTTGCTGGACCAGATGGAGTTGATATTTCTGGCATTTTTGCAGTAATTGCAGGAAGATCCATTGGTATCAAATTAATTCCTGGTTTTTTTGAAATTGCATCAATTTTATTATTGGGTATATTTTTATTAATTTTATTGATAGTATTTTTATTAATTTGATTAACAGTAGAATTATTATCTACTTTATTAATAGAACCTTCACGTTGTAACTCTACACCCCCTGTCATTTTTAATATCTTTGCAGATGGTGGTTTATTTCTAGGACCACTCCATCCACCATTAGATGAATCAAAATCTTGCTTTATCCACCATTTTCCCTTATTATCTTGAAAATAATCACCAGGATTAGCATCTTTTGGAGCACCTGGTATTGGACCACCAATAAAATTTTTCTCTCCTGTAGGATCATCATCAAAATATTCAGTAATCTTATCTAACATCCATTTTGCTCCCATTCCAGAACCAGCAATAGCTAATACTCCAAGAAATACAGGATTAGTTAATACTGCTAATATACCTGCTAAAGCTTTTGAAAGTCCTATAAGTGATCCTATTATTGCTACACCACCCAAAACTCCAATAGTACCTACAATCCATTTCCAATTCTTTACAAGTATTTTGAAGAATTTTCCTATCTTTGCCTGATTTTCTGGATCAGATAACCATTTAAATGCTTCATTAACTACTATTCCTGTTCCAAGAACTCCAAGAAAACTAATTATCTTACTAAAAATATCTTGGAAAGGAGAAATCATTTTAGATCCTGTCCTGGTAATAATATTCCCAACATTCTTTGAAGATTTTTCTAACTGACTTTCTTCTCTTTTAAATCTTCTTCTAGATTTTGCTCCTTTTAATTCATCCTCCTGTTCTTTCATTCCAGTAATACGATTAGCAAAATCTAGTGATAATGCATTACCGATATCTATAAGAGTGCTATGTATCTCATCTAATTTTTGATTATCATTACTATCTTTTGCCTCCTCAGTATGAGAATGCAAACTTACATCTTCTACAACTTGTGCAAGTGTTTCTATATTAATAAGATTTTTTCTTATATCTGCCGCAAGCCAATTAATTGTAATAGTATTATTTTCAACTTTTTCTCCCACAGTACTTCCAGCTGCATGAGCTGAACCCATAAATTTTGCAACATTTATTTTGGGTCTAATAGTTGTATTTCCTGAACTTGTTACGTTAGCCACTTTGTTGTTGCTGTTGTTTTAGATTTTCCTCTTCAATATATTGTTGAAGTAGAGAAACATAAACTTCTCTTTCCCAAGGAATCATATTTTCTAGCTCTGTTAATGAGTATTTATGGTGTTGCATCAGAGCAAAGTTTATCTTATAGTATGACTCAAGACTGGTATGAGCCATACTTAGCTGAAAAAAGCTGCTAGACCCTCCAATACAACTTCAGATTCTACTTCTGTCTTGGGATTCTTAACTATAATAGTATGAGATAATTTGGGCATCGTACTAAAGAAATTTTCAATTTGCTTAAACTGTTTCGTATTCAACTGTTCAATAAATTCTTCAAGTTCCTTTTGAGTAGAATCAGAAGCATTCCAACTTTCTTCTTCATTGTATATCATATCAATACATGAAGTAATCATACTCAAAGATTGACTAACATTACTACCCTCCTCATCTGCATCAAAATTACTTTCAACAAACTGATCTAGAGAAGGATACCTAAGTTTCATTGAAAGATCCTTATCAAGTTTTATAGTATTTCGATGTCCTTTATTTTTTTGAACTTTAATCGAATCAATATCAATTTCCATCTGAACAGATGTTTCTCCATCATCAGGACAAGTCACATTCACTTCTACCGTTTCACCAACAGACTTGGCACGAACATTCAAGAACAAATATTCAATATCAAAAGTAGAAAGTTTCTCAACTTTAATTCCCCTGGTTATAATACAATCATTCATAATTTGAACAATAGCATCGGTAATCTGATTCGTATTGTTAGATTCCATTGCCATGATCAATATCTTTTCTTCTCTGACTAGGAAAGGACGATATTTAATTTTCTTTCCAGTAGAAGGTAATACCAACTCAAATGTTGGGGTATTAATCTTTGGTAAAGGCATAATGTCTTATAAAAATTTCAGTATCTTATATAGGGAGGTTATTTAAATGTAAGATCCACCCTGAGAAGTATCTTTTCCATCATCATCATTTGGACCATATCCAGGAGCATAATCAGAATCTGGATTATAATCTGTTGTTCCACTGAATGTTGACTGTCCAGGATCAGATTTTGGTTCAGATTTTTTATTAGTTTTTTTCATATAAGTTGAAGGTGCACTCCTTCTAATTATATCACTAAAAAATGATGTATTAGATTGTCTATAATATCCTTTAGGATTCATAATATAACGATCATAATTAAATGATACAGTTACCTTCAAAAGATCAGCTTCTCCATAAGATACTGGAATTGATGTAATTGTTTTAGGAAATGCATTTATAAATTGATAATCTATCTGAGCATTATAATCCTTTTCAAACTTGGTAATAAACATTGACTGCACTTTATAATTATCTGGATATTGAAATCTTCGATAATAATTATCATTTAATTCCCCAATCTCACCACCACTTGAAATATAATCCATCCAACCTTCAAAAATCATTAAATTAGTATAATCACGATCAACATAAAAAGTAAAATCAAGATCAGTATATATTCTAGTATGAGCAAATTCTTGTGGTATACCCATAAAATTATCTTTTACTTCACCAGTAGCAAATGAACTTGTAGGTAATACTGCATCAGAACAAAGAAGTCCACTCTTTCTTGATAAAAATTCAACAACATTATCAATACCGATATATCCAGATAAATGTCTAGTAATTGCAGTATTCAATGCAGAAAAAGATACCATATAGTGATTGGACTGTGCAATATTCCCAACAAGATCTCTCATGTTGCTCATTGTAACTTTCTTAACTAGCCTATTTGCCACTCTAAATACCTTATGAAGTCTTATATTATTAGTTATTTAGATGGCTTATAAAGGAAGATATCAACCAAATAATCCATTAAAGTATAAAGGTAATTTTAAAAATATAATTTATCGTTCTTTATGGGAATTAAAATTCATGAAATATTGTGATCGTAATCAAAATATACTTGAATGGGGAAGTGAAGAAATAGTAGTCCCATATCGTTCACCAATTGATAATAGATACCACCGATACTTTCCAGACTTCTATATTAAGGTACGAGAAAGCACAGGAAAAATTAAAAAGTATATTATTGAAGTAAAACCACAAAAGCAATGTATAGAACCAAAAGTTCAAAAAAAGAAAACAAGGAGTTATGTATATCAAGTCTGTGAATATGCAAAGAATCAGGCAAAGTGGAAAGCAGCAGAAGAATACTGTATGGATAGAGGATTAGAATTTAAAGTACTCACAGAGAATGAATTAGGTATCAGATAATGAGTCGTATCAGATCAGTAAGAAACAATCTAGTTGGTACTGAAGATCCTGATGATTTAATGCTAGAAATTATAAGTGTTCTAGATGAAGGTGATAAGGTTCCAGAAGTAGGTAATTTCTATGTTTTTGTATATAATCCCAAAACACCTAATATTAGATACGATCAAAATCCATTAGTAGCAGTCACTCAAGTTTTAGAATGGGGATTCCGTGGAATTAACTTTCATTGGAGTGAAAATAGACAATATACATGGTCTGAAGTGGCAGGAGGACTTTATCAAGTCACAGATGATGAGCTAAATGACCTTGATGCAATACCTTTTTCTAAAATTCTCATAAATAACTAAAAATAATACATATGGCCTGGAGACATACAGCAACATCAAGTGTACTTCGATATCCATTAAAGGCATTTACAGAGGGAACTGATTATCTACAAATAGATATGCAGGAATATACTCCTGTAGGTAATAAAGGAGAAACACGTACAACTACAAAGAATGTTAAAGATAAAAATACAGGAGAACTTAAAGATATAGAGATAACTGAAGTCACTGAAAGAGCAACATTCTTTAAAGGGACCAGAGAAAGATTTAGAAAGAATACGAATGTAAGACCTCTGGGAACAGTATTATTACCAATACCATCCAATATTCAAGATGGAAATGCTGTTAGTTTCAGTGAAGATCAATTGAATAGTATTACTGCCGCAGCTGTTGGTGGAGTAACAGAAACAATGCAAAATTTTGGAGATACTGGTTTTAAAGGAATTGAAGATACTCTTAAAAATTCTCTTCAAGCAACAGGTCTGACTATGGACAATGCTAAATTGCTTGCAACACAAATGTTGGCAGCAAAAGCAGTAGGTATTTTTGGTGGTAATGTAACGGTTCAACAATTATTGGCAAGATCAGAAGGACAAATATTTAATCCAAATATGGAATTATTATTTAATGGACCAACTCTAAGAAATTTTAAATTCCAATTTAAAATGACTCCGAGAAATAAAGAAGAATCAATACAAGTAAAAGAAATCATAAGATTGTTTAAAAAAGGAATGGCACCAAAAGCAGGTGATACAAATTTATTCTTAAAAACTCCTAATGTTTTTGAATTAACGTATAGACAAGGAAGAGGTGAACATAAATTCTTAAACAAATTTAAACAATGTTTTTTACAAGATATAGGAGTTAATTATACAAGTGATGGAACATATGCCACCTATGGAGATGGAACACCAGTTTCTATGTCTATGGATTTAACATTCAAAGAACTCGAACCAATTTATGATATTGATTATGATGAAGCAGATGCAGGAATAGGAGTAGGATACTAAAATGGGATACTTCAGAGAACTACCAGAATTATACTATCAATCATTCTTATCTGATAGTAATTCATCACAAAATTATTTACTTGTTAAAAATCTTTTTAGAAGATGTAAATTACGTGATGATCTACAAAATGTTTTTACAATCTTCAATAAGTATGAAATTGTAGAGGGTGCCAGACCAGATACTGTTGCCGAAGAAATGTATGGTAGTGCAGAACTAGATTGGGTGGTACTAATGACTGCTGGTATAGTTAATGCCAGAGATGAATGGCCATTATCCGATAAAGAAATATATGATTATGCTCTTGACGTTTATGGTAATGACCTGAATGATATTCATCACTATGAAACAAAAGAAATCAAAGATCAAAATGGTAAACTAATTCTCCCTAAAGGAAAAACAGTAGATTCTACCTTTACAATTCCAGATCCAGATGATTATAGATTAACCATAAATCCTATTACGGGTATTAGTAACTATGAATATGAAGTGATAAAAAATAATAAGAAAAGATCAATTTATCTACTAAAACCAGGATATTTACAGCAATTCTTAAATGATATGCGACAAGAAATGCTCTATGATAAATCATCTCAGTATATAAGTGAAGATTTAATTGCCACCGAAAATACTAAATCCACAATGCCATAAAAAAAGACCCCATATGGGGTCTTTTTATTCTATCCACTATAATTATTCTTCTGCTAGTTTAGCAAAATAGGATAGTGCATCGTCTTCTTCATCAACTGAAGATGTTGATGGTCTAGATACGGCAGCAGTAACTAATTCTTCTGCTGAACCACGACCTTCACTCTCATCTTCTAATTCTTGATCAACAACTACAGGACGTGTCTTGTTACCAAGAACATACTCAAGACGCTTCTTCAGTTCATCATAAGACTTGAACTGATCAGCAGCAACAAACTCTTGAAGAGAATTCTCTTTCTTCCAGAGTGCTTCTAATGCATCATCATCCTGAAGAACAGGACTTACTGCAGCAAATTCAGAACTATCATAGTTTCTGAAACCTGCAACATTCTTTGCCTTCAACTTGAAGTTTGCACCCTGCCAGAAATCAAATGGATCAATTGCTTCTTCATCTTCAAACTCAGGCTGCATTGCTGTAGTAATCTTATCAAAAATTTTCTTACCGTACTTGTACAAGAATACCTGACCTTCATTCTCAGGATTTGCAGGATCTTTTACAACATAGATGTTAGAAACATAAGTTAGTTTACGCTTCTGTCTACGTGCTGTTTCTTTTCCTGAATCTGTGCCATTGTTCCAGAGTAAAGTATTGTACTCAGAAACTGGATCCTTCTGACTAAGAGTAGTCAAAGAGTTTTCAATATACCATCCACCAGGACCTTGAAAGGCATGGGAGTATAGTTTTACGAATGGTAGATCCTCACCTTCGGGAGCAGGAAGAAAACGTATGACGGCATATCCATTGCCACTTTTGTCTACGTCTAATTTCCATAAACGGTCATCTGTATTACCGCCTGTGTTATTAAGCTTTTCTACTTCTTTTACCAGTTTTTGGGTAAGAGATCCCAGCTTGGATTGTTTTTTTAAGTCTGCGAAAGACATTTGGATACCTCGGATAAATTGGATTCGTTGGATGTTTAGATTATAACAATAATTTAAAAATTAGTCAACATGTTGACTAAGATTATCAATAGTTTGTTTCATACCATCAAATAATATTTGTATATCAGTACCTTGTGGGAAACCCATTAATTGTACTGAATCTTCTAGTTGCTTTTTCATTTGTTTAGCAAGTGGATCATCCGAAAGTGCTAATCTTGTGTACATGACACGTTGCTTATCTAGAAGAACTTTCAACTTTTCAATGTGTTCTGTTTGATCTTCACGGGATAAATTGGTAATATTCATGATCTTACCATAAATCTCCTGTTGTAATTCATTAATCTCGTTCAGTTCATCCTGAACGATTTCAGATTCAAAAAATTCACTCATTCGTCTTCTACCTCTTCAGTTTCAGAAAATTCATCAGGAGTTTCATCTTTACTATTTTCAATTTGTTGTAAAACTTCAATAGCACCTAGAAGTCTAAGACGAGTATTAGTTAAAGAACTTAATTGTTCTTCTACTTGATTCAATTGGTTTTGTAAATTACCAAGAACTTCTACATTCTCAAGAGCCATTATCAATAACCTCCTTTAGTATTTTTTTGTAATGAAACACATTAATATTTATGAAGGGAATGTACTTCTTAATTTTAAGACTTACGGATTCCCACACTGGATCATCTAACTTTTTATCAAAGTTTTTTACGAAAGAAAAAACCTTTTCCAGTATTGTAAGCGTTTCGAGCGAGATCTCTCCACCCAGATATTTTTTTAGTAATAGAGGATGACCCTTCGAGCAATCGAATACTTCGTTCAAGTTTTTCTTGGATAGTAATTCTATTGATTGTTCTTTGAACAAGTACGTCAAACTCTGCTGTCTCTTCATCCATTCGGAATAATTTCTTTCTCCTGAATTGATTATCTCTCCGATCCATAGGTTTTGTGGGTTGTCAGTAGTTACAAAATTAGATAATAAAAAATTTAAAACTTCTTCATCAGAATATTTCCTAGAAGTTTTTTCGAACCAATACTTATCCTTTCTTTTATTAAAAGAACTCATGGTAGCACGAGATTTACCACCATACTTAAAAAAGTCATACTTACGATTCGTAAAATGACTCTTCATCGAAAGATAAGTTTGATAAGTCTCAAACGGTGTCACTTTCATTCACTAGCATCATATAGGAAGTTTTGCTCTCGAAGTTTTCTTCATAAAATTAAGATTAATAGCATCATACTTTAATCTTTCTTTTAATGGTTTAGAAATTAACTTCGTCACTGAGTCTACCTCAATATTGTTAATTTCGCAATAGTGACAGATAGCATCAATATAATTCATCTTTTCCTTTGCCACAACAGATTCTATTTCCATCGCAAACTTGGATGGTGTCAGAAATTTATTTTCTATTGCTTTTTCTAATTCTTTACTAGTTTCCATAGAATTCCAGCTTATCTCTAACAAATTTGTTAATATATTTGTTGAGGAGTTTAATGTACTTGGCTTTGTTGTATTCTTCATAGACGATGCATTCTCCATTTTCACAAGCCATAATAATGACTAATTTTTTTACGGGTATTTCCCGCATTTCATATAGCATACAACCATATGCCATTGCCTGAACAAAATAATGTTCAACCCACTCACGTGGTTTAGGTTTTTTAGAAGTCTTGAAGTCAATTATTGCTAATTCACCATTGTATTCTGCAATACAATCAACCGTCCCAGCTATACCTAGTTGCTTACTATATAGGGCACCTTCTAGAGCATATATATTGTTTATTTTATTCAGTTCACCCTTGGCAATCTTGAATAAAAACTCTGAAATTGGTGGAACTTCTGGTAAATTATCATTTTTTAAATAATACTCCGTAAGAGTATGCATGTCTGTACCACGTTTGGTCGCTGCCTTCGTGATTTTATCTGCCTGAACATCACCAACCTTCTTTCTCCAATTAATAAAAATTTCTCTATTAAAATGACTTGTTATAGAGGTAATTGATACTAATTTAATTAATTCTTCTACATCAGGAATCGAATAATAACGAACACCATCTATAGTCTCCCTAGAAAGTTTAGGGAGGTCAAGTTCAACATGATCAAACATTAAATACCTGCTTCCATTTTGGCAATGATATATTCTTTGACAAGTCCAGAACGAACTATGTCTTCTATACCAAATTCTATTATATCAAAAGATGACATTTTACGCAAGATCTCCATGAAGTCTACGATACCATTACGATCATTCATTTTTGTAAGATCACTTTGTCTTGCATCTCCACAGAACATAATTCGACTATTCTCACCTATCCTTGTTATTATACTATCTAATTCATGAAAATTCAAGTTCTGAAATTCATCTACAATTACAATTGAATTATCTAATGTTGTTCCTCTTAGAAATGAAGTACTCCAGAATTTAATTGTTTCTTGAGACTTAAGATTTCCATAGAGCATCTCAAAGTCTGCATCAGATGGCATACTAAACATATATCTTACCATATGCTTGTAAGGTATCTGATAATATGAGGACTTGTCTTCATGATCACCAGGAAGGAAACCAATTTCACGAGTGCTAACAAGACTCCTAACAATATAAATTTTTTCGTAAGGCGTATTTTCATCTAGAACCTCTTTAATAGCATTATAAAGAGTAATAAATGTTTTACCCGTTCCTGCACATCCATATGCTATGATATGTTTATCATTTGCATACGAATCGAATAATATTTTCTGATTATCTGTAATAGGTTCAATATTAACTAGATAATCAGCACTTAAGGGTTTTTTTCTTTTCATCTGTCTCGTCGTCAAACCAACCCCAATAGGTTGATCGACCTTCTTTTTTCTTGGCATCTTTATATCTTTAGATTAGGTGCTCCTGGTGCCGTACTTGCTTTACCCAATATATCATTCCATCCAGGCTTTTTACTTACCAATTTATTTCTCCAATCACCAACTTCTGTAGCCATTGGACAAGTTGAAGGATCACTCCAATCTCGTTTCCAATCAGGATTATCCTCACACCATTGAGACCAATCCAATACACTCATTTGAACTTCTTTTTGTTCACCAGTCTCTTTGTGAATAATAGGATAAGTTGCCATAATTATAAAGTCTTATAAAGTTATTTAGATGTCCAGTCGAGAGCTTCTGCAACATTCGGGAATTTCTCCACAAATATTCCTCTACATACCTCTACAATATCCATGTGTTCTTTCTGTGTACCGTGTGCAGATCTCAAATTAATGTAGTGAATCCAAGAACGGCACGATCCAGTCATATACAGTCGTGTTGGTGTTGCAAGTGGGAGCACAAATCGTGCACATTCCTTTGCGACTCCTGCATCTAACATTTTCTTATATAACGACATTGACTGATCAAAAATCTTCTGCATTTCTATCTCATAATGCTGCTTATCTTTGGGATCTAGGTCATCTATCGAATTCTGTCTGTTCTTGATATCTTGCCTACGGAGTTCTGGGAGTGGTATAGTCTCTTCTAACAGACTACTATCAGCATATCTCTGCGAAAACTCCTGATATGTGAAGGATCTGTGTCTTAGAATCTGAGCCGCAAGTCCGCGCGTCGTCTCGATTTCCAAGGTCATGTGAGATTGTTCAAAGACACTCCAATGATTATGCTTAATGCAATACTTTAAGAGTCCTGCAAACTTTTCATTATCTTGATTTTTGGGGTTGGACACTCTGGCAACATATGCCATAGTCTTTTCAGCATCAGGAGTGATGCTCACAAATTTAACATTCATTTCATTTTGTAGAATTGTTTTCCAGTAGTATCTTCTTTAACAACCTTTAATGGAAAAGTTACCAATTTTTCCCAAGGTGACATATCATCAAAAAGAACAGCAATCATATCACCACTAATCCTTTGAACAAATCCCCTATATCCATTATAGATGGAAGTAGGATCATCAATAACAACAGTAGTACCTGGTAAAATCATTTGCCAAATCCTTGAGGTTTTTTCCTTTTAATTTTTGCCACTTCTTCTTCCAAAATAGCAAGTTGTTCTCTCATAAAACCAAGTTCTTCAGAATTATACAAATAATCCTGTTTTAATGCTTGTTTTAAATTTTTTAAAACTTCTTTAGATCTCATTAGTCTGCATACCCATCGTCATCATCTCCTATTTGATATTCACCAGGTTGATAAGCATCAATATCAGAATAAACTTCTGCTTTCAAAGCCTCAACTAAAAGTTCTAAATTACGAACAATTAATTTTAGTTTTTCTCTTTCGGGTTCCATATTTTTTATATGGTATTTATATATTTTACACAAAAAAAGAGGCCCTGTCAATAGGGCCTCTATTATTAAGTTATTAACTCCTATTAGACGGTAGATAGAACACGTTTGTGCCCTTCAGCATCTACAAGAAACGATACACCACGGTATGTTTCCATATGTTCTGCTGGTCTTACAGTCTTGTTAGGACGGTTCTCGGTATCATAGGTGATACCACGGTAAGTAACTTTTGCCATTGGATTTACTCCTAAAGTAGTTGGATTTTTAGCCCCGTTCCTTTAGTCGGCTTTTGCGTCCCAACAACCTTCTTCACTATTGAGTTTAATAATCTCAATAATGTCTGCTTTCTCTTCTTGTGGAAGATGTCTGTCCTTTTGCACATCCTCAATGAGATACTGTGATCCAGAACATGTAAGAGCAGTAATTAATAAAAAAGGTGTCATGGGATGAACGATTCCGTTCCGAGTCGGCTTACTTGCGACCCCAAAGGGGGTTGAACGATTGTGTTAATAATAACACAGTTACTTTATTTAGTCAAGCAATTTGGTATAACTCGATACAAAACCTTACAAACAAAAAAAATACCGGAGTTTTTTTCCCCCGATATTTGAAATTAAAAGTTGATTTTTGTTTACCCTTTTCTTTTTTTCTTTTGTTGTGGTGCTTTATACCCCCATAGATTTGGTTTAATATTACCATTACCATAATCAATCGATTTTAAACCACTCTTAAACTTATCCCAATACATATCAAACAAATTAGATTTTGAACCTCTTGTAAGGTCAAAACAAATCTTATCATCATGCATATACTTCACAATATAAGAATCTGTAGGAGCACTTCTAGTTTTTACATCCTGATATGAACCATTTTCGACAACAATATCACATCCATATTCAGATTTAATCTTCTCCCTTTCTTCCTTTGTCCATAGTTCCTGTTTTTGTTCTTCTTTTTTTTCTTCTTTTACAGCAGCCATTACTGATCACCCCATATAATATTTGAATATGCTTCAGAAACTATTTCTTTTGTAATTTTATATTTATCGGATAATTTCCCATCTTTCACAAGAACTATAATTTCTGCTTCTAATGGATGAAGTCCTTGTAGAATATTAATAAACATCGTTTCACGACGGATATTACTCATACTATTATTACCACCTTGTACAAAATTATAGAAATTTTTTGATTCTCTACGAATTGTTGTATGTCCTTGCTGATCACTCACACCTAGAGAAAAATTCCCAGTTTCATGCATGGTACGAACATCTTGAGATATTTTAGTACTTAAAGTTCCACTATAAGTATTCTGCTCATCATATCCAACATAAGGTACTGGACCTTCAGGAAGTATTGATTGTATAGAAGTATCAAAATTCCAAACAAGAACTCTTCTTAATGATTGATCATCATATTTTCTAAGAACTTCTACTTTCTTTGCTTTACTTCTTGAACGAGATACTAAATCAAAAACCTCAAAAACTAATGGATTCCTTGGCAAATTATCAACTACAAAAGGAATAGTCTTTTTTCTTGTTGTTGACTTAGTTTTACTCGTCGTCTTCTTCGTCGTTGTCATAATTGTTTTCAAATCTGAATGCTATAACCTCATCTGGAATTAAATTACCTTGTGTATCAAACATTTCGGGGTGAGGTCGTGGTACTTCCCGATAATTCATCATATAATCTCTAGCAATCCAACCTCCCAATATTCCCACAAAGAAAAATAATAACGATACAGGTAATAATAAAGTTAATATTATTTCAGTATCAATAGCCATCTCTTTGCCTCCTGGGAATTTAATTTGAAAAGTTTTGATGCTCTTTTTCTTCCTCCCATTCAGTATAAATTCAACACCACGATTAATGTGATTGTCTTTATTTAGCTCTGTATTAGAGAATTTTTTTCTCTTTGAGGAATTCGATTGTGTCAACACATCCTCCTAATCTCTTACCATCACATGTAACTTGTGGAAATGTAGATCCTTCACCAAATTCACCATAAAATGCATCCTTATCGAATTGCTTCCCTAAAGTATACACTACAAACTTACTTTCTGTCAACTCTAATACTTCTTTTACCTTATCACAATATGGACATCCTTCTTTTGAAAAAATTGTGAAATTCATTTTTTTTATTAGTCCTTAAATAATAATTTATAAAAGAAAAAAAGGGAGGCTCCCCAACCTCCCTTTCTTACCACCACACTTCCCCCACCACAGGGAAGTACCTTCAATCCCGAATCTACAAGGATGTTGAAGATGAAAATATTATAAGGTATATTTTCCTAGTTGTCAACACTAGAATGATTCTAATGTTCTTCGTGCTTCTGCATACTTATCTCTACGTTCATTCTCTATAGATTCTATCTCTTGAAGTTTTGCACTTTTTTCATCAGATCCTTCTTCTAATTCAAGTGCTTGAGCTTCAAGTTCAGTAACAATAATCTCACTTGGAATTTCATTCATAAGATTTTTAACAGAATTAAATTGATCTTCATTTAATATCTGAACAACCTCTTTACCATCATATAAAACATTTTCAACACTAGTCGAATCAGGAAGATCTGAAAGACATATATCTATACCCTCAGGATCCTGTATCCACACTTTAACACCAAGACCTGGATATTCCTTTTCAGGATACCTTTTTTCTACATATGAAGTATCAGAACTCCATTGATTAGTATCTGAATTATATGTTTTTTTAATGGATGTTATCCATGTATCATCAATCGTCTTTTTATAATAATGTTTGATGTATTGTGTCATTGCTTTTTTTAGTTATTTAGATTTCACTTCACCGTTTATAACCATCATATCCAAATGAGAATTATTAAAGAACTCACTTGCTTCTTCGGGAGTTTCTACTATTGGTTCTCCATTTCCATTCAAACTAGTGTTCAATAGCACAGGAACACCAGTTAATTCATAGAATGCTTTGACTAATCGATAGTAATTTGGATTCGTCTTCTCATTGATGGTCTGGAACCTCGCAGACCCATCTACATGAGTCACAGCAGGTATTTTATCTGCTTGCTTTACTGGTGCCGTATAGAGCATATAAGGACTAGGTATAGGAAAATCAAACCAGTCCTGATAATATTCTTCCAATACTACAGGAGCAAATGG
>VTLG01002501.1_pt1 | contig 28445 bp, 25 predicted proteins | sample 4694571 | NCBI WGS metagenome assembly VTLG01 (sample SAMN12604809, study PRJNA352737) | marine metagenome | biome: ENVO:00000447; feature: ENVO:00000209|ENVO:00000569|ENVO:01000036; material: ENVO:00002151; isolation source: viral sequences binned using virsorter ...
TGTTAGAGACAATACAGAAGATGCCCCATCAACAGGTTCTGCTAGAACAGAAATTTATAAACAAGATAAAGGTAGTATAAAATTTGGTGTTCCAATAACATCATCAATGTTAATAAGTGCAAGTGGTGATATAATGACTAGTGCTAATTTGTTAGGTTCTAATATAGGACCAATATATGATAACTACATTTATTTTACTCCAGCAGATTTTTACGCCGATGGAAATCCAGATGTAAGAGCCCCACATACAATAGGGGATAATGGAGCTTATCTAGCGGATGGATCTAGATTAGATTATCATGCTATGGCAGTAATACCAAATGGATATAAAGCAACTCATGCAGTAGTATACGATAATAATCCAGCAGTTTCTACATATAAAACATTTTCTAGTAGTATAGCGGCTACTGGAGGAGGTCTATCAGCAGGATTAGTAGGAGCCTCAACAGCGACAAATACAGAAAAAGACATAACAGATATAACTGGAGGAAGTGGAGTTTATTGTATATTAGCATGGAATCCAGGAGCAACAGGAAATAGATGTTATGGAGGACGTATTACATTAGCAAAAATATAGGTTTTTAATTTTTTAATATATGTATATATAAACAATAAATATTATTATAAGTTATGGCAATAAAAGAACAAAAAATACCATCACCATCAGAAATAGCTCAAAATGTTCAACAAGGAGAAACTAAAAAATTCTCACCAGAAGAACTACAAAAGCTTCAAAATTTACAAACACAAACAACTAATATAGTAAATGCTTTTGGTCAGTTAAAAATATCAGAATTAAGATTAGATTCTCAATTAAATTATTTAAAAGACCAATTAGAGTTATTAAAAAACCAAGAATCAGAATTAGCTAAATCCTTATCTGAAAAATACGGAAAAGGAACCCTTAATGCTGAAACAGGAGAATTTACCCCATCAGAATAATTCTTACATCTTTTTGTCATATTTATAGGTGGTTAAATTTATTTTAACTATTGGTTTGTAGTTTTCTTTTATATTTATATTAGAACAACAACCATAGAGACATAATATCAAAAAATAATAATATAAGATGGCAGAACAAATAATTTCACCCGGTGTATTTACCAGAGAAAATGACCTAAGTTTTTTACCCCAAGGAGTAGGTCAAATAGGTGCAGCAGTAATAGGTCCAACAGTAAAAGGTCCTGCTTTTGTCCCTACAGTAGTAAGAAGCTTTACAGAATATGAAAGAAAATTTGGAAGTTTAAGTCCAGATACTTTTGTACCTCAAACAGTAAGAGAATATCTAAAAAATGCAGGATCAGTAACTGTATGTAGAGTATTAGCAGGAGGGGGGTATACATTTGATCAAGATGGAACTAATCAATTTATAGTAATAGGAGCTTCTGGTTCAGACCATGATTTTATGGCAGGTATTGACCCTGCTACAGGATTAGCAACAACTGATGGTCATGTTGCTAGAAATATGTTATTAGGTGTAATTTTCCCTTCAAAATATGAAGGAGCAGACGCACCTGATTTAAGTGTATCAGCGTTAGCAAACGCAACATCAATGAGTGCTGATTTTGTATTACATTTAAGTGGTACACAAGGGGGATCAAATCTTACTCAGGCAGGTGGAACAGCTTTTTCTGCATCAATTAATTCAGCAAATCAAAATTATTTATTTAAACAATTAGGAGACGATCCTAACAATAGTAAATCAGCAGTAACTACTTATAACGGAACTCCAGGATACACTTATGTAAACTTTAAACAATTACAAACAGATATTTTAGGAGCAACTACTAGTGAAGTTGCTACACTTACTTTTTCAACAACACAATTATCTACCCAAAGTCTCCATACAGCAAGTTTAGCAGCTAGTGGAGCTATTTTTATAGCAACTCAAGATGGTAATATTAATACTATTAAATTTACAGCAGCAGGATCAGATCCAACTTTAGGAGCAGTACCAACTGCAACAAGTGGATTTAGTGGATCTATAACTACAGTAGCCGTATTAAGTCATAACATGACTACAGGGGTATTAGAAACTGATGGTGTTTCTAGTGTATCTAGTTCTGTACTAGCACATTCATCCTCAGTAGCAATTAATGCTTTGGCTGGTCTTTCAGCATCATTAAGTAATGATGCAAATGGAAATCCAACAATAGTTACAATAACTGCTATAGAAGCAGGTAGCTCACTTGATTTATCTACTTCTTATCCTAGTACTATTGCTACTATGGCTACAACAACACAAGGAGCTGATGCACCTTCAGGATATACAGGATTTAATGCTAGTTCTGAAATAATATTAGCAAATCAATCAGCAGATGTAGTATTTAATGGAAATGGATTAGGCAAAACAGAAGGATACTCATATGCATCTACACCATTAATTACTTCACAATTTTTAGATAATAACAAATCAACAAAAGAATTATTCCAATTCCATTCATTAGTACATGGTACTTCTACAAATAAAGATTATAAAGTCTCTATAGCAAGTTTAAAAGAACCAGCAGACATTGATGGAGTAGAACAATATTCAACATTTACAGTATTAATTAGAAAATATAATGATACAGATAAAAATCCAGTTATATTAGAACAATTTAATAATTGTAATTTAGATCCAGATTCTCCAAACTTTATCTCAAGAGTAATTGGTGATAGATATCCAGATTATAATGAAACATTAGATAAAGTTGAATTATTAGGTAATTATCCAAATAAATCAAATTACTGTAGAGTACAAGTTACTGAACCTGTTGCTGCAAGAGCACTTTCTCCAAAATTATCACCTAAAGGATTTAAAGCAGTAGTAAATCCAATAGCTACAGCTTCTTTAGCTGCAGGAGTTGGAGATATGATATTCCCATCATGTTCTTTTGAAGGAGTACAACAAACAGGAACAGACGACACATATAGTTCAAAAGGATTTTTAGGATGGAAATTTAATGAAAAAGATGTTGCAAATGACAACTGGATTAGACCCCTTCCATCAACACAAGAATCAAATATATCAGGAGAATTTAATGTTGAAAACTATTCAGGCCACGCAAGTTCAAGTTTATGGTCAGGTTCATTAAGTGCTTCAGTAACAACAACAGGAGACAGTGGCCCAACAGCAGGCCAACTTAAATTTACTATCCCATTCCAAGGAGGAGATGATGGTATAGCCCCTTATCAAGTTATATTTACAGGAGCTGAAAGTTCATTACATGGTAATTATACAGCAGGAGATAATTTATTTGGGTTTGATGTAAGTGAAACTGGAAAAGCAGGATATAAAGGATATAAAAAAGCAATTGATATATTAGCAAATCAAGATGAATATGATATTAATATGTTAGTAATACCAGGTGCTATAAAACAATATCATCCATTAGTAACAAATAAAGGTATTGATATGGTAGAAGAAAGAGGAGATGCGTTTTATGTAATGGATCTAGCAGGTAAAGACACAAAAATACTTGATGCTGTAGGTGAAGTAAGTGGTTTAGATACTAATTATGCTGCTGTTTATTTCCCATGGGTTAGAGTACTTGATTCTGCAAGAAATAAACCAATATTAGTACCACCATCAGTAATAGTTCCAGGAGCTATAGCAGCTTCAGATAGAATAGCAGCTGAATGGTTTGCACCAGCAGGTTTAAATAGAGGAGTTTTAGGAAATGTAATTGAAGCTAAAATTAGATTAAACCAATCAGAAAGAGATACATTATATGATAATAAAATTAACCCAATAGCAACATTCCCTCAAACAGGAGTTTGTATTTGGGGTCAGAAAACTCTACAGGAAAGATCAACTGCTCTTAATAGAATTAATGTTAGAAGATTATTAATAGCTCTTAAGAAATTTATAGCAAGTTCTTCTAGATATCTAGTATTTGAACAAAATACAGTAGCAACAAGAAATAGATTTTTAAATATAGTTAATCCATACTTAGAATCAGTACAACAAAGACAAGGATTATATGCATTTAGAGTACAAATGGATGAATCAAATAATACACCAGATGTTATTGATAGAAATCAATTAGTAGGTGCTATTTATATTCAACCAGCTAAAACAGCAGAATTTATAGTACTAGACTTTAATATACTACCTACAGGAGCTACTTTTGATACTGCAGGAGGAGCTGGAGGAGGTTACTAAAAACTAAAAAGTATTATATTTATAATAGAACAATAAAATAAAAATAAAAAGATGGCGATATTAAATACAAATGAAATGATGTTCACCGCGTTTGAACCTAAACTACAAAATAGGTTTATAATGTACATCGATGGAATTCCTGCTTTCTTAGTAAAAAAGGTTGGTAGACCAAACATTCAATTTGGTGATGTAACAATTGATCATATTAATGTTAAAAGAAAGTTAAAAGGTAAAGCTGATTGGCAGGACATAACAGCAGAACTTTATGATCCAGTAACTCCGTCGGGAGCACAAGCAGTAATGGAATGGGTCAGATTATCTCACGAATCTGTAACAGGTAGAGATGGTTATAGTGATTTTTATAAAAAAGATATTAGATTTAATGCTTTAGGACCTGTAGGTGATATAGTTGAAGAATGGATTTGTAAAGGAGCTTATTGTAAACAAGCTAATTTTGGAGAAATGGATTGGTCAGCAGATACCCCAACTAATATTACAATTACTATTAGAATGGATTATGCTATCTTAAACTACTAATAATTTATTTATTTTAAAAAAAAGGTGCTATTTTTAGCACCTTCTTTATTTTACATATATGTATATCTGAACTAGTTTTAATAATTAAATAACGTTATGGAAAAACAAGAATACCAATTTCCCACAGAGGAAGTCATTTTACCTTCAAAAGGTTTACTTTACCCAAAAGATCATCCCCTTTCAAAAGGAGTCATAGAAATAAAATATATGACAGCTAGAGAAGAAGATATCTTAACAAATCAAAATTATATTACAAATGGAACAGTAATTGATAAATTATTACAGTCACTTATTGTTACTCAATTTGATTATGGAGATTTATTAATAGGCGATAAAAATGCAGTTTTAGTAGCATGTCGTATATTAGGATATGGTGCTAGCTATGATTTTGATTATAAAGGTGAAAAAGTATCTGTAGATTTAGCTACTTTAAATGAAAAAGAAATAGATGAAAAATTAATTACTCCACATAAAAATGAATTTAATTTTAATCTACCCTTTTCTAAAAAAGAAGTAACATTTAAGTTAATAACTCATAAAGAAGATACTAATATTCAGAATGAACTTAAGGGTTTAAAAAAAATAAATAAAAGATCAAGTGCAGAAATCACTACTCGTTTAAAACATACTATATTATCTATAGATGGTAATTACGAAAAAAAAGACATTAGAGAATTTGTAGATAATCAACTTTTAGCTAGAGATGCTAGAGAATTAAGGAAATATATACAAAAAGTTAATCCTGATGTAGATTTAAATGTTGATTTAGAACTTAATAACGGGACAGAAGAAGGAGTATCGCTTCCCATTGGAATCGGCTTTTTTTGGCCTGACGCCGGAGTATAGGAACTTATTATTTACTCAGATCCACGATCTAGTGTACCATGGCGGTGGTGGTTTTAAACACACAGAAGTATATAATATGCCAACCTGGATGAGAATGTTTCATATCAATAAAATTAATAAATATATTGAGAAACAAAACGAAGAAATGGAAAAGGCTAGTGGAAATACTAGTAGTGACTCTAAAATCCATAGACCAAATGTAAAACCCTCATCAACTTACAATTTTTAATTAAAGGTATCGCAAGATACCTTTAGTTTTTCTATATTTATAATAAAACATTATATCTAACAATGGTCAAAAAAAAGAAATCAGATAATAGTCGTAAAGAGAGGTTTAAAAAAGACCCCCAACCTAGAGACCCTAGAACAGGAAGATTTGTAAAAAGAGATGCTGAAACTAAAAAAGAAAGTCTAAACACAGACAAAGAAATTTTAGATGTAACTAAACAAATATTAAATGCCTTATCAGGAACAGCAGAAGCACAGAAAAAACTTAATGAAGAAAAAGAAAAACAAAAACAATTAGACCAAGAATTAAATGACCAATTAGGATTAACAGGAGAAGGTTTAGATAAAATAAACAAATTATTTGGAGGTGCTTTAGGTTCATCAAATGACATTTTAAAAAATGCTAAAGAGAACTTAAAAGCAACAATGGAAAAGAAAGGTATAGATGCTGATCAATTAACCACAATGGATAAGATGAAAGCAATGACAGGAGCCATTGGTAAAAGTATAAAAGGTAATATGCTTGATCCTGCAAATCTTTTACAAATGGCGTTTGATTATAATAAACAACTTACTGATCTTAGAAAAGGTTTAGCTTTATCATATGGAGAAGCACAAAAATTAAAATTTGAATTAGACCAAGCTGCCAATACAATGGGAGGAATGGCTATACATGCTAAAGATACAGCAGCGGCCTTTGGGCTAATAAATGATACATTAGGAACATCAGCTACTAATTTAACACAATTTGATACTCTTCTTACAGACACTGCTAAATTACAAAAACTGTGGAAAATGTCATCAGAATCTGCAGCAAATTTTGCTAGAGAAAATATAAGAACAGGTAAATCTGTACATCAAATTAAATTAGATAGTATTGGAATGGTAGTTGCCGCTGAAAAAGAACACGGAGCTAGATTAGACATAAGAAAAGTACTAGATGAATCTGGAAAAATAACAGGCCAAATAAGAGCACAGTTAGGAGGTAGTTTAGAAAATATAGTAGATGCCGTAGCTCATGCTAAACAATTAGGTCTTGAATTAGGTCAAATAGCTCAAACAGCAGATGCTTTATTAGATTTTGAATCTAGTATTGAAAAAGAACTACAGGCAGAATTAATTACGGGAAGAGAACTTAATCTTGAAAAAGCAAGATTATACGCATTAACAGGAGATTATAAAGGTTTAACTGAAGAAATTAATGCTCAGGGAATGGATTGGAATACATGGATGGGTATGAATGTTCTTCAACAAAGAGACTATGCAGATGCTTTAGGAATGACAGCTGATAGTTTATCTGATGCCCTAATGATGGAACAAGATTTAACTATGTTAGCTCAAGAAGCAAGAGATGCTGGAAATGAAGACTTAGCTAGACAAATTGAAGCTCGAAATGCACAAGAAAAATTCCAAGATGCTGTTATGAAATTAAAAGACGTATTTGTAACCTTAGCAGGTCCCCTTTCTGTAATTTTAGAAGCATTAACAGTTATTTTAAAACCAATAGAATTTGCAGTACAAGGACTATCTAAAATGGTTAATTTAGCAGGTAATTTTTTAGGTATATTTAAAGCAGGTAAACAAGATTTAAAATGGTATGAAGCTATATTTGGGTCTATATTAGGTATTATGGGTTTTATTTATATAAAATCTAAATTACAGTTAGGATTAGAAAAGTTAAGGGTAGCATGGGGTCAGAAAGATTTAGTATTAAAAATAAGAAGTGGAGCAGTAACAGCTTTTAATACAGTTAAATCGTGGGCACTCACAGCAGCAGAAGGAGCAAGAGCAATAGCATCGATGGCTGCATCATCTGCTATGACAGTAGGTATTGGAATAGCAGCTATATTAGCAGCTATTGCAATAGGTGCTATAGCAATAAAAGCAGCAATACCTAGAAAAACTGGGGATATGATCTCAGGTCCACAAGGAGGTAGTGGCTATGGAAAAAGAACATTAGTAGCCCCAGAAGGAACATATGCTTTAAATAATAATGATACTGTTATAGCAGGAACTAAATTATTCAGGGCAGATGATGTTTTTAGTACAGGAAAAGGTAATCTTAATATGGGTATAGACTATGGTAAATTAGCTACAGCTATGTCAAAAGTTCAAGTAAATACATCAATGCATTATGATTCTTTTAGGGCTAATAATAAAAATGGATTACAACATAAAGGTAATATAACGAGTAAAAATAAAATAGTTTAATATTTATAATAAACAATAAAATTATGGGTTTAACAAATTTACAATCAATATTAGATTTAGTACCAGGAACTAATCCCGTTAGTGAAATGGCTTCAAATCAAGGTCCTTCATTTGATTTAGGACCTAGTTCTAATCTACAAATAGATTCTTTATCTATAGTACCACAAACTTCACCTTATCAAGATTTAGACGGTGAAATGGGTCCTCCATCACAACTACCTATAGTAGATGCTTCTCAAGCACATATTGATTCTTTACAACAAGTACCAGGAGGTGTTTCTAATTCACCATATCAAGATTTAAATGGAGAACAAGGCCCTCAATTTGATCTTGGTATTAATTCTATCTTACAACAAAATTCATTACCTCAGATACCTAATCAATCTCAATATCAAGATTTAAATGGAGAACAAGGTCCTCAATTTGATTTTGGTCCTGAACCAGGAAATCCAGATACTATAGATACTATGCATGAAAGTGCTCTTTTAAATTTATATGAAAGTATTGTAAATCCAGAAGCAAGTTATGGACAAGGACAACCTAATGGAGTTTGGCCTGTAGTAAATTCTACTATTTTAGGATTAGGAGGAAATCAAGGTCCTCAATTTAATCAAGGAGTAGAACCTGAAACTAACGAAATAGACACAATCCACGAATCTAATTTAGAAGGATTATACCAATCAATAGTAAATCCAACATACAATTATGGTGCCGGTCAAGCAAGTGGACAAGGAGCATGGCCAGTATTAGGTCCTACAACTTTAGATTTAAATGGGGTAGAAGGACCTCAATTTAATCAAGGAATAGAACCTACATTAGATACAAATCAAGTAGATAGTTTTCATGAAAGTGCTTTAGTAGATATATATAATAGTGCTATAAATCCTGGATATAGTTATGGGCAAGGACAACCAGGAAGTAATTGGCCTACCTTAAACCCAACATCATTATCTATTCCTAATATAGCAACTGACAATCCAAGTCAATTTGATAATGGACCAGAAGATTTAGATGATACTTTAGATACTTTACATGAAAGTTTATTAGAAAATGCATACGAAAGTGCTATAAACCCAAATTATAGTTATGGATATGGACAACCAGGAAGTAATTGGCCTAATGTACAATCAACTATAGCAGGAAATTATTCTCATTTAAATATAGGTATTGCTTCTCCATCACAATATATAAACAATTTACCTGATTAATTATGCCTTTAAGATCATTAGTTAAAGAAGAAGGAAAAGATTTTTATCCAAATCATAACACCCCAGTAAATATTGGAGGATTTAATTATGATGGATCTGTTACGCCTATATTTGATGGTGTTCCTAATATAGATCCTCCTATATCATTTAGACAAAGATCTTATAAATTTGGTCAAGGAACAGCGTATGATAGACCTGATGAAGGTTTTAGTAGTGAACCTCTTATAGGTAAAAATATAGATTTACCAGGTATAGACGATAAACCTAGTAAAGCTTTAGGCCTTATAGACTCTCTTACAGATTCCTTAATAAGAGGAGGTATAACTACAGCAGCAACAAGAACAGCTAAAGATGTAGCAAGAATAACAAAATTTTACATTACTAATAGAGGTATAGGTTTTTTACTTAAAAATATTGGTTTACAACGAACTAACCCAGTAATAAGAAAACTCTCTGTAGACACAGAATCAGCAGAAGGATTTATCGACAGTATAGGAGAAGGAATTTCCAATTTAGGAGGATCTAATTCTAATCAAAGAGTATATAATCTTGGAATAAATACTTTAGCCTCAGTAGCAGGATCTGCTTTTGGTTTACATATTAAAAGAGAAGGAGTATTACCTACATCTTATGAAGGATATATTGATGATATAGATGAAACCTCAAAAAATTCATATCCTGGAGACTTTACACCTAACCTTATTGATCAAGATAAAGACCCATTAGCAGGAGGAAATAGACTAATAAATTTATTTGGTAGCCATATATTAGCAAACACATTAGATACAGAAACAGAAAGTATCTACTTTGATGAATTACAAAATGCTGTTGAAGGTGGTGCAGAAAGATTAACAGGAGATTTAGTACAACAAGCAGCAGGTGATCAATTTGAAGGAATAGAATCTATAATGGACGCAAGAAGTGGATTTAGCAAATTCCTAGGAGGTGGAAATGATTTAGGTAAAATAGAATTATTCCAATATAGTGGAGGTCCTGGTTCTCTTTATGGTATAGGTAAAACAGTTATATCAAAAGCATCTACCCCTTTTAATACATTAGGACAAGCAGAAATAGGAGGAAAAATAATCCAATTAAATGATGCAACCCCCTGGTTAAACAGCAAAACAGGATATCTTAATAGAGCTGTAATAGAAACAGCAGGAGCCCAAGGGGAACCTACTATGGAAGTAACAACAACAACTACTGAAGATCTTTCTATAGATGGAAGTGAAAAACTAGATTTTGGGTATGGAGATCCTGTTACTACAACAGAAGTAGTTCCAAATCCAAATTATGTTCCACCAGCAGAATATACTTCACCAGGTGCTCTTTATATTCATCCAATATATAAAGATAATATTACTAACTATTTTGAATTAAAACAAAAAGAAGGATTGAAAGGAGGACATTCTATAATGATGGAGCCTGGTAAATTTTTAAAACCAGCGGGAAAATTAGAACCTGAAAATAGACAAAAATTAAGCCCTATAGATTCAATAGATCAAACTAAAAATTATGTTTATAAAAAAGATTCATTCCCTGCAAGTAGTATCAATGCTCTTGTAGGAAAAGAACCATCTGGTAAAATTCCATCTTTATTAAGACATGATGATAAAAGATTAGGAGCATCTCAATTAGATACTGATAGATATAAACAAGCAACTTCAACAAGTAACACAGCAAGATTTATAAGAGAACAAAGAATAAATTTAGGTAACCCAGGTAAAAATATAGCAGAAGAATATAACATAAAAAATCCAGGTAAAAATAAATTTGGAGATGAAACTATATCATATGATGTATATGATCCTGACACTGTAGATAAAATAAATGCTTTAGATATTTTTAGGAATGATACAAATGCTTCTTCTTTTGGCCAATCAGCTAGAGACTTAATTAGATTTAGAATAGAAGCTATAGATGGTGATGAACCTACTAAGTCAAAAGTAATGGTATTTAGAGCCCATTTAAAGGGTTGGGAAGATTCTTACACAGGTCAATGGAACTCTTTTAAATATAATGGTAGAGCAGAAGATTTTTATACATATGGAGGTTTTGAAAGAGCTATAAATTTTGATTTTACAATAGCAGCTCAATCTCGTCATGAAATGATGCCTTTATATAGAAAATTAAATTATTTAGTATCTCAAACAGCACCTGAGTATAAACAAACAAGAATGAGAGGTAGTTTTGTTAGAATAACAATAGGGTCTTTAATGGATAGAACCCCAGGATTCTTTAATTCAATAAATTTATCTCTTAATTCAGAATCACCTTGGGAAATTGCTGTTAATGAGCCTGAAGGAGGTGAAGATGATGATGGTATGTTATTAATGCCTCATATAATGGAAGTAAGATGTCAATTTACACCAATTCATACTTTTATTCCACAAAAATCAGTTACACGCTCACCATTTATATTACCAACACATTCTGGTCTTAAGCCAAAACAAAAATGGTATTCGTTTAGTGAAGCTAGTGACCATACAACAGCAGGAGTACAAGGTCAAGTTAATAAATTAACATAATAAAAAATGGATAGAATTACAAATTTACAAACAAGAATATCTCATAAAAAGAAAAGATATTTTAAAAACATAGTATATCCTCATGTCCCAATTGAATTTGATGATGTTTATGTAATAACTGTTGTAGGGGATAGATTAGATAATTTAGCATTTACTTTTTATAATGATACAAGTTTATGGTGGGTAATTGCTAAAGCAAATCCAGATATAATATCTAGAGATAGTTTTTTTATAACTCCAGGAATACGTATTAGGATTCCAGGACAAAATAATTTACAAACAATTATATCTAATTTTGAAAATCAAAATTTTATTTAATTATGTCTATTTTTAAGGAAAGTTTTAAGAGATTTGTAAAAACTCAATTAGCTATAAGGGAAGCTATAAATACTATAGGTAATAATATAAATACAGATAGGTTTAAATCAAACGTTAAAAAAATAAAAATAGATGATAATAATGTTAGAGAAATAACTTTAGATCCTGGATCTTTCTACCAACAAGCACAACGTACATGTATTATAAGAATGTCTTCTGGAGCTAATATAAATCCTGAAGGGGCTAAAGAATTAGGCATTAATAGCAGTGAATATTATAAACCTAGTCAACTAACAGAAGATAGATTAGCCCGTAGATATGTCCTTCAAGGAGGTGTAGCTACTTTAGATAAACTAGCAAAAGGAACAATACAAAGAGATATAAAATACTCAGAACATATTCATCAAGGAGGATATACTTTATCAGAAGGAACAGGAGGAAGTGGGTATGAAGCTTTTCAAAAAGATGAAAATGCATCATCAGGACAACCGCCACCAACAATATCTCATGGAAAAGTAGAAGCACAACGTACATACACAAATAAAGAAGATAGAACATATATATTAGGCCAAAGATCAGGTTTTACAGGAGCATCTCCTAATAAAATAGGCTTAACTTATGGAGATCCTACTATAGGAGCAGATCCATCTAGTGACGGGTATGGTATAGTACCAATGCCTGGAATTTTAGATGCTGAAATTAGAACAAAAACAGCATATGGATCTCTTAGAGAAGCAAAAGTAAATTTTGCATGTCATAATCAACAACAACTTGAAGCTTTAGAATTACTTTATATGAGACCAGGATGTCCTGTTTTATTAGAATGGGGGTGGTCTAGTTATATAAATAATAGTGGGAACGCAAGAACCTTTGATAATTTTCCTTTTATAGCTGAATGGTACCATAAAGGAACAGGAACTAATAAAGAAAATACATTAACTAAAATCCTTAATATAATTAAAAGATTAAAAAAAGATCAAAGTGGGAATTATGATGCTATGATAGGATTTGTAAAAAATTACAACTATACTGCAAGAGCAGATGGAGGATATGATTGTGAAGTTGAATTAATAGCACAAGGAGAAATAATAGAAAATTTAAAAGGTACCGAAGATGTAGCAACAGATAGTAATGGTAATTCTAAATTAGTAGATACATTTTCAATGGGGTTAGAATTAATGTTAAATTGGAGTAGTGCAGCTGATTTAATGACAAATTCATCAGGGGAAGGATCTACAGAAAAAACACACGTTGGAAAAATTACTTCTACTTGGGGAGATTCTCTTTTTAATTGGGAATCAGGAGCAGCAGCTGCTGTTTCTGTTTTAGCTTTTGGTTATTATGGGTTACTAGCTTTTGGAGTGTATTCTTTAGCAAAAGCATGGGGATCAGTAGATAGTGTTGAAAAATTAGCAGATGGGCAACAATTATATGATTTGTTTGGATTAAGTGATATGCATGAAGAAACCCTTAAAGATAGACACACAGGACAAACTATAGCAAATGCAGGTATGTACAAAAATCTACTAGCACCTTCAAAAGGAGCTGCAACCTCTACAAGATCAGACACCTTAAAACAATTAGTATTACACACAGATTTTAAACTAGACAATTTAGAAACAAATGCTCCTTATGTAAGGTGGGATGCTTTAGCTACTTTCTTAAATCGTCATGTAATAGATAGAGATAGTTTTGGAAAACCTTTAATGCATATTAGTACTAATATTAAAGTTAATGAAGAATCAGCAGCTAAGAGAAAAATTGAACCTTTATACATGTGTAAACCTCCAAAATTAAACTTAATTGAAGATCAATTTGGAAGAAGTGGTGGAGATAAACACACAGAGGAGGCTATATTAAATATGTCTGTAGACCCTCTTGTATGTATATTACCAATGCAAACACAAGGAGGCATGACAGATACTGTGAGTTTAGCTGGAAAAATGTTTGGAGGAATAATACAAACAGGTTTTGGAGAGGTAAGTAACCAAGAAGAAGCTGAAATGTATGATATGGCAATAGAATTAACTGAAGAACAATCTTTTCAAGTAATAGGTCATATATATTTTCATTTACCAAGACTTTTATATAAATATAAAGAAGCAAGATATGATTCAGAGGGAAATATGATAGAAGATTTTAACCTGATAGATTTTCTTAATACTATGTGGAAAGACGTAAACACAGCTACAGGAAATCTTCATAATTTTGAATTTAATATAGATCATGAAAATTCAAACATTGCTAGGGTAATAGATTTAAAATTTCAAAAAGAAAAAGAATTAGACGTAGATAGTATTTATGAATTAAAAATACAAAGCAATGAAAGTATATGTAGAGATTTTAGCTATAATTCAGTTATACCTTCTTCCTTATCAAGTACTATAGCAATTTCTATGCAAGATCCTGATAATGTAAAAGATTTAGATGCTGCTACTTTTGCAGCGTTTTCAAGACATATGTATAGTAGATTCCATGTAGCTAATCCTGAATCGTCTAAACCCTCTCCAGATTTAATAGAAAAAAAATCAATGGGTTATGATAAAGATTTAAATAACTATATAGAATTAATAGGTACTTTATACCAACATTATGAAAACATAAAAGGAGGAGATTTTCAAACATTAGACTCAGATTCAGGATCTCACACAGGTGAGGGTTCTACAGCAGTAGGAAAAGCTGCTAATGCTTTACGAAAATTACATATGTTAAATTCTAAACTTTATAATCGTTATTCTTATAATCATTATGAACAAGGTATTTATAAAGGATTTATAAATAAAAAACATCCAGCTCCTCCTATATCTGCTTTAATACCCCTAAAATTTAATGCTTTATTAGATGGTATAAGTGGTATTGTAATTGGACATGTATTTAAACTTCAACCTTCACGATTACCTAAAATGTATAAAAAATGTAATATCGCTTTTATAGTAATGGGTGAAAGCCAAAATATAAATGCAGGAGGAGATTGGACAACAGAAATTAATGGACAATTAATTATGCTGCCAAAAACCAATAATACAAATTTAGATGATGAGGATATGAAAGCAATGAAAGAAGGAGCAAATCTTTTAATATCTAATAAAAAGGTATCTAATACCCCTTCTGCTTATACTTCAGGAAATATAAATACAGCTAGAACAACTCAACTAAATCAAATCCACCGTAATAGTCAAACTCCATGGGCAGATAAACTTACGGAAGTTGTTGCAGGTTTTGGTTATACTATAAAAGTAGAAGGAGGAAATCAATTAAATGAAGCAGGGGATATAACTAGAGAAATGGCTATGACTGCAGCAGCAGTTTTTGGAAAAATAAAAACAATATATCCTTATTCGATGGACATAAAAATAACAGGAGGAAATGATGAATACCATTCAGGTATGAATTCTAGACATAATCATGGTAGAGCTATAGACTTTACAGTAAATAATGATACTACAGTATATAACACAACAGGAATTAATCTACCTAAAGAAATATATGATATAGAAAATTTACTATTAGGTTTTGTAGCTGCTAATGTAAATGAAGATGGTGAACATGTAGTTAGATTTTTAAATGAATATTCACGCCCTTCAGGAGCAGCAACAGCAGGACATTTCCATCTTTCTTATGGTACAGGAACTGAAGGTAAAGATAATGTAAGTAGAGCAATTAGCCTTTTAGAACAAGGTTTAATCTCACCTCATGAAATCAATTACGCTACCTCAGCCCCTGAATGGAGTCAAGAACAAGCGGAATATAATGATACGATGTCAACAGTTTCTGAAGGAATACCTGATCCAGATTCTCCAGCATATGGAATGGTTGTTATGAGTGATATAAGAATGAAAACAAATATAGAGAAAGTAGGGAATACTAAATATGGTATACCTCTTTATGAATTTAATTACAAGAATAATTACACAAATAGATATAGAGGTGTAATGGCACAAGATTTACTTAAAACAAATATGTCAAAAGCTGTTCGTATTATGGATAATGGTTATTATGCTATTGACTATAGTCAACTAGATATAAACTTAGAAAAACTAACATAAATGCCTTATATACCAAATTCAGCAGTAACAGTATTAGAATCTCTACCGGGAGAATTTGTTTATGCAGATACAAATAAGTCTTTTTTAGGCAAATACATAAAAACAAAAGATAATAAATTTTATGCAGGTGAAGACTGGGTAAATTTGGGCCCTAGATTAAGAAGAGCAACAAAATCACTTAAAACTTTCGGTCAAACTCGTAATGTAAAAGTCTTTAATGTTTTAAAAGAAAGTTTATATGAAAAAAATAAAAAACATATTAATATAGAACCCTCAAAAAATATCCCAACAGAATCTGATTATAAAAGAGGATATTTTAATAGATATTATTTAATAAGATCAAATGACCCTTCGTCTGTTTTTGAAATAAATGAAAAAGAATTTCAAGAAATATATTTAAAGAAAAAACATGATCATAATTTGTATAACATAGGAAGTATAAAATGGGCTTTAGAAGGAGATGTTGTTAAAATAAATTATGAAACTTTACTAAAAAAGAAAAGAGAAAATCCTGCTATTAAAGGTATATTTTATGTTTTTAATAAATTAGATGAATTTTATAAACCCCCAGCAGCAGCTGCTGAAGATATTACAGCATACAATATACCAGACAGATATTATCCTGATAATAATGGTGAACCTGGAGAACTTATACCTAATAATTTACCTCCTTCTTATGCAATACCCCAAATTTTAAATCAAAAATGTGGAAGTTGTGCTTTCTTTAAAAATAATATGTGTAGAAAGTGGAAAGCAAATGTAAGACAAGGTTATTGGTGTAAATCATGGGTTGTCAATATAGACACATATTTAGATATACCTGGCTACTCAGATTATTTACAAAGCACTTTAAATCCGGATTCAGAAATAGATTACTCATATAGACCTAGACCTACTACACTAGGAGGAAATGTTAGTTATGTTAACCAAAATCTCTTTCCTCCTTTTGGAATAGAGGGAGATAGAGTAGGCCAAAGAAGAATAAGAATAGTAGCCGGAATAAGAAAACAATTCAGATGGGATGGAGAAAGATGGAATGAATTACCTCCTGATTTTAATTTATCTTTTGGAGATACTGTAGATTAATTTATTCTAAAATTAGGATATCACAATATTTTTTTATACATTAAGGTATGTTTTACCTTATAGAAACCCAACACCAATTTAAAATACTACAAAATAAAATGGCAAAATCATGCTATATAGACTATATCTATGGTAATGACAATACACACCCCGCTCTTGCAGAAATTATTGGTATCTACATTTCTAATTTAGATGAAGACAAAGGTTATATTTTACCTATTAACCATCCAGAATGTATAAATTTACCAAAAGATGAGGTATTTGATTACATAAAAACATTAGAAAAAATTTATGTTTTAGATAAAAAAGCCGCTTTACATGCGAACCCTTTAAAATCTTATACGGATATACAATACAAATATTATTTTTCAAAAAATGAACCCTTTCCAAATGAATTTGACACACAAGCTCATACATGGTATTACCGTAAATTCCCACAAATAAAGGTAAATAAAATGATACCTATTGGAAAACACTACGAGCGTTGCCAAGAAAAAAAACGCGCGCTTATGCCATGGTTTTTCGTTGAAGAAGGAACACATTATGATGAAAAAATTATACCTAGTTTATATTTGTTAGAAAGAAATTCATTAAAAATTAATAATAAATTTGATAAATATTTAAACCCTAAATATAAAAAACATTCTGTAAAAGATAATAATATATACGGATGGTATAATCCATACACAGCAACAGGACGACCTGTAAATAATTTTAATGGAATAAATTTTGTAGGATTAAAACATGGTAATGGAGAAAGAGATTGTTTTGAACCTAAAAATGATTATTTTATAGAAATGGATTATGATAGTTTTCATCCTCATTTAATAGCAAATATGATAGGATATAACTTTAAAGATTATCCATATCATGAATTAGCTAAATTATATTTCAATACAGATGACCCAACACCAAGTCAATATAAAGAAAGCAAAATTTTAACTTTTAAACAAATATATGGGGGTGTTAACAAAAAATATTTACATCATCCTTTCTTTAAAGGTATACAAAAATACACAGATGAAAAATGGAATGAATTTCAAGAACGTGGTTATACAATAAATCATTGTTCTAAAAAAATAAAAAAAGAAAATCACAAAGAAATGACTAAAGCAAAGTTATTTAATTATTTAATTCAATCTAAAGAAACAGACCAAAATATATATACATTAAATGTTATACATAATGCGTTAAAAAATTATAAAACTAAAGTAGTATTATATAATTACGATGCATTTGTTTTTGATTTTTGTGATGCAGAATATGATAGTCTTTTTAAGACATTAGAATGTATAGTTAGTGGTGATTACCCTATAAGCATAAAAAAAGGAACCCATTATGGGGCTCTACAATAGATTTAATATTTATGTACGGAGAAACCTAATAATTTATGAACAACCGTTTATATTGTACGTTCGTTGAACATGACGAAATAAAAGAAACATCTATAAAAATACAATCTTCTTATAAAGTTCTTTTTGATAAGATTTTTGTTTTAGAAAGTTTAGATGGGGAAAAAGTTATGCTTACATATAATGTTGATTTAGGTAATTCAAATGGTGAATTTGCAATTGGTAATACAATTTTAGTTCATCGTAAAAAACAAACAAATACTCTTTATACTATAAATGCTTTAAATGAGCTTATAAAGAGTTTAAATAATGGGGTTTTAGACAAATCATATTCTATAAATTGGAATGATTATAAAAATTGTATTTTATTAGTACAAGCAGATGGTTATAAAAAAATAGACACAAAAATAAAAGAAATCATTAATCTTTCTTAAAAAAAACTTGGTTTATTGAAAAATACTTTATACATACATAAAGTATAGAATTATTATATAAATATATTAAATGAAATCAGTATGGATTTAAATGAAATTAAAAATCGTTTGGAGCGATTAAACAATCCCGGAGGTGGTAAAAAAGGGGATTTTAAAGCAAATTTTTGGAGACCACCAGTAGGAGAAAAATCACAAGTTAGATTAGTACCCTACAAACATAATAAAAATTTTCCTTTTAGTGAATTATATTTTTATTTTGGTATTGGAAAACCTCGTATGATTGCATTAACAAATTTTGAAGAATCAGATCCAATTATGGAGTTTGCTACTCAATTAAGGAAAACAGGTGAAAAAGATAACATTGAGTTAGCTAAAAAATTATTTCCTAAACTTAGAATTTTTGCCCCTGTAGTAGTACGTGGAGAAGAAGATAAAGGAGTTAGATTTTGGGAATTTGGTAAAATGGTTTATCAAGAATTATTAGGGGTTATGGCAGATGAAGATTATGGTGACATTACAGATATTTCAAAGGGCCGTGATATTAATGTAGAAGTAATTCCAGCTAAAGAAACTGGTAAAATGTTTAACACTACAACTGTAAGAGTTAAACCTAATCAAGTAGCTTTAGCAGATGATGCTAAAACAGTAGAATCTTTTTTAGAAAACCAAAAAGATTTGGTTTCCTTATTTAAAAAATATACATTTAATGAAATGAAAGATGAACTACAAGGATGGTTAAAACCGTCTGATAAAGATGGAGGTAAAGAAACTGAAAAAGTAGAAGCTCCTTCAAAATCTAAAAAAACAATAGATAGTAAACTTGATGAATTATTTGATTAATGGCAAAGAAAAAAATAGATACAAATAGAGATGAATTAACAGGGATACTTGCAGACTCTTTAAATAAAAAGTTTAGTAAGACACACCATCGAGTTGCTTATTTCTTAGACGGCAGTGAAGATTCACCAACAGATGTAAATGATTGGGTCTCTACGGGTTCTACAGTTTTAGATCTTGCCATCTCAAATCGCCCAAATGGGGGATTCCCCGTTTCTAAGATTGTAGAAATCACTGGCTTAGAGCAAAGTGGTAAATCCCTGTTAGCATCTCATATCATAGCAAATACCCAAAAGAAAGATGGTATTGCTGTTTATGTTGATACAGAATCATCCTTAAATGCACAATTTTTGGAAGCAATAGGAGTTGATTTAGAAAAAATGGTTTATTTACCTCTTGAAACAGTAGAAGATATATTCGATGCCATCGAGGATGTTATTTTAAAAGTTAGAGAAAAAAACCAAGATAAATTAATTACTATTGTAGTTGATTCTGTAGCAGCAGCTACTACTAAAGTTGAGTCAGCCGCTGACTTTGAAAAAGATGGTTATGCAACACAAAAAGCAATCATTTTATCTAAAGCAATGCGTAAAATTACCAACTTAATTGGTAAGGAAAAAATACTTTTAGTATTCACAAATCAATTAAGACAAAAAATGGGGGCAATGCCCTTTGCTGACCAATATACTACTTCAGGTGGTAAAGCTTTACAATTTCATGCTTCCGTTAGGTTACGTTTAAAACAAGTTGGAAAACTTAAAGAAAAAATAAACGGAGTGGAAGAAATTGTAGGGTCTGAAGTAGAAGTAGCTGTAGTTAAAAATAGAATGGGCCCGCCTAATAGAAAAATTCGATACAATGTTTTTTATAGACAAGGTATAGATAATTATGGTGGTTGGTTGAAATTAATGAAAAATTATAAAGTAGTTAAACAATCAGGCCCTGTTTGTAAATATGTTGATAAATTAACAGGTGAAGAGATTACATTTTCAGGTAAAGATCTTGAAAAATTATGTATTGAACAACCTAAAGTTAAAGAAGCTATGTATAGAGATACTTGTAATAAATATGTTATGAAATATCAACATGAAGATGCTAAAGAAATGGACCCAGATATTGAAATTGATGAAAATGGTTTATAATGGAAGAAACAATATTAGATCTATTAAACAACGTTCAAAAGGACGATACGTCAAATCCTAATTCTAGAGTATTAATAATTGATGGTCTAAATCTTTATTTAAGAACATTTGCTGTAAATGGTATGCTTAATGATAGAGGTGTACCCATAGGAGGGATGATGGGTTTTTTAAAGTCTTTAGCTTATGCTATTAGAGAAACTAATCCTACAAGAGTAATGGTAGTTTATGATGGCGCAGGGGGTTCTCAAAGACGTAGAAAAATGTCTCCTAACTATAAAGGTAATAGAAAACCTGGCAAAAGAATAACTCGTTGGGATGCTTTTAAAAATGTAGAAGAAGAAAAACAAGCAATGAAAATTCAATTTTCTCGTTTGTTAGAATACTTAGATACATTACCTATAAATGTTATTTCTATAGATAGGATAGAAGCAGACGACACAATAGCTTATATTACTAATAATTTGTTAAAAGATGAAGTAATAATAATGTCTGCAGATCAAGATTTCTTACAATTAGTTAATAATAGAATTACAGTATGGAGTCCTATTAAAAAAATATTTTACACACCTGAAAAAGTTTTAGAAGACTATGGTATACCGGCTCATAATTTTTTAATGTATAAAGTTCTTATGGGAGACAAATCTGATAACCTTGAAGGAGTAAAAGGATTAGGCCCTAAAAAATTGCCTAAAATTTTACCTAATATTTCTTCAAACCCTCTTGATCTTGATTTCATTTTAGATTATGCTTCAAAAGGAACAGAACCTATGCATAAAAGAATTATTGAGTCAGTAGACCAGTTAACATTAAACGAAAAAATGATGGATTTAAAAAATCCTCCTATATCAGGAGAATTAAAATCATTAATAAGAAGATTAATATCTCAACCAATAAATTTGCTTTCCTCAAATGATTTTAATACAATGTATATAGATGATCAAATGGGTAATGCTATTGATATACCTGACATTTGGTTAAAACAACATTTTACAAGATTAAATAGTTACGCAAAAGCAACTCATGGGTAAATTAACACAATTTGGACATTCATTTCAAATAAAAATAGTATCAGCTTTAATTACTGATAGAGATTTTTTACAACAGTCTTATGATATGGTTTCTTCAGATTATTTTGATAATGATGCTAGTAAATGGATTATTAAAAATACTCTTACTTATTTTGATAAATATAAAACTATTCCAACAATGGAAGTTTTTAAAGTTGAAGTAGATAAAATAAAAAATGAAGTACAAGGTGTAGCTGTAAAAGAATTACTTAAAGAAGCTTATAAATCCTCTAAATCTAATGATCTTAGTTTTATTAAGAACACTTTTTTAGATTTTTGTAAAAATCAAACATTAAAAAATGCTTTAATGAAATCTGTTGATTTATTAGAATTAGGAGATTATGATGATATTAGAAATTTAATAGATAAAGCATTAAAAGCAGGAGTAGAAAGAAATATAGGACATGAGTATATAGAAGAAATAGAAGATAGATATAGAGAAGAATCTAGACATACAATTGAAACACCTTGGCCTTTAATAAATAAATTACTTTGTGGAGGTTTAGGACAAGGAGATTTAGGATTAATCGTAGGTGGTCCTGGTGGGGGTAAATCTTGGTCTTTAGTAGCTTTAGGAGCACAAGCAGTTAAATTAGGATATACCGTTATACATTATACTTTAGAATTAAGTGAAAAATATGTAGGTAAAAGATATGACGCTTGCTTTACAGAAATACCTGTTGGTGATATAGGTGATGCAAAAGAAGACGTTAAAGATCGTTTATCTACATTAAGAGGAGGGTTATATATAAGAGAATACCCCGCAGGACAAGCAACAGTAAATACTATACATGCACATATAGAAAAATGTATACAACAAAATATTGAACCTGATTTAATTATATTAGATTATGCTGATTTATTAAATTCTAAGACAAGTAGAGAAAAAAGAGACAAATTAGATGACATATATACTGGTTTAAGAGGTTTGGCTACTGAAATGAAAATACCTATATGGACAGCATCTCAAGCAAATAGAACAGGAGCAAGAGAAGAAATTATACAAGGAGATAGAGTAGCTGAAAGTTATAGTAAAATGATGATCACAGATTTTGCAATGTCTTTATCAAGGACAGCAGAAGATAAAGAAAACGGAACAGGAAGATGGCATGTAATGAAAAATAGATATGGAGCTGATGGGATGACTTTTAACTCAATAATGGATACATCAATAGGAAAAATAGAAATTAATGAAAGAGGCAACAGAAATAATGAAAGTTCACAACAAACTTTACCAGGAGATATTTCACCTGACCAGCGAAGAAGACTTCAAGGAAGAGCGCAAGAATTTTTTAATTTTTAATAGGTTTTTATTATATATATTGTATTTATTATTCTCATCTAAATATTAATTTAAAAAACAAAAAATAAACAATGAACATATCACAGGAAATTTTATCAGACATTGTTGTTTATAACAAATATGCAAAGTATTTACCTAGTAAACAACGTAGAGAAACATGGGAAGAATTAGTTACTAGGAATAAAAATATGCATTTAGCAAAATTTCCTAAATTAAAAGACGAAATTGAAGACGTATATAAATTAGTATATAACAAAAAAGTACTACCTTCAATGCGTAGTTTACAGTTTGCAGGTAAACCTATACAAATAAATAATTCAAGAATATTTAATTGTTCTTATTTACCTATTGATGATTGGAGATCTTTTAGTGAAATTATGTTTTTATTATTATCAGGTTGTGGGGTAGGTTATAGTGTTCAAAACCATCATATAGAAAAATTACCTGAAGTTAGAATTCCTAAAAAAACAAGAAGATTTTTAGTAGGAGATTCTATAGAAGGATGGGCAGACGCAGTAAAGGTTTTAATGAAAGCTTATTTTGGAATATCAACTACAAGACCTATTTTTGATTTTAGAGATATTAGGCCTAAAGGAGCAGAATTAATTACAGTAGGAGGAAAAGCACCAGGACCTGAACCTTTAAAAGAATGTTTATTTCAAATCCAAAAAGTACTTGATAGAAAAGAAGATGGCACTCCATTAAAACCTATTGAAGCACATGATATTATATGTTATATTGCGGACGCCGTTTTATCCGGTGGTATTCGCCGAGCAGCACTAATATCTTTATTTGACTTACATGATAATGAAATGTTAACTTGTAAACATGGATCTTGGTGGGAAATGAACCCACAAAGAGGAAGAGCTAATAATAGTGCTGTAGTTATTCGTTCAAAAGTTACAAAAGAAGATTTTAATGATTTATGGGGCAAAATAGTAGCAAGTAATTCTGGAGAACCTGGAGTATATTTTTCAAATGATAAAGATTGGGGAACCAATCCATGTTGTGAAATAGCTTTACGACCATTTCAGTTTTGTAATCTAACAGAAATTAATGTTTCAAATATAGAATCACAAGAAGATTTAAACCAAAGAGCAAGAGCAGGTGCTTTTTTAGGTACTTTACAAGCAAGTTATACAGATTTTCATTATCTTCGTAGTATTTGGAACAAAACAACAGAAAAAGATGCATTAGTAGGAGTAGGAATGACAGGAATTGGTAGTGGTAAAGTTTTAAAATTTGATTTAAAAGAAGCTGCTAAAGAAGCTAAAAAGACTAATGAAGAAGTATCAAAAATCTTAAATATTAATAAAGCAGCTCGTGTAACAACAGTAAAACCTTCAGGAACTAGTTCATTAGTATTAGGAACTTCATCAGGAATTCATGCTTGGCATAATGATTTTTACATAAGACGTATGAGACTAGGTAAAAATGAAGCTCTTTACCAATATCTTTTTAAATATCACCCAGAATTAGTAGAAGATGATTTCTTTAAACCAAAATTACAAGCTGTTGTATCTGTTCCCCAAAAATCTCCTAATGGAGCTATTTACAGAACCGAAAGTGCTATGGAGCTTTTAGAAAGAACAAAGAAATTTAATATGGAATGGGTTAAAAAAGGACATAGAAAAGGAGCTAATACAAATAATGTTTCAGCTACAATTTCAGTTAAACAAGAAGAATGGGAACAAGTAGGAGAATGGATGTGGAAAAATAAAGATACATTTAATGGGTTAGCTGTTTTACCCTATGATAATGGTTCTTATACACAAGCACCTTTTGAAGATATAACAAAAGAAAAATTCTTAGAAATGGAAAGCCATCTAAATGGTATTGATTTAACTAAAGTAACAGAAACTTCTGATGAAACAAATTTACAAGACCAAGCAGCTTGTGCAGGAGGAGCCTGTGAAGTAGTATAATTATGGTTAATAGTGGAAGAGAATGGGATTGGATACAAGAATTGTATTATAAAGAACAAACCCAACAAAAAGATTTTTATTGGGAAAATGGTTTTAAAGTAATGACAGAAAAATATCATATTAAAAGAGGGTATTGTTGTAAAAATAAATGTAGACATTGTCCTTATGAGAGGTAGTAGAATATTAAACAATCCCTTTTCTAAAATAATAGAAGTACAAGATAGGATGTTTCAAATAAAAAGAGTACTTCCTGAAAGTAAAATAAATGAAGTAGAAGATTGGGTATCGCTATTAAAACAATATTATTGTGTTGATACAATTTTAAAAGCTAATGGTCAAATATGGATGTGTAATGAAATACAAACAATAAGTTATGAAGAAATCTAATGAAAAAGACCCCTCGGGCGAAATTAAAAAAGATATAGAAAAAGCTATAGCATTTTTAGAAGTATTAAATAATATATCTGATGTTAAATCTCCTCAACATCTTTTAAATGAAAAGACATTAAATAAATTATTAGAAAAAGCAAAAGAATTCGAAAAAGATATAAAAGATAAATATAAATATTTGGATACCAAAGAATAAGTTAATATAAGTTTTATTATGACAAAATATCAATCAACAAAGTTATTTGATAACTACTCTGTAGCGCTTAGACAATGGAAAGCTGCTCACTCACATTGTGAATTACTTCACGGATATGCTTTAAAGTTTAAAGTATGGTTTGAATCTATAGAACCCTTAGAAGAAAAACAATTAGACGAAATGAATTGGATAATGGATTACGGTGGTTTTAAATCTACAGATGCTAAACCAACACCAGGAAATGGTTTAAAAGATTGGATGAATTATATGTGGGATCATACGACATTAATTGAAAAAGATGATCCTCAATTAGAATCATTCCAAATGTTAGAAGAATTAGGCATATGCCATTTAAGAGTTATGGACAAAATGGGTGCTGAAGCTTGTGCTAAACTAGTTTATGATCATTTTAACAAACGATTAGCATTAACAGGTGGTGGTAGAGTAAAAGTAGTAAAAGTAGAATGTTGGGAAGCTGACAGAAATTCATCAATTTATACAGAAATATAATATGAACACTAAACAACAAGAAGCAATAGAAAGAAATGAGTATTGGGCACAATTAACTCCTGAACAACAACTAGAAAATTTAGATAGTCGTTTAGGCAAAGGTGTAGGTGCAAAAAAACAAAGAGCTAGAATTCAATATAAAATAGATAACCCTCAAATTGAAGTACAAAGAGAAAAAAAATCTAAAAAACGAGGAAAAAATAAAAAGAATGGTTAAGGTTTCACACGAACTCCCAAATAATATGCTCCATATGAGCAAAGAAATAAATGATTATGAGTATTGTCTACCTCATTTGTTAGATGAAATTCAATTTTATTTTGGAAAAGAAAACCCTCCCCAAGTGTATAGAGATCATTTTTTTCAAGCTAAGAAAGACGGAAGGTATATTATAATGGATAATTCACTCCATGAGTTAGGAAAAGCTTATGCTGAAGATAGATTAATATATTGGGTTAATGAATTAAAACCAGATGAATTTATTGTTCCTGATGTTTGGGAAAACCAAATATTAACTTTATCTAATGCTACTAAATGGGCTAAAATAGAATTACCTCCGGAAGTTATAAAGGTAGCTGTAGTACAAGCAAAGTCATTTGATGAAGCTGTATCTTGTTATTCAGGATTAAGAGATTTAGGATACGAAAAGATAGCTTTCAGTTATGGAGCAGAATATTATAATGATTTATTTCCTCATCCTAATAAATTAGTTGGTAAAATGATGGGAAGAATAATGGCTATACATAAAATGTGGGATATGAGGGTTATAAAATCATATCATAGAGTACATTTATTAGGATGTGCTTTACCACAAGAATTTGCCTATTATAAAGATTTAATGACAATTGGAACTATTGAATCAATAGACACATCAAACCCTATAATTCACGGGTTAAAAGGAATTAAATACGAACATTACGGATTAAAAACAAAAGACACTACTAAAATAGATCAGTTAGAAGAAGTTGAATTAACCTCTAATGTTTTATATGATATAAACCATAACTTAATTAAATTTAAACAATTTTTAAAATGACAACAACTTTATTACTAGTAGCGTCAGTTACCATAAACATATTATTACTATTATTAGTAAATTACTTTTCTAGAAAAAGAGCAGAAATTTATCTTAGTGCATGGAAAGTAAAAGAAGAAAGAAAAATAAGAACAGATGCTCATGCACGAAGTAGAGCTGTAGGGTGGGGGAAAACAATAGAAAAATTTGTACCTTGGATGGCAGGTTTTCCTTGTGACCCTAGAGACGCAATGTTTTTAGCAAAACCTATAGATTATTTATGTTTTACCGACAGAACAAATAAAAAGAAATCAGCAGTACATTTTATAGAAGTAAAAAGTGGAAATGCTAATTTAAGTAAAGATCAAGAAGGAATTAGGGCCGCTATTAAAAATAATAGGGTTCATTGGCATGAAGTAAATGTAGATGGTTATTTGGATAATGGAAAAAATGTTATTACAAAAACAACAAAAAATAAAAAATAATGAAACAAGCAGTATTATCTTTATCAGGTGGGATGGACAGTAGTACAGTCCTACTACATTTATTAGCAAAGGGCTATGAAGTAACAGCATTAAGTTTTGATTATGGTCAAAAACACAATATTGAATTAAAACGAGCATCTGAACTAATTGAATATTTAAAACAAAATGGTCATAATGTTAAATATCAATGTATAACATTACTTGGGTTAAAAGAATTGCTAAATTCAAACTTAGTACAAGGAGGAGAAGATGTCCCTGAAGGACATTATGAAGAAGAAAATATGAAAGATACAGTTGTACCTAACAGAAATAAAATATTTTCATCAATGATTCAAGCAGTAGCATTATCAATTGCAAATGAAAAAAATTGCCCTGTAGAAATTGCAATGGGTATTCATGCAGGTGATCATGCAATTTATCCTGATTGTAGACAAGAATTTAGAGATGCAGATTATGAAGCATTTGTACAGGGTAATTGGGATGCAGATAAAATTACATATTATACACCATATTTAAAAGGTGATAAATATGATATTCTAAAAGATGGAGAAAAATGTTGTAAAGAATTAAATCTAAGTTTTGATGAAGTTTATAAAAGAACAAATACATCATACAAACCAGATGCAGAAGGAAGAT
>VTLG01005990.1_pt1 | contig 28443 bp, 21 predicted proteins | sample 4694571 | NCBI WGS metagenome assembly VTLG01 (sample SAMN12604809, study PRJNA352737) | marine metagenome | biome: ENVO:00000447; feature: ENVO:00000209|ENVO:00000569|ENVO:01000036; material: ENVO:00002151; isolation source: viral sequences binned using virsorter ...
TATTTCTGATCCTCCTACTTCTGCTGTAATTGTATCAGCAGTAGGAAATCTTAGTGCAGTATCTGTATCTCCCGTATGAATTATCTTATCTGCTATTGATACATTAGCAGCAAATGTAGAAACACCAGTTACATTTAAAGATCTAGTACTAGTAATCCCTAAGTTCTTTAAGCGAACATTAGTATTATCCCAAGTTAAATTATCGCTCTCCGTTAAAGTCTGCCCCGTTCCCACATGAACTACCGTTCCAGGAGTTAATGTTGTTACCGTAACCAGACCAGTATTTATTCTACCACCACCAATTCCACCACCAGATCTAATAGTAATCGTATCAACAGTCAAATCTGACATCGAATAATCAAGAGTAGTCTTGATACCCGATTGTGAAGTGAGTTTGGTAAGCTTATCTAAGGCCATCTATATTACTATTTTTAAATATTTAGGAGGGCTTTGTTGGCCAATTAACGGAACTCATAAACAATCTTTTACCATTAGCTTCTAAGGTAGGAGTATTGCCAGCAGGAAGATCTCTCAATGCTTGACGATATGTTTTCCAATCATTAGAAAGAGTTAAATCAGAAGATGCTCTCCAATCTGTTTCTTTCAATAAACGATCTCTTTCTTCACGTAGAAGTTTCATTGGAAATACATTAGTCAATTCAGTAAGTTTTGTATTAATCTCATCCTCTGTTGGTTGAGTTATATCTGAAGAATGCCACTCATCTATCTTACCGTTATTTGTTGTAAATTGTGCTGTAGGGTGTAGTGCTTTTACTGCATCTACTACATCAGGTTTTCTCGAATTCATTGTCTTATCTCCATTGCTTGAGCCTGAATTCCATCTTTAGTAGCACCATCATCATAATTAATATAAAAAGTTCCACCACCCTCTATGGCCCACTCCAAATAGTATGTAATTTTAGATGTGGTATATGGTGTATCAACATAAGTTATATTCACACCACCAGCACCATTACCCCAACCACTTTGTGTAGGATAAGAAAACTGGTCTTGTTCCTTTAATTTTGTAGTTGTACCATTAACAGTTCTATTAACTTTAAATGCAAGTCCATTTATTACACCATTCTGTTCTGTACCAAAATCCCAACTAACAAATATTTTACTTGACTCAAACTTTGGAGTAACATAAAAAGTGCAACCACTTATAGTTGTATAACTACTACCTGTCTTTGAAGGATGACTATCATCCTGGTGATCAACAACCTGGATAATGCTTCCAGAAGGCATCTTCTGATATGGAACCCTCGAATAATCAAGTTCACTTAACTTAGATCTTAAATTAAATGCAGGTTTTTCTGCTCGTATTATTGTCATTTATTCATACTCCACTACGAGTCCACCAGATGCGGAAATATTTGTTGTTGTTTGGTTATGACTATTTATTCTGACTAACCGCCTAAAATCACTACGTGATGTAACTGATCCAACGTGCAATATACCTGTGCTCTTATCATAATCCATACATCTAAGATCCATACTACTTCCTTCTAAAGTACATTTAACACCATGTCCAAATAACTTTCTTTCATCCTCATAAACTCTCCAAAAATCACTATCTTTCCAATCATTATAAGTTTCACCGAATCTAATCATTGATAATCCCATACTAGAATGAGCCCAAGCACTAGTAGCACCACCTAAATTTCCTGCTCTTCCACCAATCATCATGTGTTGAGCCTTCCATTTTGTAGTCCAGTTTTGACTACTAGCTCCCCATGTATCACCAACAAATTCTCCGTTTATATACACATAGAAAGTATTACTTTTTTTATATACTGCAAACATATTCCATTGATCACCAGAAACGGCAGATCTTACAGCAGTACCACCATTACTTGATGCGAAACTATTACTAACACCTAAGTATCCAACATCAATCCACCAAGCGGAGCCACCTTCAAGGACTATTAGAAATCCATCATTATGATCACCATCACCAATACCTATTATTGGGTGAGAACCAGTCTGACCAGGAGGTGGATATACCCAACCCATGGCTAAGAAATCATTTGTTCCTATATCAAACTTACTATGATATCCGTGAACCATCCAATTACTAGCACTCCAACCACTATATCCCATAAGTTCAGAGAGACCACCATCTTTATTAGTACTACTAGACATAGTTGAGACTGATTTACGTACTAATCCAGTTCCTATAGCAGCAAGTCCAAATTGTGATCCTCCTCCATAAGTTATGTTTCTATCATTATCATATTCTATTTCATCTACTTGAAGTTTATGGAATCTGATATAACTAATAGAAATATCAGCGGAATTACCAGTTGCTGTTCTCATTAATCTGAGTCTAGTAGAACCAGTTGCTTGGAATACAAAAGTATGTGTTCCATCATCACCATGAGTTATATCCTGATATACTGTAGTACTACCTTGTCCTGCACCAGAACCATCATCATCAAATTGCCAATTATTAACATTATTAGATACATGATATCTACACATATATTTCGTACCAGCAACGAGAAAAGTATTATGAGTTGCTCTTGAACTGCTTGTATTATCTAAATGTAAAGAACCACCTGAAATACTAGCATTATCTGCTAAAGACCAAGAACCAGTTGCATCAAATGATTCATCAACATGAATTTGTTGTGTTGGCGCACCAGTATTAGTACTCATTAATACTGCTACTTGACAATCTCCCATCATCCATCCAGTATTATACTTGTCTGTAATACGCGCACAAATTCTATCACAAGATGCATGACTACTATGATCATTACCATTTCCCATATAAAGATTCAAACCTCTGTTTGATGATGGTATTACTGCTAGATCATCTTCACCTCCATGTGGATTAAGCATAAATCTCACATCTTCTTTTTCAGAATGCACTACACCCAATGATGGATTAAGTGCCATTGACAAATTATAATGATAATAATTTCCAGCACCTGTATCTTCTGCCGCATAACCTCCCGATCTTGGCCATAAAACAGTTCCAACCACATTATTATTTCTATTGACTGCTACTAAATCCCCATTACTTTTAAAATCTGTAGCCCATACTTCATAACTACCCCAATCATCATTCACCCAAGCACTAGGTTGTGCAGTTCCTCTCAGAACTGATAGTCCATCATCACGACCCCATGCTTGTGTTGGGATAGGTAATCCAGTATTAAAATCAACCTGTGCATCTGGTTCTACATACATAGAAATCGTTCTAACAATACCCTTAGTTGGTTTTCCAGTTATTTGACTCTTACCTTCACTATTAAAATCATCACCTGAACCATATCTACTTCCACGATATGAATTTGTAGTGGCTTTATTGTGCCAGTATTGTCTTGCTGATATATCCGAACTCATCCAGTAAGTTTGATGTGATGCACTACCATAAGAAACAACATCTATACAATACTCACTAATCATATTGATCATCCACCCTGGTTGCCAAGTACCAGTACTCGTTGCTTTATTTGCTATTGCTATCTGACCATTCAAAGCACGAATTTCACCTACAGTATACCCTACAAAATTAGCTCTACCAATATGAGCTACACCAGAACCCCAGTTTGATGATGGAGTATACATTGGAAAATGCCATCTCAACCACATAGACATATTTGGATCATCACCATCGTAGATAGTAAATCCAAAGAAATTATCACCTTCATGCGTTACAAGAACAGCAACAGCAGGAAATTCTCTTCTATGTCCTCTCCAGTCAGTACCTAATGGTTCATTATACCAAGTGCAATGTTGCGTTCTCTTTCTCCAGGCACCACCATCACTATCATTTCTAGTATCGTATACAAATACATCTCCTACAGTAGTAGCAGCACCATCTCTACCAGTAGGTATCATATTTGCTTTAATCTTAGCAATATTTTCTATCTCTACATTTGTTAAATTAGCATGAGCAGGATCTTGGTATGCCAATCCACCTAACATTGCGTTAGTAGGGACTTGACTGTTTCCGATTCCGACTATATTAGGCATTAGTTAGTTCTCTCCTGGGGTATTTATTATGAAGTTAGATTAACCAATTGATCACTAGACAATTGTGTTGGCCAATAGATCATTCTTTGGATATGTCCATTTAATTCATGACTAGCAGCTGGATGATAACGTCCAATAGCTAATTGACCAGTAGTTCCAGGTCCAAAGAAAGAACCAGAACTATCAGTTTGAATACTCTCACCATTCCATGTTGCTTTAAATAAACTAGATTTAGCTGTCATTGCAGCTTTAACTATTTGACCTCTTGTATATGATCCTGAAGCATTCATAGAAGCACTTAAACCACTATTATAAACTGAATGGAATGCAGGTTTATTTGAATAAGAACTATTAACATCATTATATCTAAAAGCAATATGTGTTGCACCACCATCACTTACTTCAAAAACATAACAATTCTCAGCATCAGGAACTCCAGAAAGTATGCTATGACTTACAGCAAATGTGCCTTCAAGATCATTATAGAAATCAGTAAAATCTGATCCAGATACTGTTACTTGATCTGCTCCACGAGTTGCTTTTTGACCATCAGTTGGAAGATATGAAGTTGGGAAACCTCCAACTTCCATTTGACCACCCCAGAAATACATACCAGAACTTCCGTCTCCTGCAAAGTTTGTAGTAGATTCAGAGTTACTTACGTAATAATTTATTGTTGATGTACCACTAGTAGCATTAGAAGCAGTTGTAAATGTAAATGTACATCTATACCAACCATTGTGATATGCAACCATAGAAGATGAAGTCACTGGATCTAATGCACCAGTTCCATCAAACTTACCAGCAAAAGTAGTTCCATCACTTAAATCATATCCTAATCCATGATTATCAGCACCATATCCACCATATCTTATATGTAATTTATCATATCCATTTGCTTTTACAAAAACACTGAATGAATATGCAGTTGAATTCGCTATTTGACCTGAAGTAAAGGCATTATCTACCCTATGCATAGCATTTGCAGTGCTACATTCAAACTGATCAGCAGTTGTTGTACCATCAGGTGCTGTTGTTGCATTCCCAGTTATCGTTCCATTATAAAGAGTAGCTCCTGTAACATTACTACTGTTTATCATCTGATTCGTTCTACTCTCTTCAATCAATAATCCTTTAGACTCTCCTGTTATTGGATCATGATCGAATCTTGGAATATTAGCACCAACTGGTTTAACAATACCAAACTCATTAATATATGATGCAGATCCAGATCTAGCATACGTAATTCTTGGATCTAATTTTTTAGTTCCTGCAAAGTTAAAATTTAATGTTGGTTGAATAGTTGGAAAATCTTGTGATGCTACGACTTCTCCTGTTACTGTAATTCCCCTTGTAGTTGTAGCTATCTTCTCAGCATTATTAAAGAATAATTTACATGCATCTGCTTCATTAAGAGTTGCTATAGTAGCATTATTAGCCTGATTCTTAAAAGTAAATCCACGAGATCTTAATCTTAATGTACTACCAGACGTAGCAGTATGATGAATTATTGAATCACCACCTGCAACATGATACACTTCTAAATCGTCACCAGTACCATAAATTGTTTTTGCACCATCTATATATTTTAAAACACTAGCAGATCTATCCCAAGTACAAGAAGAAACACCAGCAGTTGGACCAATAAATTCTATATCACCATCATTAGTAATCGATACTCTTTTTAGTAGAGTTCCACTAGTATTTTTCGTATAAAGATCAAGGTATCCACCACCACTGGATTCATCTACACGGATACGACCAGCAGACTCAACCATATTAGATCTGAAATCTAATACAGCATTATTACCAGAATTTGTAAAATTAATTCCAGATTTATCACTCATATGAACATCAAATAATGATGTCGGCACATTAGTTCCAATACCAACATTACCATTAAATTTAATGGTCATTGGATCTCTGGTTCCAAACTGACCACTACCCTTATTATATGGAACACCAAATGTTAGGTCACCATCAAAACTATTACCACCACCTTCAGTAAGTTTAAGATAACCAACTGCTTGACCACCAGAATGGGTATAACCCAACTTGAGCATTGCAACACTTGCCACATTAGTGTTATGTGTTGTTGAATTTATAAAGACAGTTGACCCAGTTCCAGCTTGTGCAACATGTAAGTCTTTAAGGAATGTAGAAACACCTGCATGTCCGATTCTAAACCTTTCTGTTCCCTCTGTATCAAATGTTATATGACCATTACTACCTGTATCAACTGTTTCTACTGCTGTATTACCTTCAAAAATTTTATCTGCAACAATACCACCACCAAAACTAGCACCTGTAATGATACCAGTTACATTTAAATTACCAAAGACATGTAATGCTTCTGTTGGATTAGCAGTATTAATACCAACTTGATTAGTTTGAATTCCAATTACAGGATGATCAAAGTTAGTAATGCCTACATTATTAGATGGTGTAATCTCAAAACCATTATCTATCTTTGTCTGTGCTCCTAGTCTCCAATTATATTTGTTCGCAGCCTGAAAATTTGGTTGAAATCTTAAAGCAGTTGCAGAATTACTCTGTAATAATAATGAATCTTGCGTTCCAGTAGCACTACTACTTCTTAATCTTGCAATAGAAGTATCTGTACTTACTACATCAAGATCATATTGTGGTGTAAGACTACCAATTCCTACTCTATCATTGGTGCTATCAAAATAAAAATAACCATCATAACTAAATGGTTTAGTTAATTTCGTTCCACTAACAGTTGAATTACCAGGAACACCAATACCTATTGGAACTCCTAGAGAAATTATATAACAATCATCAACAGCAGAAGGAGCAGATGCAAATGTTATTTCATCTTGATTAATTGTATATGCCGACTCTCCTTCTTGTATAATACCACCAAGGGATACTAAAATTGAATATCCAGACCCTGGATAATGTGCAGACCCACCAGCCTTTAAATTAAAAGTCGTAGTTATTCCATTAAACCCAGATGTTATATCATCTAGTTTTAAATAATTTCCTTTGTCAAGACCTCGACCTAAATAAGGCATTTATTAGAACCTCGTATATAAATTTATTTATTCCACCAAGTTCTGAACCCATTCAGGAAGAGGTCCAATGGTAGTTGTTACAGAAATAGTCTTAGGGTATTTATTCTTGATCGTTTCAATAGTATCTTTCCAATGAGAAGTTCCATTCTCATTATCCCAAAACTGCATATCAAATTGTTCTTCTATTGAAGGATACTCTTTCACACGAAGGGCAACATAAGAGTCAGTAATAATATCTGGACCTTCTACAATACTAATACCTTGATCCTTTACATCTGCAAGGAATTGATCATACTCTAAATTTCCAGGACACACAGGACAATTAATACCTGTATCATTATTCTTAATTGATGTAGTAATACCTATAGATAATTCTACTTCTACAATTTTATACTTTGCCATAACTATAACTCCGCACTTAATACAATACCTGGCACTTGACCATTCCAAGAAGCAACTGATGCTTTATGATCTCCACTTTGATGAGAACCAAAATTCATTACAAGCATAGGATAGTGAGGAGTTCCACCACAACTTAAAGTAGGAGATGATCCATTAGAATATCTACTACTAACATTAGTAGAATGATGATATACATGTCCAGTTGTTGTACTAGTTCCAGTACCAAGATCAGTTGGTGTGGGAACTGCTCTCATCGAATGTGGTATTGCTATAGAACAACTACATCCACTACCAGTATAAGCAGGCCATATAGGTGCTCCTCCACTTCTTGCAGGCCACATAAGAAGGTATCTTTGACAATCTCTTAACTGTTCATCATAAGTTTTAAATTCAAACGGTGTGGCATTATTCCCTTCTTCTAATTGAACTCCTGTAATCCATAAATTATTTGATGTAGAACTTGCTATATTAATGGTAGTTCCTGGTGCTTGTTGATTATCAGCATTATTTCTCCAGTAATTACGATTACCAGCACCAGCAGTCCATTGAGAACCTGCCTTAAACCAAAGCCACATTCTTATACCATAATTACTATTTAATGTAAAACCATACTCACTGCCAGGAGCAGGAAATGTCATGGTTTTATATTCCCAGGTATCTGATCGATCTATTGTAAATGTTTGATTAATTATTCTAGCAGTACTAAAACCATCACCATGAAACATAGCATTACACTCACCAGTAATACTAGCCTTTACCCAGAATGATAGAGTAACTGGTTTTGCATTATGTGTTCCCCAACCAAGTTGTACCATTCTTAAGGCTTCAATCCTCTGTTCTACAATAAAATAATCACTAGAATCAATTGCAGCATCAGCAGTAGTACAATCTAACTTATAAGAATTAACAAATCCTTGCCCTTCAGGAACATCAGTATCTTGGCTCAGAGTCCATGTTCCAGCACCAGATAAGAAATGCCTCCACATATCTGCTGCAAAGTATCCTGAACTATTTTTACCTGAAGTATTTGTTGTTCTCTGGAATATTTGCATATCTCCATTGACAATCATGTTCTTTCGACCTGCTCTCATAAGATCAAAAGTTTCTTTAGGAGATGATGAATTCATTAACTCACTACCATGAGCTCCTATAGGAGGAGTGTCAATCTCGGTTAACTTCTCCCTTAAATTTATCGCTGGTTGAGATACTCTAATAGACATTTAATACTCCACTACTAAACCATTTGATCCTGAAATACCACGGGTTACTTCCGTAGTATTATTATTTATTCTGGTTAATCCACGGAAGTCTGCACGTCCACCTTTACCACCAACATATAAAATATCACTTCTCTTATCATATGACATTGCTTCAATGTGATCATTTGCACCAGAAGATTTAGTCACTAAGGTACACTTAGCATTCTCTTGGAAGAGTGGTAACTCATCCTTATACATCTTCCTAATAATATCAGGAGATGGTGCTGTAGCTGAGGATCTAAACAATGCTAATTGAATCTCATTATCAGCAGCTCCTGTATTACTATCTTGTCCTATTCTTAATTCGGATAATTCATTCATCATAGAATTACCTTTCATACCTGAATCTAATACCTTAACTAATTCTCTTCTACCATTAATCCATATCTCCATAACCTGAGCTCTTCTTATAACAAAACATTGCATCCATGCAGCACGATCTTGAGGATGAGTCTGAAGTGATTTTTGTAATGCTTGATAAGCATAACCAGCAGTACTCAGATCAATTCGTAGATCATCACCATTAAAATAGCATCGTACATATGAAGCAGCGGCATTATCAGCAACTGAATTTCGATTATCTATTGACCAAATTGCTCTTCCAGAACTACTATCATTAGGATTCATCCACCAATAAACAGAGAAATCATTAGCACCATAATTCAAATTTGGATAGCAAGGCATATACAAGAAATTATTTGGACCCCAACCACTATAAGCAACTAAATCAGAACCAGTAGCAACAGCACTCTTAGTTATTGTTCCATATATATGTGCTCCACGATTGAAATTATTTCCACCACCAGCTCCTGCGAAACCATGTGTACATGTATGATCTGGAACTCCCTCTGTGAAAACAACATCATCAATCCATCCATCACTATCCTGACTGGTTGAAGACTCTGTTATATTAAAGTATGTTGTAGTTGTTGTTGCTCGGAACGTTCCAGTAAAGTGTTGCCAATAAGACTGAACCCCTATTGCATTAGACTCAAAGTGTTCATTTCCACTACCTGCTGTTGTTCCAACTTTAATTGTAAATGAATCATGTGTAACATAAAGCTTACATGAAACTGTATAAAATTTACCTATAACAGTAGTGAAAGTAGTATGACAAAAATCTCCATTAGTATCAGCAGTTAAATGTAAAGAATAAGATCCATGATATGCTCTGGTATTAGATGATTCAAATGTTGCCATTCCATTATTGGTCCAACCACTAGTTGAGTTTGCTTCTGTCAATCCAGGCCCTGATGTGCAAGAATTATTCGGTTCTAAACGATTTGCTGTTATGTTCGCATCATCAGTAGAAGCCATAATACAAAGTTTATCTTTTCCTATTAACCAACCAGTAGCATGAGCTGTAGTTGCATATGCAACCATACCATTACCCTTAGTGTTTGTTCCGTCAGTTAAAGAATGATCCTCATAGATATGAGTTAATCCATTTCTTGTGCGAGCAGCAAACTCATATCCTTTCTTTGCGACGACTTGAGAAACTTTATGTTGATGAGTATTATGTGATGTAGTCCAATTACTACCTCTAGAAAGCAAACCACTATAAGTGGTACTACTTGAAGGAGCACCTCTCCACATAGACCTAACATTATCAGCAGTACCAGATTTTTGATCAATAGTAATGGTAGTATCCCAATGTGGATGTCCTTGCATAGTATGAATATAAGCAAGGTCTCCATTACCATCACCCATTACAAATAATAAATCATCATTTTCAGTCCATTCTACAGAATATCCTTGAGTATAAGACCCATTACTAGAATTTATATCTACAACATGTCCACTTACATCATTATGTTGATAAGATGGTGTATTTGAACAGTCAAGTCCTATATGCCATTCAGGTTTAATAATACTAATACCACTATCAACAGCAGCAGCAATAGTAGGTATTGGAAGATTAGTTAAAGGATCTATAGGTGCTCCTTTTAATGCCTTCATTGCTACAGACCAAACATCATCAGATTTTAATGCGCCAAAATCAGTATTATCATATCCACGACCACCAGCATCAGGATTGTGCCATAAAGCACCAGCATCATCTGATCCATTTCTACCAGCAATACCTGTAGGCCACCAACCTTGTGTTCCGTTAGTAGTAATTGCTCCTCTAATTCTCTTTGCAGTATCCTTAATAAAATCTATAATCTGAAGACCACCATAAACATTATGGCTACCTATAACTAACATACCATTAAGAGCAGTCACACAAGAAGAATAATCATCATTACATCCAAGCATATATCCACCAGATGAGGATCTGAACTGCATCCATAATGGCAGTGTTGGATCATCACCATCATAAATGGTTGTTCTAGTCTGACCTAAAACAATTACAGCAACAGCAGGGAATTCTTTTCTTGCTCCTCTATAAGTTCCTGCTCCTTCATTATACCAAGAAGTTCCTTGGCAGTTCTTTCTCCATGCTCCACCATCAGCATCATTTCTAGTATCATATACAAATATTGTTTCTCCAGTGCCAGTTTGATCATATGGACTTTCTAATCCACTAGTTATATTTACTTCATCAGCAACATAGTGATTAGCAGTTGTTACTCCACTAACAGAAATTCCTCCTCCAGTTGTATCTAATTTTACTGCATTCGAGTTATATAATTGACATCCACTAGCACCTTCATTAAATTTTGCAACGTCTTGAGTTCCTGCCTTATTTCTTATAATATGAGCAGTGGCATCACTATAAAAAAGTCCAGTATTAGTATCAACATATGCATGTGATCCATCATGCATGATGGTAAAGTCCTGACCACTACCAAAAGTAAGTTGTACCTTATCTTTTAGTTTAAATCTAGCACTATCTTTTAACCAATATGCATCACTACTACCAGCACCAACAAAGGTTACATCGTTTCGGAAAATAGAAGTATTTAAAACATCTAAAGTACCATTTGCATCTATATTACCACCAAACGTAGAGACACCAGCTACATTTAATGTAGCACCAATAGAAACACCACCATTTATAGAAACACCTGAAGCATATGAACCACCTCCACCAAATGTAGAGAAACCAGCCGTAACATTCAGACCACCAGCATCAATATCAATTCTCTTTGTTGATGTAGTAACACCAGTTATCTCAACACCAGCTCCACTAGTCTCGAATTTTTTTGAACCAGCTGCAAACAACTCAACTTGTGCATCGGGAAGAAATCTTGCACTACTCGCATTATTTTTCGCTTCAATAATTATATTATTACCACTACCACCAATACCTTTAAGATATAAAGCACCTGTTGTGTTTTGAAGAACAGTATTATTAGTGTCGTGTTTTATCTCAAAATCACCAGCAGCTAAATCCCCAAATAATATTGATTTATTATCCTTAACTCTTAATCCTTCACGGAATGTACTAAAACCTATAGCATCAACAATAGTAACATCATCATATGTTAATACACCTTTGATAGTAACGTTGTTATCAAAGGTTGCAGTTGATCCAACAGAAAGCCAACCACCAGCAGATACATTACCTACAGTAGGATTATCAGTTGGTTTTAATACTACAGCACCAGTTCTACCATAGACAGAGGTTACACCTCCACCACCTCCTCCACCAGCAGAAGCACCAGCAAATCCAATATGTCTAACCTGAATTGAAACTAGACTAGCAGGAGCAGATGTAAAACTCAGAACATTTTCTGCAAGAGTATATGCTCTTGTAGTTGAACCATCTGATGGGTGCTGAGTAACACCATCTAATGTAACTAATATATTTCTATTATCTGGAGGAGTTTTTGATAATGTAAAGTCTGTTGTGGTATTATCTCCAGTAAAATTATCAATCTTATTATCTGACTGATCAAACGTTGGGAAATTATTTGCTACAAGATTACCCCAGAAGGAATCATTACCATCAGGAGCAGTTGAAAATACAATAACAGATCCTACATCATGGCCAAATCCAGCAGTAGGAGTCTTAGTATCTTGTGGTTCTTGAACAACACCATTAATAGAAATATTAAGTTGAGCACTTCTTGTTATCTCTGCTTTTGTACCACCATCATATGATGCTAAGAACTTTGTATTAATAGCATCAAAACCAACAGTTAACTTATGTGTTGTAGTTGATCCTGCTGGTGCAATAGCAACAACAGTTCCCGAATCTGCCCTAGCTGCAGTAGTTGCAAGTTTAAAAGTATTTTGATCCTCCTTTATTATATAATATACTCCATTATCACTTAACCCAGTTATTACTGTTCCACCATTAGCACTATAAACTACTCTCTGACCTTGAACAAATCTATGGTTATTTACATTAATACTATCAGCACTATTATTAATGACACTAGAAGATGACCCATCAAAAGTCTCAGTATAAGTCTTGATGTTATCTAATAATTTAAAGCTGTTATTCTCACCTTTCGCTGGAATATTGCCGATATAAGCCATAGGGACTTTCTAGTTTTAGTTATTTATGATAGACTCTTAGAGGTAGGATCCCATGTCTTACCAACATTTGCTCTTGATGCTGCCCATTCATCTATTTCAGCTTGAGCAGCAGCCTGTGCTTCCTCTATAATAGCAGTATCAGTTTTAGATCCTTTCGCAACAGTCTTATCAATGAAAAAATGTTGACCATCAGAATCATCTGTAATCTGAAATCCAACTAATACATCACTACCAACAGTAGCAAAATCTTTGATTTTATAAGTTAAAGCCATAATTAATTACCTCGTCTTTTTATTTATAGTCCTTGTAGACCAATAATATTAACAGAAATCTTATTTGTCACTCCTATTCTATTTTTTACACTAAAGGTTCCACCAGTAGAAGTTGTTTTCAATACACAAACCAGTCCATCACTATCACTATTAGAAAAAATACCTCTTGGGTCAGATATTTTTGTTACAGTAGTACTTCCATAAGTTACAAAGAATAACGCACTAGCATAGGTAATACTTCCACCACTTCTTTTAAATGAACCAACACAAACTAATGCTCCTGTATTAGCAGCACTCGTGAATGATACTGATGAATCATCGGCAAGATCAAAATTACCATTAAACATTCTAAAATCAGTTACGCCTGGATCTGACCAAGGACCACTACCAAACATTGTTATATGCCCATCAGCATATATTCTCATATTTTCTGATGGACCATCACCATCATCACCATCATTAGTTTTAAATAAAAGAGAACCTGCTTCATCATCTGAAGATCCCTCATGATGAGCTACAATAGAAGCAAGAGTGCTTACCTCACCACCACTTTGAGTTCCTCTAAATTTTATTTTAGAATATCTATTCCCACTACTATCACTTGCACTGGTATTTGTAATAACTATGTTATTGGTATTACTAGTACCAAAAACTTGCAATTTAGCATTGGATATTGTTGATTCAGTTCCACCCAATAATAATCTACCAGCTGATGTGAGGCGCATTTTTTCAGGATGATCTGAACCACCTTCATACATATTGAATGCCATATCACCATTATTTCCTGATGTATGGAGTGCTGATATTGTTCCGTATGATTCTTTACTTCCACTACTACCACCAAATCTAATACCTGCACCCGATCCTACAGTAGCAGCATCATTAGCTTTAATATATACGCCACCTGTAAATGCACCACCAGAAACATCAGGGTCAACAACTGCACCATTAATTACTACTCCACCAACTGTATTAACCTCAAATTTTGTAGAGTAACTACTACCTGAAGTTTGAACTTGAAATTTAGCATCATCATTTCCAAGAAATACTAACCCAGTAGCAGCATCTACATCTTCTATTGCAATAAAACCATTACCACCAGTTCCTCTAAACTTAGCAACAGTACCACCACCAAGAACTTCAAATTCTGTGGATGGCTTCATACTATTAATACCAACATTACCACCATTAGGATTTATTGCAAGTGGGTATTCTGTTCCTAAAGCGTTTGCATCCTGTGCTTGTATCCAAGAACCCCAAGGTGCTGCATTAGAAACACCCATAAACATACCATGACTTGAATTACCTGCCTTATTCCTTAGACAAAGATGTCCTGCTGGACTAGAACCTGAAGTTGCTGGAACAGCATTTGTTCCATTTACATGTAGTCTTAAATCTGGATTTGTAACTCCCAAACCAACTTTATTATTAGCACCATCAAAAGTAGCTTGATGACCACCACCAGCATAAATTTGAGTAGATCTAAGAGTACTAGTTCCTGTTGATCCAAGTCTAGTTACATAATCACCAGCACCTATTTTATAAGATGCATATCCAACAACAGGATGACCAGCAACTTTTAATCCTGTTGTTGTTTGAATTGTTCCAGAAACATCTAAAGCTTCTGCTGGAGCATCTAACCCAATACCCAATCTACCAGAATCACCTAGAAGACGCATCCTTTCATTAGAAGAACTCTTCCAAACATAATCTCCAGTAGTCTGAGATAAAGTGAAATATACACTTCCATAATTATTCGCACCAACAGGAGTTCCGTGCGAAATTGCAACATTATAATATCCTATATTTGTACCTTTTCTTTCTAATCTAAGTCCACTACCACCATCAAATACATGTAAGGCTACTTGAGGAGAAGTAGTTAATATACCTACTTTACCATCTGATGCGATGCGAAGTCTTTCAGATGCTGTAGTTTCTGGAGGACCAGCAGTAAAGCGAAGATCATCAGTAGAACCATCCAAATATATTGACCACTTCTCTTCTATTGTTCCACTATAATTATTAGCAAAAATAAATCCAGCACCAGAACCACCTGCCGATCCAGCAACTCTTAATGCACCCCAACCAGCAGAATGTCTAAATGTTGGTTTAGCAGCAGATCCACCTTGAACTAACAGTTCAGTTAATGTAGAAACACCAGTTACATTTAAATCTTTAGTACTAGTAATCCCTAAGTTCTTTAAGCGAACATTAGTATTATCCCACGTTAAATTATCGCTCTCTGTTAATGTATTACCTGTTCCAACCCAAACTACTCTTTCTGGTGTTAATACACTATTTGTTATAATACCTACAATTTTTAAATCATCTGCAGATAAATCTATATTACTACAATCTAAACTAGTAAAGGTCGCAGCAGCACCTGTTATGTTATTAATAACATAATTTCCTAGATTATGATTCCCACTATTTAATAAAGGACCAGATACTTTAGTTAGTGCCATCTATATTACTATTTTTAGATATTTAGGATGGCTCTGTTGGCCAAGTAACGGAACTCATATCTAAATCATTATTAGAATCTAATGTAGGTGTTGAAGATGCAGGAAGATCTCTCAATGCTTGTCTGTAAGTTTTCCATGCAGCAGGAATATTTGTTCCTGTTTCTTTTGCTTTAGTTACTCTCCAATCAGATTGTGCAATTAAAAAATCTCTTTCTATACGCAAAAGTTTCATTGGTAATGCTGATTTTAATTCAGTAATCTTTGCATTAATTGCATCTTCTGTTGGTTTTGTTTGAGATTCATCTTGCCAAATCAATCCACTGTATTCATTACCTCGAAGACACCAAGATGCTTGTGGTGTAAGTGCATCTAAAGCTTCTTGTATTCCTATGTGATTCATAATTACCCCTTAACCTCCATAATTGTCCAAACAAGATTTGGACCCTTGTGATAACTATCAGCATTATTATTATTAAGAGTTTGATAACCTATTCTCCATGACCAGTTACTAGAACTACCACCATATTTTCTTCCCTGAAAATCATAACAAATTTGGTCAGTTGTACGAGGATAATCATAAAATTCCCAAGTCATTTCTGGATAATAATCAAGAGAATATTGGCTTCGATTTATATAATTCAACCAAGACTGTCTATGAACAATAGTTTCATTTCCACTACCAGTACCAGTAACCTTACTACCACCATATGTTCTTACTATTTGTCCATCATTACCAGCAGCACCAGATCCAGTATGTAGATATGTAACTGCCCACATATGATGAAATAACTTACTACTAGCAAATTTAGGAGTAAACTTCATCTTAAATGCACTTGTAAAACTAGTACCAGAAAATGTATAATCACTCATTGACTGAAAATGATGTGCCTGGATAATAGATCCTGCTGGCATCTTCTCATATGGGATTCTTCCATAATCAAGTTGAGATAACTTTTCTCTTAAGTTGAATGCTGATTTTTCTACTCTTACTGTCATACTATTGCTCCACTATGAGTCCATTAGACGCTGCTATAGCAGTCGTTACTGGTGTAGATGTACTATTTATTCTCACTAACCCATCAAAATCACTACGTCCACCTGTTGTTCCTACATGCAAAATATCAGTACCTTTATCATATCCTATTGCCCTTATAACATGATTCTCATAAGCACCAGAAGCACCCCATGTCTGTGTTCCAGTAAGAGTACACTTAGCACCAGGTGTAAATAATGGTGCCTCATCCTGATAGATCTTCATAATTTGTTCATCTGATGGTTGAAGACCTGATATACGGAACAATGCAAGAGATCCTGTAAAAGCACTACCAGTAGCATGAACCTGTCTTCCAATTGCCATCTCCCAATCATTACCATTCAGAAGTGGACTAGGTGCAGTTGCATTAGCACTATAGGTTTGTTCTTTGCCATTAACATAAATTCTTCCGTTTCCACCTGCAGACACAGTACAAACATAATGTGCCCAATCAGTTGGTAAATGTCTATTTGATTGACAATATTGAGATCCATTACCATAATCAAAATAGATACCTAAATCCTGATCCATACAAATACGGAATGTTTCATTTGTGTCTGATGTACCTCTAGAGCATACATAACCCCAACCTGAAGAGGAAACATCCTTTGCCCAGAACATAATAGTATAAGAAGCAGTCAAAGCCATACCACCATTATATGGTTGGAACAAATAATTACTATCACTCCATCCACTATAACCCACTAAATCTGCACCTGGTGCAACTTTAGTTTTAGTGATTGTTCCCATTTTTCTGAAACCCATCCTCGTACTCTTTGGAGCATCGCCAGTATTATTTGCTCCACTAACACCATGATGGTGATTTAGTTCTGCTTCATGAACCCAAACCTCATTAAGAGTACAAGAAACACCACTAGCAAGATAAATTCCAAGGCTAGAACCATATGCATTTAATACAAATGTATGTGTTCCTGTTGTAGCAAAAGCATTATAATGATTTCCAGAACCAGGAGCACCAGTACCACAATAAACATAAGCAGTACCCGATACAGCAGCAACACTAACAGTAATAGCATACACCTTACCTGCTGTAAATAAACTAGCTTGTGATAAATATCCAGCACCAGCACCTCCTACTGCTTGACCCCCTGTTATATTCCAACTACCTACAGTCCAACCAGTAGCAGAACCAAAACCACTATTCTGAAGTGAAGATAGATTATTACCGTTTATATCAGTATCATCAACACTAGATAAAGTTGCCATCTGACAATTACCAAAACACCATCCTGTATTATAATAGTTTGTAATATAAGCAACCATTCCCTGTCTTTCAAAAGGATGTGGATATTCAGCAATCTTAGTTAATCCATACCAATTTCCAGATGCAAACCCATCCTTTGTAACTACAAGTTCATTAATTTTACGGTTAGAACCTGAACCATATCCACGCACATATCCACCACTAGATCCAAGTAAAGCTAAATCATTATCAGCTGTTAACTGTACAGAATATACAGCATCAATATTTTGAGTGGTTCCTGAATGGCTATTTACTGTAATTCCATTATTAGATATACCAATAGTATTAAATATCTTGATCCAACAATTATTAGTGCCAGGACCAGTATCAGATCCATCTACAAAAGCTAAACGACCTCCATCCATTAACTCAACATGCATCCCTGTATCATGTGATGAATGAGTACAAAAAATCTCAATACCATACGATTCACCATTACCAGTATTGGAGGTCCAATTACTAGTTGCAGGTATCTGAAGAAGAGACATGCCAGTACCAACAGCAACAGCAATCGTAGGCATTGGTAATCCAGTATCTTGATCTACTGGTGCCCTCTCTAATATCGCCATTGAAATATCAGATATATCATTTTGTCTAAGACTCAAAGATCCACCATCATTAGGGCCTGGATCTTCATCATTTCTTTCTGAGATGCGAGAATGATTATAAGTATATCCATCTTCCGTTAACGTACCCCGATCACCAGGGAAATTAATTATACCGAAACGTCCACCATCAGATCCTACACACAAGACACCATTCAAAGCATGAACACACATTTCTGTAACTGATCCTATATTATGCTTTGCCCATTTACCAGATCCAACCTCAAATATCATCCACATTGATAAGTTTGGATCATCACCATCATAAATTATGATCTCAGTAGTTGTAGCAACAATTACTGCAACAGCAGGAAATTCTTTTCTATGTCCTCTAGTTGCTGTTCCTAATGTTTCAAGAGCCCAAGATTTACCAGCACATTTCTTTCTCCATGCACCACCATCACTATCATCCTTAGTCTCATATATGAATATAGATTCAGCAACCTGACTAGCATTACCAGCAGCTGTTTTATTAATCGTTCTTTTAATAGGAGCAATATCTCCTGGTTCTGTATTAATAAGTACAGCATGAGCAGGATCTTGATATGCCAATCCACCCAACATTCCATTGGTTGGTACTTGACTGTTTCCGATTCCGACTAGATTAGGCATTAGTTATATCTCTCCTGGGGTATTTATTATGACACATAGGTTCTTATTTGAGTATTGGTCAATTTTGTTTTCCAATAACTAAATCGTTTTATATGACCACCTTCAAGAGAATAAGTAGCTGTTTCAGGACCACTATAGTATCCACCAAATCTTAATTCATCAATAACACCTGCTCCTATCATTGCATGATTTCCACTTGTTGTATCAGTTGTTGAAGTAGTTGCTCCTTGTACAAAAGCATCACTATAATTATTATAAGCATACCCATACATATGCCTATAAAAATTACCTGCCACTAAACCAGAATGTGATGTTAAATGTATATTATTACTACTTGCATCCCTAGCCCACACTCTAACATGTCCAACTGAACCACCAATAGCATGACCCATAGCATGATAACTAGCAGTAGTACTACTCACATCTCTAAATGCAACAATAGGTTGATTATCATTTGTTAAATCAGTTACTGATGCTTCATAGAACATTGTTCCTTCTGTAGGATTAAAGGTATCAGTAAGATCTGTTCCTGTTATTGTAGGAACCTCCCACCCACGAGCTTTATGTATTCCAGATGTTGGAATAAGAGAAGTTACACGCGGACCTGCTTCAGATTGGAATCCCCACACTAAAAATCCTTTAAGTTTATTAGTATCTGCAACATAACTAGGAAGTTCATTACTAGTATGATTACCTATAACCCATCCACCACCATAATGACCAGTGCCATCATTCCAAGAAAGAGTACATCTATACCAACCATTAGGATATTTTGTAATAGTTGCGCCAGTTTTAGCACTACCAGCACTACTAACAGTCCCATCACCTGTTAATACAAAAGTAGCATGTGCTACACCATTACCTCTACCAAAAGTTCTTAACTGTGGATAATATATTGTAGTTCCTAAATTTTTAAACCAAGCACTTATAGTCCTCGTTCCAGTTAAACTAGAACCTGCGCTAGAAATATAAGAATAATGAGAACCATTATCAGTCGTATTTGGATAAGTCAACATAGCATTAGTTGATCCATCTGGTGCAGTTTCTGATTCATACCGTTCATATCCATGACGAGAATGAGCCCATCCTTTCATAATCCATTGTTCAGCTGAACTTTGATTAATATTTGTCTTATCCTCTTCAATTAATAATCCTTTAGACTCTCCTGTTATTGGATCATGATCAAACCTTGGAACATCCTCACCAACTAACTTAACAAGACCATTCTCATCAACATATGATGCAGGTCCAATTCTTCTAAAATTAATTCTTGGATCTAATTTCTTAGTTGCTGCAAAGTTAAAATCTAATGTTGGTCTAATATTTGGATAATCTTGTGTGGCTGCGACTTCTCCCGTTACCGAAACTCCCGTTGAGCTAGTAGAGAATTTTATAGTATTCGCATGATATAAATCTGACGCTCCAGCTCTTAAGAATTTTGCACTAATTTGTTGATTACTACCATTTGTATCTGTGCTCGCTATCTGTACAGAATTTGGTGCTTCCAGATAAAGATTATTCTTACGATTGGAAACGTAACCATGAATATTATCATGAAATACGAGCATATCCTGATCGGATCCTAACCTTATTCTTCCACTATCACCAATATATAAATGTCTTATCTCATTACTTGCACTACCTATATCAATAGTGTTTGCAACTTCTGGTAGTAAATGGCCAGGATCTCCATCAATTTTCCATCTCGTAGATCCACTTGTTTGGAAGCGTAAATTAGCATTTCGAGATTGAACCAAATATAAGTCTTCATTACCACTTGATACCATACCAAGTTGATATTGTGAGTTACCACTTGAGTCATTTGCTCTTATATAATTTACAAGAGAATTACCTTGTGCTGCACCATCTTTTAAAATTATATTTCCATCTGCTGTAATACGCATTTTTTCTGTTGGAGAACCCCCAACAGATTCAGTCCAGAATAATATATTGCTATCAGTGTCTCCAGCACTTTTAGCAATGATATTCATATATCTTGGATATGGATTTCCTGTGTTATAAACATCAAGAATAATACCGTTATGATCATCTGTAGTATAACTTGGAGCACTTGCAGTACTTCTATTATTCAAACGAAATATTTCATTCCATGAATTAAGACCCCTTGTATAGAATGATAAATGAGATTGTTCAACACCACCTGATACATCAGTTACTTTTGTTTTAATTGCTGCATATTCTGTTTCATTACCACCATCATCATCACCACTCATACTTATGCTGCTAATTATATCATTATCTGCTGGACTTGCTGAATCATGAAGTAATTTTAGAGTTGGACCTGTTGCTCCTGCATCAGCACTTGTTACTGTTACATCACCATCAGGTGCGATGCGAAATGCTTCAGCACCATCAACATCAAATCTTATATGTGTACTTCCACCTGCACTTGTAGGATCTGCACGAAATCTGAATGAACCCTGATCAGCAGAATCACCTTCTATTAATGCATATGCATCACCAGAACTATCCATCAACTTAAGTGTTGGATCAGTTCCAAATAATTCTAATAATTTTGTTGGATTTGTAGTCCCAATGCCAACTTTACCATTATGAGCACCACGTAGAGCATGAATTATTGTACCACCAGCACCTACATGTAAACCACCCTGTGCTGTAACAACACCAACAGCATTAATCTCAGTTACATCTTCATAAGTTATTGTACCGCCAACACTAATATTATCAGCAGTTAAAATTCCAACTCTTAAATTGGTAGTGGTAACAATACCAGGACCAGTAACCTTAGTTAGTGCCATATTAGGTCATTTCCATTATGGTTAACGCAACATCAAGACTATTATTTACATCACTCTCTACCTTAAAAATATCAGATGCTTCTAATACAATTTTATTACCAGCCATTACTTCCAAAGAAGATCCTTGAGGTATAGGAGTATTCTTTAAAAGATTAATATCATCATGACCAGTTCCAAGACCCACTGCACCTTCTGCAGCACGAGAAATACCAACCCCTACGTTAATACCACTACCAGAAACATTGGCAAGTGTGACACCAATAATAACGGTTGTAGTTGAAAGAGGAGCTGTATATATTCCAACAGTCGTCACACCAACGTTTTTCTTGCTTTTTAATTTGAAAGTATTTGCCATTTTGTATTATCCTAAAGCGATTGCCATTGCGACTGCATCATTACTGGCTTGAGTGAGAACACTGGTTCCATTAATTTTAACATCATTTTGACTATTTATGGCACCAAAAACATCCAGCATATAACTCGGAGAACTATCCCCAATACCAATCCGACCCGTATCAACATTGGCATAAAAGACTGTCCCACCATAACCAATATTAGATTGTCCTTGGAAAGTAACAATACCAGTTGCTGTTATATTTCTAATGTATAAATCAGTTCCTATACCAACACCAGGTCCACCAATCTTAACTCCATTAACCCATAGTTCTTTACCGACTGTAGCAACACCCACTCCAGTAGAACCAACTTGTAAATGTCCAGTAGTTGTAACACCAGATACTTTCAATGCTGTTAGTGTTCCAACATTCTGTAGATTAGAATTAACTACACTAGATCCTAATGTAGTATTAGAAAGAACTTCTGCTGTATTAATCTTGAATACTTTACCAGAAGCAACATCAATATGTTCTGAAGATGTCCATGAATCTGTTGCATCTACCCAGTTCCAAGTCTTATCTCCTCCACCAGAGTCCACAGTAATACCTGCACCATCTGCAGCAGCATCATTAGCAGCACCCTTAGCAATTTCAATATTCTTATCTGCCACTGTCATAGTGGTAGAATTCACCGTGGTCGTAGTACCATCTACTTGGAGATTACCTTTAATCTGAACTGTTCCTGTATTATCCCCAACCGTAGCTGGGTCAAGAACCATTGTAGCATCACCAGTTAAGGTTCCAGCAACGTAAGCACCAATAGCAAGAGTCTCAAATTTTTTGGTTCCTGCATGGTACAAGGATACCCCTGCACCAACATTAAATCCAGCAACCGTTTGGGTCATTGCTGGATTCTGTATTAGTATAGTATTATCACCAGTAATCTTAAGAGCACCTGCTCCTGTTGTCTCTGAAATATAACTATCTGTTCCGTCTGAATAAATCCTTAGGTCATATCCAGTAGATATACCCGATACACCATTACCACCAAAATGTAATACATCATTATTAAGTAAATGAGCACCACTATGAAATGTGGATATACCAGATACTTGTAATCCTGCAGTAACTGATACACCAGCACCAGTAATATTTAATTTTCTACTCCCTACAATATCTACAACATATTGTCCATTACCAGGGAATCCAAATCTTGTAGTTAAATCCCCATAATGCCTAACGTAATCATGAATATCAAGATTAGGTGTAGTAATACCATGACCTGGACCTATTTCAACACCCTTAACAAATAAACTTCCATCAATCCAAACATCACTTTTAAATGTTGCTACTCCTACAAATGTAGATAAACCTGCTACATATAATTCTTTCGTGCTAGTAATACCAACAACTTCTAAATGAGTTCTTGGATCTGCACTATTAATACCAACAAATCCAGCTCCATCAATACGAAGAACCTCAGAAACTGTACCACCCTGAACACCAGTACTAACCGCTAATTCATTATTTGTTGTATGTGATATATCCCAATAATTTCCAGTGTGAAAAGTTACATCACTCTCTGCTAATCTTAAAGTTGCTGACGCATTAGATGAAAGTACTGAATTATCTTGTATTGTAAAAACTGGATTTGAACCATAGACTTCAACAAGACTAGTTGGATTTGTAGTTCCTATACCAACTGAACCACCAGAATAATATACTGCATTCTTACCCCACTTCTCTTGCCAAGGAGTAAGATTTGCTACTGTAGTACCAGTTCCTGCTCTAGTATATTCTGTGAACAGAAATGCATCACTAGTATTAAGAGCTAATTCACCTAAAAGAAGATCGGATACTTCTGGTCGCTTAGTAGCTACAGCAGATCTTTTAAGCCTAAACTTGGTTGCCATTTATTTCAGTCGGTATTTACCAATTAAAAACAGTATATACTGCTCGTATTTTATTTATTTATGTTGTTCAGTCCACTGTGCAATTTCATTATATCTATGAACAGAAAAAAACTCCTGTGAGAAGTACCAATCTTCCCAAGGAGTATGTGCTTTGTCTTGATTGCATGAATGGCAGCAAGATACCATATTCCTAGTAGTATCCTTACCACCCTTTGATCGTGCTATTACATGGTCTATTGTGATATCAATATCAGATCCACAATAGGCACATTTGTAATCCCACCTTTCCTTTATCTTTCTCCTCCATAATCTTCTTGCTTCTGCTGAACTTGTTGTGTAAAGATTAAAAACATACGCATGAGGAGAAGATAAGATTTCCATAAGTGGACGCGACTTATGGTTATTTATTACAAGATATTCTCTTCTTGTTCTGTTAATAAAGTAAGGTCAGAAGTTGGATATGCAACACAAGTAAGAACAAATCCTTCTTCCATCTGGTCATCATCCAAGAAGCTTTGTTCACTTTGATCCACCGTTCCTTCTACAATTTTCATTGCACAGGATGAACATGCACCTGCTCTGCATGATGATGGATGATCTAAACCTGCTTCTTCTAATGCTTCTAAAATATAAGTTTCAGAATCACATTCAAAGGTTTCTGTGGATCCGTCTGGGGTCTGTAGAGTAATCGTTGCCATTTCAGTATTACTGCGCGATGTTATTTATTATACCATAGTATAAAAAATCAAGCAAATTGTCTGAGTTTGGACAAAATATAACTATAAGCCTCTACAATATCACCCTCATCTTTTCTGAATAGATCCTTATCAAATCTCTCATGGGTATCTTTTTTCCAAAGTCTCATATTATCTGGTGATAATTCATCTGCTAGATACAAATCTCCATGAGCATCATACCCAAACTCTAATTTAAAATCGACAAGATCAATACCCATAAGAGTAAATAAAGTCTGTAGTATATGGTTAACCTCCAATGCAACCTTCTTCATAGGTGCAGGATCAATACCCATTAATCTTACACGATCATATGTAAGTAGTGGATCATCCTTAGCATCATCCTTAAGAAAATATTCTACTATAGGTGGTTGAATAAATGTTCCTTCATGGATATTAGTATTCTTGACTATACTACCAGCAGCAATATTTCTTACAATAACTTCAACTGGTATGATAGTAAGCTTTCTACACAGTAGAGTATCAAGAGATGGACAATCAAGATAATGCGTTTTAATACCACAACTCTCCATCTTCTCAAATAAAAGTGCAGATATTAAACAACAGGTCTTACCCTTATCTTTAGGATACTCTATCCTCTTACCATTCCATGCAGTAACTTTATCATGAAATTTGATATGTACTTTTCCAGCATCACCTACAATCTCATAGACAGACTTTACCTTACCATGCATCAAGATGTCTTTTGCATCTGTCTCTTCTTTTGAATAAAAAAGATTTGGTTGTTCTCTTGAATCTCCACTCATACTACCCCTGCCATATCATATCAGGCATTGCCTGTGGTTGCTGTCTACCTATGGTAAACATAAGAATAAAGTATCCAAAGAACCAGATCAGGTTAAAGATCCATGCCTGTCTGTAAAGATACTTTCTTATACCCATAGAAATTATTACCTTTTTAACATCCTCTGGGTTATCTTCATTACCCCTTGCTCTAAAGATCTGTTCTATTATCACAGCAACTATTGTACCTATCACCAATGGATAGAATACAAAGTTTGCAAATGACATTATTGAAATTAAAAAAGCCATTAGTCTAATGCGTCTAGGTTAGCGTGTCTTGGTTTGTGATGTTTCATACCATCATGATTCCCATCATTAGGTAATTTACCAGTCATAAGATACTCAATTGTTTCTTTACATCCTCTAAGATAATGAAGTTGACTATCTAACTTAACCCATTTTTCATGAGCATCAACAACTTCTTCTTGTTCTTTTTGCAATTGAATAGTTCTTTTAGTAAATCTATTTAACAACTGTTCGTAATTCTCTGTGTTCTTCATCATTAAAAATGGGAGGTTACCCTCCCATTTTATCTTATTTTGTTTTTGGTGTCAACTTATATGCACCGAATGCTGCGCCACTTACGGCAGCAACTATTAATAAGATCTCCATAGTTATCCTATAGCAGGTGCTATAAGTGCAACTTCAGATGTCTCAGCAGATGCTAAGTCAAGTGGGAAGTTGTGTGCGTTACGCTCGTGCATAACTTCCATACCAAGGTTGGCTCTGTTCAGAACGTCTGCCCATGTCGGAACAACCTTACCATTAGCATCTAGGATACTCTGATTGAAGTTAAATCCATTGAGGTTGAATGCCATCGTCGATACACCCATTGAGGTGAACCAGACGCATACAACTGGGAAGACTGCTAGGAAGAAGTGAAGTGAACGAGAGTTGTTGAACGATGCATACTGGAAGATAAGTCTACCAAAGTATCCATGAGCAGCAACAATGTTATAGGTCTCTTCTTCTTGTCCAAACTTGTAACCATAGTTCTGTGACTCATCGTTAGTTGTTTCTCTAATTAGAGAAGAAGTAACGAGTGAACCGTGCATAGCACTAAAGAGTGCTCCACCGAACATACCTGCTACACCTAACATGTGGAAAGGATGCATTAGGATGTTATGTTCTGCTTGGAATACGAACATGAAGTTGAACGTACCCGATATACCTAACGGCATTCCGTCAGAGAATGAACCCTGTCCGAAAGGATAGATTAGGAATATAGCAAAAGCAGCAGATACTGGTGCTGAGTATGCTACACAGATCCAAGGACGCATACCTAGACGGTATGATAATTCCCACTGGCGACCCATGTAAGCACAGATACCAATAAGGAAGTGCATGATTACTAATTGATATGGACCTCCGTTATACAACCACTCGTCTAGAGTCGCTGCTTCCCAGATGGGATAGAAGTGCATACCGATTGCGTTGCTTGAAGGAACAACAGCACCAGAAATGATGTTGTTTCCATAAAGAAGTGAACCAGCAACAGGTTCACGGATTCCGTCGATATCGACAGGAGGAGCTGCAATAAATGCAATTATGAAACAAGTAGCTGCAGCTAGAAGACAAGGAATCATAAGGACTCCGAACCATCCAACGTATAAGCGATTGTTAGTGGAAGTAACCCACTGACAAAACTCGTCCCAATTCTGCAAAATTGCACCATCTCTTCTTTGAAGAGTAGTCATTTTTTTAATAGGGCGGGTGTTTACTTGTATGATAAGACATAATCCCCGTGGTCTTGGTTTGGGGTAAGTATAGATGGGGGAAATCCCCACCTCAGGTTATTTATTATAAAGGAATGTTAAGTGTTTGTCAATTCTTTCCCACCAAATTCTTTATCTTCCTTGCTTTCTTCTTCTTATCTACTTGCTTTTGTACTGCAGAATCAATGTCCTGATCACCTGTTGGTGGCATTGATTCAGCACTCTGAGAATCTAACTTCCCATATCGGTTCGCTTTCTTTCCATACTCTGGATGGAATCCAGTTTGTGGATCAATCTTTGCAGGTGGTTTTTCTGGGAACCCATCTTCTGTTGGAGTAGGCTTATCTTTATACCCCCACTTATTTCTCAATTGTTTAATCTGTTCAAAAGTAGCTTCATTCACAACAGTCCTTCCTTTTCTTTTCTTTTTCTTATCTGATCTTACTATTGGTTCATTTACACTCAACTGTTGTCTCTTTTCTCTACTAGGAGATGTCTTCTTATCACTCTGAGTTACAATAGGTTCTGGAGTAGGTGTTGGTGTAGGAGTGGGTGTATCATTAAGTGGATTCTGATACTGAGGATTTTCAGCATACCAATCATTAACATACTTAGCTGATCTTTGATACCAATACTCACCCCATCTAAAAGTCTTATGAGGAGATGGATTCTCTCTTTGAGCAGAAATTGCAGCAGCACTAGAAGCATTTCGATAATAATTTAATATCTCCATTGGAGACAAGAGACCACCAACAGTCATTACATTATGATGAACCATTAGATATCTTAATCGT
>VTLG01010505.1_pt1 | contig 28434 bp, 36 predicted proteins | sample 4694571 | NCBI WGS metagenome assembly VTLG01 (sample SAMN12604809, study PRJNA352737) | marine metagenome | biome: ENVO:00000447; feature: ENVO:00000209|ENVO:00000569|ENVO:01000036; material: ENVO:00002151; isolation source: viral sequences binned using virsorter ...
TACCTACACCAGTACCTCGCATCAGATTTTGAGGGATATACCCTTAAAAAGCTCCTACGTTCCAAGAAATACATATTTGATAGCGAGGGTGGTAGATCTACTGAAACTATAGGTAAAAAGGTAGTTAAGGAATGCGTTGGCGAATTTAAGAAGTTTTTAAAGTTTTGCAAGAAACATAAATGGAAGGTTGACTTAGATATATTAGATTTTGAATTTAATAAAAATACATTTGGCGATACACCTAAAGACATTATCCTACCCTCTTATGCCGATGTGGTTAAACTTATAGAAAGCGAAAAAAATTTAAGGGATAAATGTTTATATAGATTGGGTGCTGAAACGGGTTGTAGAACCAATGAAGCAGTAGCCATTTGTGAAGATGACATTGATTATAATGAGGGTACTGTATTCTTTAGACATTCATTGGATCGTTGGTCTAACTTTAGAGCTAACTTTTTAAAGACAAGAACATCAAGAAGAAGAGTAGAAATATCAGACGAACTATTAAATCTATTTAAGATTTATTTAAAATCAAGATTTATAACTAAAGTAAAAGATCACAGAAGAATATTTAATAATTTAACCAAAGACAGAGTTTATAAAAGATTAACCAGGGTAACTAAAAGACTTAGCATTAAATGGCAAGGTGGTTTCTCTGTATTTAGAAAATTCAACTCCTCTCTAGTAAGAGATCAGCAATTCCTAACCGACAAACAATTTATGGATAGGTATGGCTGGTTAAACTTAAATACTTTTGGAAGATGGTATCAGAGGGATTTGGATATGAATAGACCAAAAAGAAAAGCTGCCATTAACAATCTAATAAGAGGATAAACATGGATGCGCTACATGAAAAAGGAAGAATTGCAAAGTTTCTCTTTGCATTTAGGTTCTTAGATAAAGTTGTAGATAATGGTAATGGTACACAATCTAAATTGCCAAGACGGAAGAATCAAACACAACACGCAAAAGCTATTGGCTGCACGTTTCAACAAATACAAAAAGTTGAAAAAACGCACAATGGTATTGCATCGGATAAGCTATTTTTACTTTTAAAAAAGGAAGGTTATGACATTAATATAATCTTTAATAGCAATCCAGAAGAGGTGTTGGATAAGGTTAATAAACAATACCACGACATGATATTAAAGCATTTTGCTAAAGTAGATAAAAACATTGAGGAGGAAAGAAAACTACAAGCAAGATATAGACCAATGCTCCCTAAACTCGAAAGAGAATTGTCATACGAAAATACTTTTGGCAAAGGTTTATAACACGCAAAAAAAAAGGAGGGGAAAATTAATTCCCCTCTTTAATAATTCACTCTCAGTTTCACTCTAAGAAAAAAAATAAGCATTGATTACCAACGCTTAAATGGTCGGGGCGGCAGGATTTGAACCTAACGCCATTCCGTTAAATTGTTATTGTTATATAACACTTTCTTTCTTAAATTGTATAATTTTAGTTGACAATTATGCCTATAAAATAACGCTTATTTTATTGGGTGGTGTCTAGTTGACCCATCATACACTCTAACAAAACTCTTGTAATTATTCGTAAGTTTTATCTAAAGCTCTTTGCTCATCATCATCTTTCATACATTGATAATGAGCTTTTGTCTTATCTGCAAACGCTACAAAACTTTCTTGGTTCGTCATCTCAGCTGAACAATAACGGCACTTACCTATATCCATTACTATTACAGTTGGTTTCTTCCAAAGTTTTTTAACCATTAAATTATTATTCCAATTTTTTTTAAAACTAATATTTGTAAGTCTTTTATTTTATCGTTCTGATCTTTAATAATATCTTGATATTCAATTAACATCTGCCACATATCTTGCATTTGTAGAGTTATATAAATGCAATAAAGAAGAGCAAATATTGTGCTAAAAATAATTATAATATTTAATACTCTGTCTAAAAAATTCATTAACCACCAAGTGGATTTGATGCAGCTTTTAATTCTTCAATTTTTAATTCAAGTAGCTTAATAGATTTTTCATTAATCTTAGATCTAGTATCTATACCAGATACATCTACTTCTTTTTTACTTTCTAAAGCTGCAATCTTTTCTTCAAGTACAGCAACTATAGATAAATCTACTGATTTAGACGTATTTTCTAATACATCTATCTTTGTCATAACTTCTCCGTACTTGACAAAGCCAGCTCCAATAGAACCAATCAAACCAATAATAACAACTATATTAGTAAGATTCTTTTTAATATCATTAACCATTTCTTAATACCTCTATCTCTATTAATAGTTTTTGTTTTTGTATGTTGATGTTGTGTAAGATACTTTCTTTAATGTTTATTGGATCATTACTAATGTAAGTTGCCAAACTAACATTGTTATAAATGTCTCTATTATCAGACATAATAACCTGGTTTAAATAAATATCTTTACTCTTATAAAACTCTTGGTTCATATACTCAGCTAAAACCATATCGCTTTTCATTGCATCTAGTTTTATAATATTTTTTACTTCAAGGTTTTTAGCAGTATCTTTAACTACCGCATCCACCTTATCCATAGCTGCTTCTAATTTTGCAACTTTAGTATTCTTTGATTTAGTTTCTTTAGTCTTTACTTTCTTCGACTTTTCTTGCTCTTTCGGTTTCTGTTTTTCTTCTGTTTTAACTTCTGATTTGCTCTCTGTTTTTTCTTCTTCTTGTACATTTTCAGTTTCTTCTATTACTTCTTCTGTCTCTGAAGATCCTCCAGGGTTAGGGAGAGAGGATGTTTCTTTAGCAGTCTCCTCTATAATAGCCATTGCTATCTCTGCTGGTTTCTCTTCTTCTTTTTCCTCCATCATTGTTGGTGGAGGTAATAAAGCAGTAGTTTGGATTTCAGCTTTGGTTATTTTTGTTTCTGTCTTTTCTTCAAACTCTATAATAGCAGCCGTTATCTCTACCGCTTTTTCTTCTGCTGGTAATGGAGATGCTGCTATAGTTTGTATTTCTTCAGTAAATAATTCAACAAACTCTTCAGTAAAAAAACTTTCTTCTTCTTCAAATAAAACTGTTTCTTCAAATTCTTGTAATGCTTCTTGTGTTTCAACTTCTAAAACAACATTATTATATGTCATTCTTAAAGATATGTTATCTAAGTTGGGTCCACCAAGATTTGCTGGAGCATTAGCATCTACCGCTGAAATGGTAGTGTTACCAATATTAGAACCATTACCAGTATAGATTAAGGTGTCTGTAAAGTTAGCTCCATTGATACCCGTTACATCCGTTCTAACAGTTGTCATAGTTGCAATAACTGTTCCAGAACTATTCTTTATATTAAGATTAATAGTAAAGGTATCAGCTGCACCTTGACCACCCCAACATCCAGATACATTACATTCTCCGTTTTGAACTTCAGTTACCTGGGTAAGGGTAATTCCATTATCCAACATATCTTGGGTAATAGTATTAGTGGTTAAATTTACATCTTGTGTAATAGATCCGCTATCGCCAAACTCTAAATCATAATTACTGGTTACATTATTTAGTTCGCAGCAATCACTTACTACTTGGGTATTCCCACTTGTAGTCCAACCATTAGCATTACCCGTTTCAAAGTTGCCGTTAGTTAATAAGTTATCTGTCGTTATCTCTTCTGCTGAAATTGTATGGATTGATATTATCAGCAAAAGTATTGATACGATAAACCGCATAAGCCATTACTCCTATAAAAATTAATAACCAAATCATCTTGTGTGCAATTCTTTTGGTTTCTTTTTAGGTAAAATTATTTTCTTTTTTTCTGCTTTAATTCTTTTCTTTTCCATCTCTACCCATTTTTCATAAGTAGGCATTTCATAATTATATTTTTCAGCTAATAATTTCTTTGCATCTTTTCCAATTTTAGAAACCATATTGTCATCTAACGCTGGACAAGGAGTTCCACTAACCGCCATTGCTTTAAATATTCTTTCATCTTGGCAGAGCAAACTAATAGCAGCTACTTTCATACCAAAAGAATTAAGCGTTCTTGATAAAACGATTAGCTCACAAGTTTTATCTACATAAGATTTACCACCACTAACACCGATAGAAAATGTTTGAACACCACCTGATAAAGTTAATGCACAGTTATTAGATGTGTTCATACCTGGAGCTGAACTTGTGGGTGGTGCAGATCTTATGTTTGAAGTTGAACTTGTTGTAGATGTAGTTGAGGATGTGGATCCACTTTCATAGGTAGTAGAACCTCCAGTATAATTTCCTTCAATAGCTGTATTAGAACCAGATACGTTTGTTTGTGTAGAGCCAGCAAATGCAGCAGTAGTAGCTGTAATTAAAAATATCCAAGCTAAAATTATAACTATATAACTTATAACCTTAACCTTTTTCATTTTTTTTCTTACACTTACATCTCGGTTTTTGCCAGGCAAAGAGCCATTCTGTAAATGTATCTATACCCCCAAAAAATTTTAATAAAATTTTGTCAATCATTTTGTTATTCTAAAATTAATTTTTTAATACTTTTTTCCCCTAAATATATTTCTGTCTCTGCTTTAGACTTAATACATTTATATTCTATGTGATTTTTAGCTTCACGCATTGCAACCCTTTTTCCTTTTAAACATTCTGACATCGAGGGTTGAATACGATGTTCTTTAATTTCGTGGTTCACAATCATAAGAAGAGCTATTACAGTTTCAACCATGACCATTACCATTGGCTCTTACTTTATCTTTTAAAACTTCTATATCTTCTATAGCTTTCTCTATTTGTTTTTGTAAGAATTGTATGTTGACTTTATTGTGCATCATATCTTCAATTCTTGTTTCAATCTTTTCTACTGTTTTATATAAATCTTCTAACAACATAAATTGCTCTTGATCCGTTGGAAGTTGCTCAGATTTTTTAAGTAGATCTGCGTTAAATAATTCTCTTGATGTCTCTAAACTTGTAAGTCTTGTTGTTACTTCTGTATAAGCAAAGATACCCATAGCCACAGCAGCTAATAAAGCTATTAAATTTCTAACTGGTAAAGATATATTTGTGTTTTCGCTAATCTTCATCTTCCTTGACCCCGATATTTTTTATAAGATTTTTTTTCTTGTTTATTCATATTTTTCTTATGCCTACCTACACTTGGCTTGGTTCTTTTAACGTAGGTATTCACTCCCCACTTAGGAGCTTTAGCCATTAGAAAAAATATTTTTAATCTTACTTATTAACCCTGGTTTAGTTTCTTGTTTTAAAACCAAAGGTAAATAACTGGCAGCTATATCTTTATGAGATTTATCTTTTTCTTCTTCTGTTTTTTTACTTCTTGAATCTATTTTGTTTGGTCTAAATTTATCTACCAAAACGTAACGATGCACATAGTTATCGCATCTCACACCTTCAAACTGAAAGTGTAATGTTTCTGGTGGATCTTGGTATTGACCACCAAAGCAATGCGGATCAAAGTCTGATTTAGTTATTGTCATTTTTTCCCCTTAAATATTTGAGTTCCTTTAATTCCATAAATACTAGCCACTACTAAAATCCAAAGATTTGTGAACCAGGATGGAAGTTGTTGGAATTGCTCAAAAAATTCTTTTATCTTTGCTGCTGCACCAGGATCATCGCTAAAAACCCCGTAAGCAATCACTAATATTGGGAGCGTCAACACGATCAATACGAACTCGTCTTTCCAGTCTGATTGTCTAGCTTCTAATAATTTACCTTGATACTCAGTTTCCCCACGAGCCATCTTGGTAGCCGCCATGTGCTGAGCATCAGCCATAGCCATTTTAGTTTCTTGTTTCTTTTTGTATATATGCGTTCCAGCATTCAACGCTAATTTAATTGCACTTAACCACATATTATTTTACATACCTATCTGTAGATAAACCCAAAATTGGTTTATATTGAGTTTTACCATCTACTTTTATTGCCATTAAATATTCTTTTCTGTTTGAATTTATTTCTGGATTGTAACTACAATGGATCCAACCACTATTAGGTTCTCCAGGTACATAATATTCTAGTATTAACTGATCGAACATTAAGTTTTCTTTAATCCAATCGCTAACCTCATTATTAGGTACAGAGAAGATTTCAAAGTCAGCCGCCATTCCTTTGCAATGTTGGCTTTTATTTGAAGATCCTATCTTAGCTGATAAGATTTCATTACGATAACCAGATGAAATAGTAACTACTTTGTTAAAGTGATCTCTAACTGGTTGTAATACTCTTTCACAAAGAAGTCTTAAATTTTCTACCTCTCCTTCAGATGGGTTGTTATCCATACCCATTCTTTCGGCAGTTTGACTTTTTGTTAATTCAGATAAACTAAAGTTTTTAGATAATTGCATAATTATTTTTTTGAATTAAAATTAAGTATTTTAACACCTAGTCTTTTTTGTTCTCCAGTTTTTGGTCTATTAATCTTAGAACCATCTTTACGATAGTTTCTTGTCTTGACATCATAAGCTACATACTCCCCCGTTTTTATATTCAAAGTTAATATGTCTACTGGACCAGCTCCTATTGGTTTAAAGACAATTAAGTTTGGATCTTTTGCAAATTCAGCAGCAGCTAATAGTTCATTAGATAAACCTTTAGCAGCTGTAATTCTATTTCGTGAAGAAGTAGAAGATTGAGCCAAGCAAACCCCCAATAAAGATTATTATAGCAGATGCTCCTTTTCCTACATTCATAAAAGTTTTTAATTCTCTAATATCTTTTCTCATTTCGTCTATGGCTTTAAATAAAGTTTTCATCCTCTCTGCACAAACCTTTTCGTGATAAGATATTCTTATTCCATTATGATCTTCAACATTAGATAAAACAGATTTTCTTTTTTTATGTTTCATAACCACTCTTACAAGTGAACCTAATGAATATTTTATGTTCATTAGTATCTACTTTTCCTATTTCAGTTTGTTTTTTTATTGCTTCCTTATAACCAGCTTGTAAGCAATCATAGTAGTTGTTATAAGCAGTTGGCATTTGATGTGGAGCTAAACAATCTCCTTGAACCGCGCTACATATAATCATAATTAGTAGCACCTTCATAGTGTACTTCTCCTCTTATTAATTTTGTTATTTTATTTAATTATCTTGCTGCGTAGCTTCTGGTAACTTGCTACCTAGCTGCGTAGCTTCTCGTTAATTTATTAACGAGCATTACAAGGTACTCCGTTTGAATTTACGAATGGTGCTTCTGCGAAAGCCATGTAGATATATGTTGATCCACTTCCATTTGTAGCACTATCTGATGTTCTCAATTTAAAACCATTAGAACATAAATCAAATAATGTTTCTGTACTATCAGCACCAGTTTCATTTGGTAGTAATCTTGTATTACAAGGATTATCTATATCTCTTTTAGTATCATATATTCTCCATGATGAAGTAGTGCTTGAAACTTTTATAATGACCATAGCTGGTCGAAATCCTGTGTTAACGAAAACTCCGTTTGCATTTCCATTTCCAGTATATTTTCCAGCTTTTGAAAATCCCTGAACATCTGCGAAGCTATAACATATATAAGTTTGTCCAGATGTATTGACAGAAGTATTGCTACTTCCACTTCCTAAAGTAATATTTACACTATCAGGATCGGTATTATTATAATAATAAGCGTTGCTATCAAGTGCATAATTTTGATTTAAAGCTAAAGTTCCACCATTTCCAGTTGCTTGTACATAAACTTGCCAATTTCCAGTTCCTGAAGTTTTTTTTATCATGTGAAAAGTAGGAGTAACTCCTAATCCATGTGCTAATTGTCCAGCAGTTGTTGCACCAGCATATTGAACAATAGAAAATCTCGATGTAGCATTAAAACTATAAGCTGATGGTGTAATATCTGTTGAACCATTGGTTGTTATTCCTGATGTTGTTCCAGCTTTCCAGCACCAAGCTACAAAATTGCTTGAACTTTTATTATTACCATTATCACTTCCAACTGTAAATCCATCACTACCAAAAGCTGTTACAGCATTTGTATTTGTATTTTCTGCGGCATCACTTTCGCCTTCTAACATTTTTGTAACACCTCTAACTGAATCACAAAAATTATGTGAATAGGTATCACTTCTACTTTTATTCCAAACTAAATCTGGTTGCATTTCTGTATCAGTATCATTAAAAGTTATTGCATGAGAACTTCCTGTTCCAGTATAAAGCTGAACTTTAAAATATGCTGATGGATCGTCTATTGTTGTATAAGCAGCCATTTAACCTCCATCACTTCCTAAATTTTTTGTGCATAACGCAAGATAACCACTTGGTACTGCGTATTCAAAATTTCCATAGCCATTAGCATCTGCGTTGCCTGATGAGATACTAAATGTTGGATTACCAAAATTAAATTCATAGGTATTAGTTGCTGAACTTGAGCCATCCGATGCACCAAAAAAATAAAATCCTGTTGGAGTACTTGCTGGTGCTGTAATCGTTTGATAATCGTTTGGAGTAGACGCATCTGAAGTTCCATCACCATCCGACCATCCACCATTTTTGGAATAATAAATTTTATTATTATCACAATCCAAAGCTATACCTATAATATCTGTATCATAAGTTGCTCCATAAGTTCCTCTTGTGTCATTTGTAACTTCTTGACCATCTTCCTGATAACCATAAGAAGTAGATAAATAACCAATAGCTCTATTATTTCTAGCATCTTCTGATGGATCAGAAGTAACACCGATTTGCGCTCCTGTATTTCTTGTTGTAACTTTAACTTCTATATACCATTTTCCACTTGCAACTCCGATTGTAGAACCTATGCCACCTAAAAAACTTGTACTATTTGAAACAACTTTACAATTTCCTTCGGAAAGAGTTGGTGCATCTGAAGGTGGATGATATAAAGGATTCATAGTTGCAAAATTGTTGGTGCAGGTATCAGAAGTTTGGTCTGTTGCGGCTAGATTAGTTTCTGTAAAATCTGTTCCACCATTTGCATCGTTGCCTAAATTACTACTATCTTCAAAATCTAAATAATAACCATTTGTACCTACAGATAATCCTGATACATCTTTCGGCTTCCAAATTGTCGGACTATCGCTGTCAAATTCTCCAAAGTTAGAAGCAGCACTAGCTGTTCCGTCTATCCAAACTACTTCTGCTAAATATCCATCAAAAAAATCTCCAGAAGTTTGATTAGCACCTATTCTATGTTTATAAGTATTTGTACCAATTATTAAATCATCACTAGAACCAGAATTTGTAGATGAAGCAAATGAAGTAACTCTTGTTCCATTGACAGTTAAAATCATTCTATCTTCTGCTGTGCCATTTGTTGTGTCTAGAGCAATGTGAATATGATACCAAGCAGATATATCCCTGAACTTCATATTTGTAGTTTTTAATAGTATAAATGATGAGCTATTAAATCTATCTATTCTTAAATAATCTTCGTTATGAAACCAAATCTTAAACCAAACTGTATCGTTAGTAGAAGTAAATATTGCTTGATCTGTTCCTAATGCACCTCTTTTAACCCAGCAAGAAAAAGTGCCTATGGTATTACTTCCAGCAGCAGTGGTTTTTTCCATTTTTGGACTATCGCCATCATTATATCTAACTGAGTTGGCTACTTCATAACCACCACCTAAAGCTGTTGCTACATTGCCTGGTAAAATTAATGGCATAACAAAATTCCTTTTGTTATTCTATCGCTTAATAGAATGTTTGTTATGAAACCTAGCGGTAGCATTAACTTTCCAATCTTGGCAGTTCGCCTAATGGTCTTTCCATTACAACTGGATCTCCTTCATCCGCTGTATTTACATAAGTATATAAAGTTTCCAAAGCTGGTGTATCACTAGCATTAGTAATAGCTGTTTCCATACTTGCAGCTTTAGTTCTTACTGCTGCTCTATGAGTAGTGATTGAACTTGGTACTGCTGTTCCAGCATCTGCTTTTCTAGTTATGTACCAATCTGTATCTTGTAATATTCCAGCAGCTTGTTTTTTAATTGTTTGAATTAAATTATATTTTAATCCTCTAGTTTTAACTTCTCCTTCAGTACCTAAGCCATCTGTCTCATCTTGTGCTGTAAATAAAGTATCAGCATGAGCTTTAGCTGTAGCCGAACCATAACTTGCTGTAATTTTTCCACCAGCAAAAGCAAATGATTGATTGGTATTGATATACCATTGCTCATCTTTTTTATTAGAATTATCAAATTCTACTTCATAAATACCTTTAGCTTCTAGTTCTGACTTACTCCATAATTCAAATATTTTTCTTGAATGACGAGTATCGCCAATAACTAAACCTTTTGGTTTATTTATAAACTTTGTAATTGATCCGTCTTGTACTAATCCCCACATATATTTTAACTCCTATTAACTTTCACTTAAATTTAATGTTCTTCCAACTTCTTGCCAAACAGCTCCGTTGTATCTAAAAATGTGTATATCTGTTTTTGCATCTGTAGCTGTTTCCGTTGGTTCTGTACTTGCCGCAAATTCAAAAACTGTGTTCCAGCCAATAGTGTGACTTCCATTGAAATTTAATTCTAAAGAAATAAATGCTCCTTCAACTGCATTACTTGGTGCAGAGAAAGTCGTATTTTCTGTTGTGATATGATAAGCGTTTGGTTTAGCAGAGGCATCCCAGGCAACAGCGTTGCTAGATGATGTTATTGCTTGTTGAGTAACATTAGCAGCATTAAGAGTTACTACTCCACTACTACTTCCAGAAATCCAAGTTGTAGTAGTTGTTCCATCATAACCAGCTATTTTTAATTGCCTATCGCCTGTAGCTGATGCGGCATCAACACTTCCAATAATTACATTGCCATCTCCACTTGTAATATTATCTCCAGCTCGATAACCCAATCCTGTATTATAATCTCCCGTAGTAAGTTTTAAACCTTGACGACCAAGAGCAGTATTATAATGTCCAGCTGTAGTAGTATATAAAGCGTTACTACCTACAGCAGTATTCATATCGCCTGTTGCATTATTCATTAATGCTTCATAACCTACAGCTACATTTTCCTCACTATCTGAAGTAAGTTTTGCAGCATTTTGACCTATAGCGGTGTTATTCTGACCTGTTGTAACAGTTGTTAAACATTGACGACCAACTGCTGTGTTGTTATCTCCAGAAGTTAAAGCATCTAAAGCTGCAATTCCAACTCCAGTATTATTCTCTGCTGAACTTAAAGTTCCTGTTGTTGAATGACCAATTAATAAAGAATTTGTAAAATTTGTTCCTTCTTGTTTAAAAGAAGGTGCTGTTCCATCTATTCCACTATATTGAAAGTGAACTCCTACTCCATCGTTATCAGAAAATGAACCTGAACTAACAACATGAGTTACTGGAACTTTTGTATATCCAGAAGCATCGGTAATTGCACCTGAAATTTTAAAGACAGCATAAGTAGATGCTGTTCCTTCTTTAGTAATTGTTACAATTCCTCTTGCTGTTGAGTTTGATACATCATCCCAAGATTGAACATAGGATGTAATATCTGCTGAAGCATCATCTGCATCATCTACATATAAAACTGTTGCACTTGCTATCGTTGCGTGATTCCAAGCTATTTTTCCTGCACCTGGATCAGCATCGCTAGTTGTACTTTCCCAAGTCATTGAAAGTTGAGAGTTAGTTCCACTTGATCCTGTCGACCCCGTAGACCCAGTACTTCCAGTACTCCCAGTCGACCCAGTATCTCCTTTTAAACCAGTTCTTGTAAAGTGAACTGATAGTTCGTCTGCTGACGAAAAAGTATTATTAGATGCTAAATGAGCAACTGTAATTTTATTATAGCCGCTTTCATCACTAACAGCAGCAGTAATTTTAAATCTTGCATAAGTCGTGCTGTCATTAATATCAACGATATGTAAAAATCCTTTAATAGTTGATGTTGAAGATCCCCAAGTTGCAGTATCAACTTGTGTTGTTGCTCCATTAGCATCAGCATCATCAATATAAATTTCTGTAGCAGATGCGTAAGTTCCGTTATTAAAAGCAATCTCTCCAGCTCCAGGATCGGCATCACTTGTTCCAGTATCAAATTTATAATAATAACCAGGTATTGCTCCATCTTCTCCACTAGGAACAAAAGATAAAAATACCTTATCATTATTTGCTATACTTCCAGAACCATCAATGTAAGTTAAAGCTAATTTAGTATAACCTGAAGCGTCAGTAACGGCTCCTGAAATTTTCCAAACGTGCCATACATCTAATGTATTAGATTTTGTAACTCTTATTCTTCCTCTGTTAGTCGCATTACCAGTTACATCATCAAATGATTGTAGCCATGCACTTACGTCAGTTCCATTAGCTTCAGCATCATCCACATAAGCAATGGTTGCAGATGAAAGAGTTGCGTTATTAAATCTTATAAATCCACTTCCTGGATCTGCATCACTTGTAGTTGTTGAATAAGTAAATTGTGCATTATCTCCACCCGCTGGTAAGAAATCACTTACAGTTGTTAAATTACCATCGCTGTCAAATCCTAAAGTTTTACTAGCTCTGTCTGTTGCAGATGTGGTAAATTCAGCTGAAGTAATGGTATTTGTTCTTGAAACTTTAAATGATCTATCTAATTCTTCTTGCAGCTCTTGTGTCTGCATATTAAGTTTATCTAAAGCATCTTCATGCGTTTCAGCTGGGAATGGATCGTTTGCTACATAATCTGTTTCTTGTGTTAAAGCTGTGTTTCTTAAAAGAACTAAAGTAGTTCCACTTGCTGGAGCCGTAACCATAGTTACAGTTCCACCGCTAGCTCCGTTATCAGAAATACCATAATTAGTAGAACCAGAACCTTCAGATTTAACTGTTTCAGTTCCAGTAGCCGATCTTTCAATTACTGTAATTTCGTCTGTTGAGTTAATAGGAAATGTATAAGCAAAAGCTGTTGTTGAGCCATTACCCGAATAACTATTTTTAATTGTTGTTGTTGTAACTGTCATAATTTTTATAAATTGTTGTAAGAAATGTATTTTGTAGGCGTTATAATCCTACTATATGTTTCTCTATATTTAAAAATGTCTATACTGTCTATCCTTTTTTTATGGCAATAAATCGCCTGGAGACCACCAATATTCTTGTCCAGAACGGCTTTTTAATGCCTTTGTTTTTCTTCTTTCGTCTTTGTGAAAGTTTGGGTTTATTAATTGTTCAAGCGTGTCTATGATTAATCTTTCATAAGCTAATCTTAAATACCAAACTGTTGAACCAGGAGTATATCTTTGAACAAAAGCTGCAAATTCTTTACCAGCATTTGTTTTTTCTCCCATACCTAATTGTATAAGATTACCAGCAGTTAAATTAAAAGCATCCTCTAAAAAAGTAACTACGGGTCCAGCAATAGTTTTTGCCATAGATGCGCCATATCTACTTTTATCTTGAAATAAAAAATCTCCAAATATTCCTAAACCACCACCATAAACTAAAGCATTTAACCAATACCTACCATCCATATCTTCTGGTTTAGTTAGTGTTTTACCAGCAGCCATTTGCTTTAATTCATAAGATAAAGCACCCATAATTCCACCAGATATAAACATAGGAACTAAATATTTTGCTTTACCTTTTATACCAGTTTGTGAAAAACCTCTGGCTAAATGAGTATAACCTAATGTTATTGCAAAATTTTTATACATTAAAGCTGAGTTTAACAATTCTCCTTGAACAGTTCCTGGTTGAGTTCTGCCAGCAGCTATAGTTCTACCTCTTGCAGAGGATGTAGGTATAGCAAAATTAGTTTCCATATAAATAAAATTTAATAATTTTGTAACTAAAACATCTTTTACTTCATCAGAAATATCTGCTCTTGCGTGAATATCATCGGGTCTTAATAAAGTTACTTCGCCTGGTGCTACAGTAGGTTCATCAACCGCAGCATCATAAAGTTTTGTTTTTCTAATAATTTCCCAATCACTTTCATTGATACCATATTTTTTTAAAGTTTTTTGTAAGTTAGGTTCTAATTTACTAAATACTTTTCCGCTTTCATCTGCAAATGTTCCCATAACAGACATACCAAATCCCCATTTACCAGATTGAGTTAAATGAGATAATCCAGATCCCCTTAAAACAATATCGGATATTCTTTTAGCAAACATAGGTGCATCTATTTCGTTTAAGTATCTAGCTTGTACTCCAGCAATGGTACTCCAATGTTCAGCAATTAAACCACTTCTTATTGCAATTCTACTTCTTGCTTTATTTGATTTTACTCCATCTTTTAATAATTTAAGAGTTTCTTTGTTAGCTTTATGAGCTGATAAACCATTAAATTTAGATGTAATACGAGACCAGTTAAAATCTGAAAGAGCCATAACCGCTGCTCCTCCTAATTGTGTAGAAGTTAATAATTGTCTTAATGCTGCAAAAGTTCTACCAAAAAAACCATCTACGGGTTTATGTAAAGTTCCTTTGTGGTAAGCATATAAATTATTAATATTTTCTGAAATCCAATTAGTTCTATCTACTTCATTTCTAAATATTTTTAAATTTTTTTTTGTCTTAACATCTTTAATAAAAGTTTTTTTTCTTTTAAATTTTCCTTGTGCTTCTAATGCCGCATCTATTTTAGATTGTTTTTTAATTGATTGCATTAACCAAATATGCGTAGCGTCTGGGTTTGGTCCAAGCATTTTAAGCATAGAAATATCTCTTGCCATGCCGTTAACGTGTTCCATCATAGTTTTAAAAGGATCCATAGAACCAAATCTAGTTTGATACGCCATCCAATCATCAGCACTTTTAAATGCTAAAAACCTATGATCTAACCTTCTGTTTGATAATGATCTACCAAAGGAATTATCTCCAGGTTTAAATGTTGCCATTCCTTCTGTTGAAATATTATCGTACACTTCGCTTAATGCTTCACGAATGGTTTTGTCATTAAAAGGTAAGCCAGATCTTTCATTAACCATTTTTTCTAAATCTAGTTTAGGTAAAATATATTCAATCCAATCTGCTTTAGGAACTTTTCTTATTAATAATGTATCGTGTATTTGTGGTAATCCCCAATCTTTTCTTGATACAATTTTGCCACCATATCTATTAAATTGTTTTCTTAAATGTTCTGCTGTTTTTTTCCATGCTTCTGCTAAATGTTTAGCATTAATGTTTCCTGTATTTTCGCCAAACAATTCTTTAATCATTAATTTAGAATTTGTTTTTTGGTTTTTGGTTTGTCTGCCACCCATTTTATATTTTAGTTCATCTAAAACATTAACCATTAAAGCATGAGCTTTGCCTAATTCTACTTTAACCATGTTTTCAATGCTAATTTCTTTTGAAAAAAGATCGTTAGCATAAATAGATCTAGCAGCTTCAGCATAATCTACTTCGCCATTTTTATTTCTATAATTATCTAATCTTAATTTTATTTTATCTGTCGCTTCTTTTTGTAATAAAGTTTTTCTTAATTTATCTGCGTATTCTAATTTAGTTTTTTCATAAACTTCTTTAGCAGCTAATCTTTCACTTTCAGTTTTATTTAAACCAGTTTTTTCTCTATGATATTCTTGTAATTCGTCAAGCATTTCATTTTGTTTTTTAGCTTGCTCTTTAGTAATTTTACCTTCTTTAACCCCATTAATAATACAATTCCTATAACTCATACACAATCCTTCAATCGTTCTAACATTTGTATATCTTGTAATTCTTCTTCAAAAAGTTCTTTACCAGTTTTTGTAACCGATATGATTTCTTCTCCTTCGGATTTTGTTGCAATAGGAATACCCTCATCTAATTTAGATTTAGATATATTATCTTTTAAAACGCTTGCTTGATTTCTAAAAGTTGTTTCATTAGGTACATCAAATTCTTTTAAATTATCTACATCGTCAGCTAATTTGCTAGTATTTTTATTAAAAGTATTTGTTTCTGTTGCAATATCATTAATTTTTGGAGTTTTAACTGATGTTTCTATTGATTTTGTTTTTTTAATATTTTCAACAAGATCATTAACTTTTGCAATAGTTGGATTATCAGTAAATAAAACTTTTTTTGGTAAAACTTTATTATTAATTTTAGCTTTAGGTGGAGGTAAAAGTAATTGCTCTCCATCTTCAATACTTTTTAAAGTAGTGTTTAATCTTTCTCTATGTTCTGCTCTTGCTGGTGCAACATCTTCAAAAGGAGAATCTTTTTGTGGTAATTTATATTCTGTTAAAGTTTTATCTTTAAATTTAGGATTAATATTACCTAATTCTTTGTAGGTAATTTGTAATTGTTCAACTGGCATCTTTGAAAGATGTTTTTTACCTATATCAATTCCTCTACCAAATGCTTTAAATACTCCTAACAATAATGGAGATAATACAGCAGAAGCTCCAGTTACCATTGCTATATTTTTTAAACCAGTTTCTATACCAGCATCTTCAAAACCTAATTCTTTTCTATAAGGTTGTGCTTTTATTTGTACTATTGTTTCAGCAACACCACCTATTAAACCTTCCATTAATGCAACTTTTAAAGCACCTGAACCAAATGTTGCGGGTACAGAATAACCAAATGATACTGGAATTGTTGCAAGCATAATAGGATCTGTAAATGCAGCTGTTACTACACCACCCATACCACCAATTTTTCCAAATGTAGTTGCTGTTTCGTTTATTTCACGAAAATTACTCCAAGCATCGTGTGTTTTTTTAGCAATAGTTTTTTGCATATTTTCTGGTGTATCTAAACCAGCATCTGCTAATAAAAATTTTAAATTATCATCTGTTGTTTGTCGTTCTGTAACTTTATTCCAAAAATCAGATATTAATTGTTCTTTAGATTTTCTCCCGCTAAAATCAAAAGAATGAACTCCAAATATAGATGATGCTCCAGAACCTAAAGGTTTTAATGTTAAAAATTCATCTATCGGATTTACAAAATCTGAATGACCAGCTTCTTTTAAAATAGAAACAATATTAATAAATTCTTCTGCATTATTATTTTGTTCAGATGTAAATATTTCTGATTTTTTCCATGCATCGTGTTGACTATCCCAATTATCTAAAAAATTAGTTCTTGCTCCTTTAGACCAGCTTTCATTAAACTTAGGTTGTAAAGCTGTATCTTCATCATAAAAAATACTCATTAATTAATCCTTGTAATTATTTCTGATTGAATTTTGTTTAAATCAATAATAAAATACCCTCCATCCGTATTCATTAAATATTCTGGATCGCCTCCTATTTCATTAGGATTGTCGCCTTCTGCAACTTTATATTTACCATTACCAATACTTATAAAATAAGGATCTTGTTCTTTAAATATTTCATTAATATTATAACTTTCTCCATTAAGCATTGGAGCTTTATCGTTAGAAGATGCTTTTCTAAATAATAATCTATTTTTGCTCAACATTTCAATTACATCTTCAAATTTACCTCTTTTTAACCAAGGTGGAATATGAACAGTGTTGCCTCTGGTATCTTCATCAAAACCTCCCATTTCTGTATTTCTAATTAAACCATCAACAGTAGAACCACCAACAGCCATAATAAATGCTTTTTCATAATCATTTTTATTAAAATTATTTTTAGTTTCCCCTTTACGTTTTAATGTAGCTGCATAAATTAAATTAGCTGTTTCAATAACATTGTTTAAAGTATCTGGATTTTGATTAAATACTGAACCATATTCTTCAATTACATCTGTAGTCATAATATTTTCTGTAGTCATTTTATATAATGCAGCTGTCTTTTCTGTTTTAGAAAGTATAAATCCTTCTGCTGCTAATTGAACATTGTTACCTGGTATTCCATTATTCATCATAACTAATCCGCCAAGATGAGCTAAAAAACTATTGTCTTTAGAAATTTGTGCAAAAACTTTATCTGATTTTCCACCAAATGCTTTAACTAAACCAGCGGATAATGAAATAATTTGATCTGTAGTTTCTGCTCCATCAAAAGTATCTTTAATAGCTTTTGCTTCAGTAGATGTTAAATATTTAACTTTTCTTTTATAATAAGCAGCAGCTGTTTCTGCTTTGGCAATTCTATCTTTAACGGGTTCTACAAATTCTGTTAAATCTCCAGTAGTTAATAATTTTTCAAAACCTATTTCAGAAATTGCAACAACACCTTTATTGTTTGCTGTAGATAATAAATCTTTATCTAAAGACGTATTAAGTTTTGCCAAATATTCTTGTGATAATCTTAATTCATTAGCTTCTTTAATTGTTAAACTGCCTTCTTTATTTTTTAAACTTGTAAAAAAATTAACTTTATTTTCTATTTCAGCAATAGTTTTAGTGTTTAGATCTTGAATGATTGGCGCATCAATAGCCATTTGATTTAATTTAATTAATGATTTTTGATCTCCATTTTGTGTGGCAGTTGTAACAGCTGTGGTAAATTCTTTATTATCATAAATAATTCCATAGTCATATAAATTAGATTCTATATTAGTAATATTATTTTTATTAATATTATTACTTGTTGTTACAGATGTTTTAAAATGTGTTATTAATTTTTGAACATCTATAACATCTAATCTTTTATCTTTTTTAGCTGCTGCAAGAGCTTTATCCTGATCTGCGATTGCAACATTTTTATAACCATAAAATGCTATTTCCCTATTAGTATCTTCAATAACTTTTTCTAAAGTATTACCAAATATATCGGATGTTTTTTTATCTTTTAGTAATGTTTCTAATTCTGTAGATGCTGTTTTACTTTCTAATGATGTGCCATAAATTATAGATTTTTTTAAAGTTTCTATTTTATCTAATTTATTAGTTCTTAAAGAATTAATCATATTAGTTGTTGAGGCAACTTTAATTGCATTCATGTCTTTAAGATTTTGAGTTGTCATAAATAACTTAAACTTTTTTCTAGCCATTCCATTAGATAATGTACTATTTACATTATCAAATATAGTTTGCCATTGATCGTTATATAATTTTCCAGCTCCGTCTGGATCATTCATTTCTGATGCGTCAATTTTTGTTTTAGTTAATCCTTGAAAATTATCTCCACCATTCATTACTTCTTTAGATTTTTCTAAAATTTCGTTATCTGTTTTAATATCTTGATGGGTAACATAAAGTTTTTCGCCAGCTTGAACCATACCCTTCCATGCTTTACCAATAGATTGAGCTTCTGCCATACTAACAAATGCTTTACTGTCTACATTTGAAGATTTAGTTGTTGGTTCAAGTTGTGATTTATATAATTTTATTGCCATAATTTACCCCGTATAAAACATTCCAGCTGTTGATAATAAACTTTGACCCGCAGCATAATAAGATGCTTTCTTAGCAACTTTTCCACGCCATCTTGATAGATCAGCTTCAGCTTGTAGCATTATGCCTTCATTAATTTTTGTGTCTCTAGCGTTTTCTGCGTTGTATTGCATGATGTCTCTGTCAGTTTCTAATTCTAATGCGTTTGAATATAAAGATTCAAGTGGAGTTCCTGATAAAGTTACCCCACTTTTTAAATATGAAACTTTTGTTCGTGCTTGTATTTCTTCAACTGTTTTATCAAATTTAGGTAAGTTATAATTATTATGAACAGACATAATCTGTTCAGCTTCTTGTTTTTTTATAAGAGCATTACGTTCTATTATTTTAGCATTATACTCTGCTGCTTGTTGTGCAGCTTTACCACCCATTAAATCGCCAAAAAAACTCATACTATAATCCTCGCAAATCTATAAAAGTCTGATCCGTCTGGACCATAACCCTTCATTAAACCTTCTTCTTTTAAACCTAACCACTTAGCAAAACGGATTGCCAAATCGCAATCTGCTTTAACGCTAGTTTGTAATCTTTTAATTAAATTATTTTTTATCATCATGTCGGTTCTTTGCTTCATAACTCTTGCAAACGTTATTGGATAGTTATTTATTTCTTCTGTTGCCAAGACCCACCCTTCGGCAACGCCATCCCAGAGTGGAAACACTCCGCCAGCCGCTATAGGTTTATTGTTGACAATACCCGTGAACGACATCCCAACTTCTTTTAAAAAATAACCATACTTTTTATGTTCTGGTCTTAATTCTAAAAACTTACTATTTAAGGGTTGACTTAAAATGTAATGTGCGTGTTCGTTTTCAAAAGGAATTATCTCAACTTTAGACACTTTCTGTCTCCAATCTTGGATATATTCCTAGGATCGTCATAGGTAATGCTTGTGGTTGTTGGATATAAACTAATCCTTCAGTTCCATATCCTGTATCAAATTCAACAGATTTATCTCCAGTAAATAATGGAATGGGTAAATCCATAGGAGATCCGCTAGATCTGAAATCTATAGCAGTTAGATTGCCAGCATTGGGTCCAACGCTTGCGCCAACAGTATTTTGAAATCTAACTGATAAGTCGTAAATTCTTTTAGTTTTAGTTTGAGTTGTTTCTGTATAACCTTCATCTAATCTCATAGTTTGTAAATCAGATGAATATAACAATCCAACTTTAGCTTGTTCAGTAGCATTCGTTATTGTAATGGCTCCGCTTGAAACTGTTTTTGAGTTTTGTGTTGAACCTTCGCCAATGATGTCAACTACTTCTCCTTCTAAATGATCTAAACCAGAAAGACTTGAAGTTAAATCTCCCGTATAACTTAAACCACTATCTAAATAATGAAATGAAGTTAAATCTTCATTGAAATCAAATGGTGTAAAATATTCTACATAACGTCTTACAGCACCATTAATCCATCTTTTAACAATAACCCAAACTTGATCTTCATCTGCATCGCCATCAATAACAGCAACACTTTCTACTTTAGCATGAGTTAAAATATTATCTGTTTGCTCTGATGTATGAGCTGAAGTTAAACTAACAACAGTAGATAAAGTTTTATTTGTATAAAGTTTAAATTGATTGTCGTCTATTTTTTCAATGTAGTATTTTGTATTTTCAGACAAACCACCAATAGCAGTTCCCGTGTTATCATAATAAAAAATATCCCCAGTAGTAAAACCATGAGAAGCTGAATAAATAAAATTAGATGAAATATTAACACCTTGATAAATGTATTGAGTTGTGTCTGAACTAGGAGCAGATGTAAAAGATATGGCAGTTCCCGCAGTAGCGTTAGATGCGGTTGTTGCTAATTTGATTGTATTACTATCAGATGCGATAGCAAAATATAATGTTGAATTATTTAATCCACCAATAATATTACTAGCTGCGTAATAATAAACTGGATCGCCAGTAGATAATCCGTGTGATGTTAAAGTTATAGTATTGTTAGTTGTATTAACTATTGTTGTATTTGATGTAAAAGAAATTTGTTGATGAATTATATTTTTTGTTGTGTCTGATTTACCACCAATAATATGTCTGTGCCAAGCAACAACATTTTCTAATCTATTATAAGTTAAACCAGATAATACTCCATCTGTTCTAACTCCCCAAACAACAGAATATGGTTCTTGTTGATAATCCATTTGCACAACGCCACTTTCTGTTATATGATCCGCCAAAATTGTTAAGTCTGGTGCAACATAGCCATCAGTATCAAAGTTATAAGCAAGCTCTCTCACTTTCCTTTTAGCACGTTGTAAGAAAATAGTTGCGTTACCAATAGATAAAGCATCTACTCCAGCTGAACCATAGTTTGATTGTTTTCTAATATTTATATTTGTTGGAGTAATAGCATCTTGTGAAGAACCAGAACTAACAGCATATTCGCCACCCGTTGTCATACAAATTAAAGTTCTTGTTGCTTTTAAAGATTTAATCGCATTCACTTGGTTTGATGCAATAGTATAAACCATAGCATCAGCAGCGTTTGTTCCAGATGTCATATTCTCATAATCTCCAGATTTTGAGAAAAACATAGTTTGTGGTTGATCGTTTGTTGCTGCAAATACTAATCGTTGTTCAAAGAAAGAAACGGAAGATGGATGACCCGTGGTATCTGAAAAGGAACCAAGTTGCCATGATGCAGTAGCATTGGTATTGGCAAATGCTTTTGTAATTGTGCAGACTACAACTGTGGTATTAGTTCTTCCTGTAATTACTGCTTCGCCACTATTAAATTTTAAAATTCTTCCAACATCTGTTGTTGCCCAACCAACTCCACCATTAATTCCAACAATCGCACTAGCTGTTATATTGACACTCGTTCCTGTACCAGATGATGCTGGTGTTAAAGTAGTTGTTGTAGTGTTGGCATCCATGTAGGGTCCAGTTTCAGCAAAGTCTACTTCTGAAAGTGTCCAAGAGGTATGACCCGTTCTTGAAAGTTTCATTACTTCATGGGAGCTGTGGCAGATATACATAACGTCTGCTGATTGTGCAAATTTAAGATCAAATAATTGTGCTGTCGTATATTCAGTTGTTATTTGATAAATTTTATTGGCAATTCCACCTGAAGAATAAGCTGTGTAGCCAGATGAATTAATATCTGTACCATCAACATTTTGCAGTTCAAAAGTATTAGTGGTTTTGTCAGCTACTTTAAAAGTTTTACCATTTACTTCCGTCATACCTACAACGCCAGAAATATTTACAAAATCCCCATTAGAATAACCATGAGAACTAGATGTAACTACAGCTGGATTAGCAGCAGTAATAGCACTAATAGTTTTATTACCTTCTGTTATTTGTCCGTTGTCTTTAAAGAAACGAATATATTGATTACCAAATTCTAAAACGTAAGTTTGTTCAGTTGAAAATGAAAATGGAATTAATCTTGTTGAATTAGCAGATGTTTTAATTTCAGATACAAAGTAAGTACCTGGTCGTCTCGTTACTGGACCATGTGGTAATACAACAAAATTTTCAATGTTACTTGCGCCATTAAAGTATTTGGCAAAATCTGTTCTACCCTCCATAGAGGATGAAAGCTCCCCAGCCGTAAAGCTCGGTATGCTTAAAAGTTGTTTAGGCATATTTAGTATCTACTTGTTATAAAATCTTCAGTTATTATTTGATCGGTTGGTCCAACACTAGGGTCAGTATTGTAACCTTCACTTGCGTCTGTATGTCTTGCTTCAGATAATTTTGCTTGGTATTTTTCTGCCATAAGTTTTGCAACTTGTAAATTAGAAGTTATGGCATAAGCTATATCTTGTGCTAAATAAGCTGATATAGTTTCTCTTAACAAAATATCTAATTGGTTGACATCTGTTTCTATGGCTAAATAAATTAAATAGACTTCACTTTCGCCTATTAATAATTTTCTACCTTCAATTTTGTAATCTGAATTGTAATCTTTAATTTGTAAAACACGCAAGCAATCTGATGGTAAAGTATATTGATAAGTAAAACCCCAAGCTGGAGTATCACTATCTTGCGCTAATTGAACTCTTTTAATTAAACAGTTCCAAGGATGAGATCTATAAACTGCATCTCTAACTGTTTCATATCTTTCGTTGCATATTCTTGCATTTTTAGAATTTTCAGTAAGAGCTGTAATAGAACTAGCTCCTAATTGATTTAATGCTGAATTACAAATTTGTACTACTGATGCCATGTTAATCCTTTTTAATTATATATTTTCTTCTTAATGTTCTTGGTTTTGTTAAAGCAAATATTTCTGCTTCTGTTAATTCTTCTTTAGTATCAAAACCATAATGATACTTATTATCGTTTTTAAATCTGTCTACCAAAACATATCTATAAATATAATTTCCACTTTTAAAATGTAAGACAAGTTTTGGTTTATCTAATTTCTTTGTCATTGCATCCTAGGCGGGTTCCACTCTCGCTTTCCCCGCCTAAAATTCTATTTATTAGTCAATTACATAAGTTATGTAACCGCAAAGATCGTCTCCATCTACTAAAGCACCTATTGCTAAAGCAGTAATTTCAACGCCATCTCTACTTTCAAATGTATAAGTTCCACCAAGTAGCTTTCCAGCTGCGATGTTACTTTCCATATCGAAATATCCGACAGTATCTACATCTAAACCATCCACTAAACCATCGACATCTAATGCAACTGCATCTCCGTTTAAGTCTGTGTATGCTTTCCAACCAATATCCATTGTTTGTGAACTAGTTACCCAGTTACAATAGAATCTTGATAGACCGCCTAATATTTTAACTTTACCTGGAGGTAATTTCCCCAAAGTAACAGTTGAGTTTGCATCTCCCGCACCGTCTTGGTCATGTGTAAAATACAAGGTTCTTAATTTACCATGTTTATCTACAGTATTTGACTTAACGATAGGAGTAGCAGTTTCTATAGTGTACTCAGCACTTTTTTGTGTTGTAACAGCCATTTTATATTCTCCTATTGATTATGCTTCATGACAAGGAATTTGAACAACTTTATCTTCTTCCATTCTTACCGCACCCAAAGACATACCGTAGTACACCTGAGTTGAATAAGATTTGTCAGCTCTTTCAGATATTTTTGCTGCTATATCACTTCCGATACCTAATTTAATAGCATCTTCAGTATATGCAAAAACTAATCTGTCAGAAGTATAAGTTGCATCCTTGTTCAATCTTGTTGACATTATAAACTCAAATCCTAAGTAGGAATTGATAGCTCCAGTTGCTAAAGCACGAACTACGTTGTAATCCGAACTTGTAACTTGAGTTGTTCCTAATAGATCTGATACCTGTTGTGGTCCGCAAACAATGTATCTCTTCAATGAAGGGTCAACATCGTTATCATCTAAGATTTTCTTCGCAGCCAAAAGTTTAGCAATAGTCAAACCATCTGATTGGTCTGAAGTTGCTGTTTTTTGTCCAGAAGGTAAAGCTGTAGATGTACCACCAGCTACACCAGTTGATGCAGATGCGTTGAACGCTGTTATAATAACATCATCCATTGCTCTGTTCATCGCTGCCGCAGCCGCTCTAGCGTATGAGCTAGTTGGGTCTACAAGCATTCTAACTTTGTCGACATCGTCAACTAAGTCAGCCCATTCGTAGTCAGCCAAGCTCAATCTTCTTCTGCTATGAGGAGTGTCTATCTGAGGTGTATCGCCATGTCTGCTCGTTCTTAATTGAGCAGCTGTAACTCCGACTTGATCGAAGAAAGCGTTTTTCCCAGTAACTTTTTCCACATCAACAGAAGATCTTAATTTACTTCCCATTTGTTGAGAAAGCATAGATACATTTGAACTATACTGCTCAACGAAAGAAGTAGTTATTTGTGAACTCATAATAAGTTCTCCTTTGTTGTTTGTGTTTATGTTAAATCGGATGATTATCCTTGCGGGTCGCTCCTCGATTTTAGTTCTCCTGGAACCTATACTTTCATAGTGTCAACTAGGGTCTTTCGATTTTCCTAATCATTTTCAGCTATACGGTATTTTTCTTTTCTCGTAAAGCCAAAACTTCTTGAACTGCTGCTTGATGGTTCATGTGGTTTTTATCCCAATAAGCCGAACCAGGTTGCGTTAGTTCTCCAATTTGCTTTTCAATTTGGTTTGGTGTCAAATAAGCTGGTCCAGATGCTTGTGTTATAGTATCTTCTCCCATCTTACCCGCTAATTCTGCAAATGCTTTAATCATAACTGGATGATCTCCCAGTTTAGTTCCATCTGCTAAATTAGTATCAAAAAGCTCAGTAGCACCAACTGATTTTGCTAGTGTTGCTGCTTGGTTAATTTTTTGATCGAATGCTTGACCCCACTCTTGTTTAAGTTCTTTTGTGCTAGTTTCTCTAGCAGCAAGAGCTTTACTGTCAGCATCCTGTATAGACTTAGCTGTCATTTCATTATAAAATTTAACCATACCTTGAGCTTGTGTTGGTAATAATCCCAACTTATGCGCTTGGCTTGAAAATTCTTTTAATGATGCTTCATCCACTTGTTTGTCTTGTGGTAAGTCATATTTATATCCATCAGCAGATTTTGGTCTACCTAGTTTTTCATAAACTGCATCCCAATCCTTATCTGTTGCATATTTGTTTGGAACTGGAATTTTATCCGATCCAACCATTTTTTGTGCGTGGACATAAGATTTTGCTAAACCTTCTATATCTTTAATATTCTCTAAAGATTTATCAGATCTTACTTCTTCAGAAAGACTAGCTTTCCAATCTGTCGTTGCTTGTGGAGTTTCTGTTTTAGGGTCTCCAGACAGTACCGATGGTTGTTCAACTGGTACTGCTACCTCTTGATTTTCGCTTGACATTTTTATTCTCCTTTTTTGTTAAGCATATTTTTAATAAACAAGACTACTGATCTTGTTCCTTCTAAAAATGCGCTTTCATGACTATCTCCTTTAATGTGAGTAGTGCTATGATAGCTGCATCTCTTTTCTAAATCTTCCATAACTTTTTTACCATGGTCAGATTCAAAAACTTGTTTGTAAGCAATAGTTAATTGCTTTAAATCATCTTTATTCATTAGCCACCTTTAGAGCGGGTGCTACTTTACCAGCTGCTTCAGCGACTTGCTGTGCTTGTTGTAATTGCATTTGCTCCATTTCGGCTTGCTGTTTTTGTTGTTTAAGTTGTTGTACTTCTGCTTTTGATCTCATAATTTTAGCTGGTAATCCTAAAACATCTTGAACATGACTAACTAAACCATCTATGTCTATGTAATCAAATACTGGTGCAATGTTTTGCATTGAACCAAATATTTCCATTCCTCTCATGATAGATGAAAGCTCTTGTGTTTTTTGAGCTTTGGCTAATGGAGATACATATTCTATTTCAACATCTTGCTCTCCTAACATTTCTGGCATTTGAGGTAATTTATTATTTTTAAGTAATAAATTAAAAGCTCTAGTAATTAATGGTTGTAGTAACTCACTTTGTAATCTTCCTAATACTGGACCCAACAATCTCATCTTCTCTTCAGTTCTTTGCATAACTTCAGTTGCCGTCATGTTTTGACCCTGTACTGTCATTAATTGGTCAACAAAGAAATTTTCTCTAATTGCTTTTCTTCTTTGTTCTTCCATTTGCAAACCTAAAGGTTGGTTACTTCCAATATTTAATGGTTCAATTCTTTCTCTAGTTCCAGATCTATAGAAATTTAATCCACCAGGAACAGTTCTAATTGGTAAAATAAAACCATCATCAGGAACCATTAAAGGTGGGTCAATTTGTTTTTGAGCTGCTTTGATTGAAACTTTAGACATTGTGTTTAACATCTTAGTATCAGGTAAAGCATTCATCGCTGGCGATCTGCCATACACTTCATTTGAAGAAGATTTTAAATATCTTGGAACGACATAAGGAAATTCTTTAAATCCACTTTCTCTTAACAATGTTCCTGTTTTTTCGTGAACATGGCAAGATACCCAATCCATATTTTTACTATTATCATATCCCATTTTAACTTCATTAGGATAAACTGAATGTAATATAACAGCATCATCATAAGGTGCTTTTTCAATATCTGTTATTATAGATCTTGGTAATTCTGCATCTGGATACATTAATGGAATGTTTTTATTTTTAATATGAAATCTTCTAGTTAAACTATCCACTAATCCTTTTTCATTTTCAGTTATAAATATTTCTGAAATGTGAATTGTTTTAAATCTTAAATCATCTTTAGGGTCATCCGTAATAAACATTGCAGACGTACCAAACGCTAATAGTTCGTGGTATAATTCAAATATTTCTTGTTGGAAGTTTGATCTAGCAAAGACTTGCTGCATAACTTTTGCACAGCTTTCTAACCATTCGTTAGCTTCGTCATCTTGACTTATAATTTCATTTCTAAATTTTAATATAAACCAAGGGGAAACACTATTAGTTAGCATACCATTTAAACTAGCTGATAATAATTCTAATGCGTGTGTGGCTGTGCCATCATAAACTTGGTCGTGCCTTTTATCGCCTTTAGTATGTTTAATAGTTATGTTTGCTTTTCTTGGTAAAAAATAATCAGCAATATCTTGCCAATGATCTTCCCAAGTAACCCTTTGTGCTTTGAGAGTTTTGTATCTCTCAATAACCATTTTTGCTTTTGGTTCTACTGCCATCTATCCTCCGAGTAATGATTTCTTAGTTGTTGTTAATGCGTTGTCGCCTAAACCTTTTGCGCCACTTAAAATTGTTGATGATCTACCTTTACCTCTTGCTAATTCCATAGCACTTGTTGATGTTACTTGTGATACTTCAGCTTTTGTTGGAGCTGGTGTATAAACTGGTGCTGGTGGTGGTTTTGGTCTTGATATCAATGGTGCCATACTATCCTCCTAATAAAGTTTTCTTTGTTGAATATTCGTCATCTTCTAAACCTTTAGCTGATGTTAAAATAGTAGATGCTCTTCCTTTTCTCGCAGCTCTAATTTTTCTTTCCTTTTCTGCTATGGCTGCTTTTCTATCCGCATCTTCGTAAGAAGGTGGGTCAGGCATAGGTGCTGGTGCTGGCGGTAAAGCTGGCATTGCAGGTACTTTTGGCATTATAAAACTCATATTATATTTCTCCGTGTATTAAGTAATCATTGACAGCGGTTTTTTGCGCTGCAACTTTTTCTCTTGGTAGTTCGGTTATTGCTAAAGCCATGTATCTTGCGGAATCCGCTGCATGACTAGACCAATCCTTAACTGGTTTATTACTAAACATCTTCATCTTTTCGTTATACTTACGATGATGATGTCGTAAAGCATTAATTAATGGTTTTGTACT
>VTLG01012300.1_pt1 | contig 28433 bp, 41 predicted proteins | sample 4694571 | NCBI WGS metagenome assembly VTLG01 (sample SAMN12604809, study PRJNA352737) | marine metagenome | biome: ENVO:00000447; feature: ENVO:00000209|ENVO:00000569|ENVO:01000036; material: ENVO:00002151; isolation source: viral sequences binned using virsorter ...
CTGTTGGATTCAATAAAATGGTATCTGCTTGATAGTTCAATAGAGATAGCTGATTCAAAGCTACTACTACAACATCATATTCATTAGCTGACTCTACAGACTGATAAAATAATCCGCCGCTAGATGTAGTGAAAGCAGTTCCATCAGTAAATAGTCCATCTAAATTTGGGCTAGATCCATCTCCATTTAGGATCTCAGTATCTTCTACAGATAGCACCTTATTAGGCACTCTTGCAGCAAGATAAGAGGAAAGACCAGCTGTATCTGAAAGCATTTCATCAGTAAGTTTCATGAAAGTACCGATTTTCTCCATATTTACAGAGGTTGCAGTGATATCAAAGTCAGACTGTCCTAGCGCTGATCCTTGAGCTGTAGCAGCTGCATTATCAGTGTAAGCTGATTCTTTAGGGAATCTTACAGTCTGTGCATCAGTAGATCCATTAGGTATTAAAGTACGGATATGTACTTTTCTAGCTGGATCAAATTTGAAATCTTCGATCACTTGCTCTCTAGCTACTACTCCAGTGTTAGTGTTAGCCATTGTCATATCAGAGCTTTTTACTTCAAATCTTGCTCCGTTATGAGTTCCTTTTCTTAGTCCTTCTAGTGCGCCTTCATTTACAGCCTTTTCGATTTGACCTTTGAATGATAGCTTCATAGAATTTTCTACATCTTTCTTAGCAGCTAGTTCTACAGCATCCATTCTTTTTGTTTGCTCATCAAACTTAGCTACAAAGTCTTGAGATAGGTTTTCAATCTCAGATTTTAAAACGCTATCCATTTCATTTTTAGCGTTATCTTTAATCTGACCAGATGCCTTCTCAATTCTCTCATCTACTAGATTTCCAATCTTATCTAGTTGTTCTTGAATATTTGACATGATAAATTAATTTTTTAAACTATTATAAACATTATTTAAAAACTCTAGCTCATCGTTCTTAACTTCTATCGGCTCTGTAACCTCTACAGTTGGCAAAGTGAATGCTTGAAATATTCCCTTGAGCTTATATATTTCAGATTCTAAGGCAAAGCCTAAATCATCTGAGATATTTCCTTTTCTGAGCAGCTTGGCTATTTTATCATAGCGATCAGCTACCTTATCTGGATCATAATTACCCTTATGATCCATTATCTTAGCCTCATCATTAGCGGCTAAAGTTACTGCTGAAACTTCAAAGAGCTTGACCTCATAGATCTCTCTTTTGTTTTCCGCATTCATTTCTTTTCTTATGGGCATAATACCGACTGAGTTTTCTGTAATTACACCAGCTCTGATGAGTTCCATTACATCATTTCCTAGAGTAGTCTTGGCTATCTCAGCCTCAAACATTAATCCCTTTTGATCCTCCTCCAGCATTCTCATTTTACCTATTGGCTTATCCATATCATGCTGATATAGATATTTGACTCTAGAGCCATTCTCTGAGATTGTTTTAAGGTAGGCGCCTTTTCTAATTATATCCCCATCGGAATCTACATTATCAAAAACGGATGCATAGCCTTTGACTATCCCAGCCTTATCATCCATGTCTATAAGCTCTCCCATTGGAGCTTGTTTAAATAAAATATTTTTCATTTTACAAAGATATTAATTTTAAAATTTAAATGATCCTATATCATCCTTTGCGCCTTTTACTGGAGGAGAATAAAATATCTCTCTACCTTTACTTTCTTTAATGAATTTTATAGCTCCAGCTTCTCCTAACGCAAGATCCAATTCATAGAGTTCTAAAGGCTCTGAATATTTTTTAAAATAATTTTCTAAAAGCGCATCTAATTCATTCATAATTTATAAGTTTTTTCTCTAAATTCTTTAATTAATTCATCCATCATTTCAATCATGTCATCATGAATTACTGGGAAATATTTTTTTAATATTGGATTTCCTACATATTTAACCTCAAAAGCATGAGCTATGTATTCCCAGTATTGAGGATCTATATTATTATAATATGAATTTAAATGCCCATGCCCCACTCTATTTTTTGTAAGCGCTCCTAAGATGTCTGCTGTAGCTCCAAAATTTTCTTTATAAATTTCATCATCTAAACTCTTAAATAAATTTCTGATCTTTTTTTCATTTATTCTATTATAAAATTTAGATCTTTGAAATCTAGCATTAAAACTGTCTAAGCCATTATTATATCCCCAAAAGTCTTTTAATTTTTCTCTTATATTTAATTGATCTTTTGACCTTCCTTCTCCCACTATTTTTTTATGTTTTTTAAAAAACTTTTGTATTATTGGATTCGTTTGAGATTTTTTTATCCATCCTAATTGATCATGTATTTCATGACCATACTCATGAGCTAAAACCTTATTAATTGATTTCTTATGCCTTTCAATATCTATTTTAATTTTATTACCGAAATAATTTTGGGATGATCCCATGCGCCTATTTAAAACTAAATTTGGTTTTTTATCTCCTAAGAGTTCAAAAAATTCATCATTTATTTTTTCTCCCCTTACTGCTTTATCCAAGTTAGTTGGTTTGTTTCTCTCTATTCTTTCTCTTATTAATTTATCTAATTTTGACAATCTAGATGTATCTTCTACTACTACTGGATCTGGCTTCCTAGATGTGAGTATCTCATCTCCTATGAGTTGGCTAGTTCTGGCGCTAACTCCCCCACCTATTCCAGTAAGAGATACTCCTTCATTAACCTCTGATCCTTCTTTTGGATATACAGCTATAGAGCATCTACAATTCACAATATTATGAGCTGATGCTCCAGATCTAAAGTCTGCTGGCTTTTTCATTTGCACCACTCTGCTAAGCTCTGGCACTGCAAAAGTCTCATTAAAGCCTACTACCTTACCATTCATATTCAGATGATCAGATTGGTCTCCTCTAGTAAATGCTCTAGTCCTTCCATCTTGGGAGCTTACCCATTCCTTGACTAGACTTGATTTTGGGAATATATCTGAGGCTGATTGCATTATTCCCTCATTAGCTGCTGAGGTTGCCTCAGTTCTTACTATCCTCTGAGCTTGATATTCTGTAATCCCTCTAAATCTATTTTGGAGGATTCTGCCTTGTTGCTTGCGCCCTAATGATTGGAACTCTGGATCCTTAAATAGATTCCCTATATTTCTTTTGAGTTCTTTTAGAGCTGTCCCTTGTACTAGAATAATCTTATCTCCAGCTTCTGTCTGTCCTATCCTTGAGAATGTTGTGCGCCAAGTAGATTCATTACCAGAGTTTTTCTCTATAAACTTATCAAAGCTCCTAGCATACCACTTAGCAAAGTCCACTCCTACCTCCTCATAGAGATCCATGTACAGAGTCTCTATGTCTCTGACTTTAAATAGATTTGAAAATTCCCTCTCTGAGTTTGTGGCTAGATAAGATTCTGTCCCTTTGTTATATTCTTTAAGTAGATACCTTTTCCACTTTTTGGATTGTTTCCTTTCATTAAGGTTGAGCCTATCAGAAAAGGCTCCTCTCCAGCTCTCTTTGAATCTTTTAATGTCCACCTATTCATCTTTGTTAGCTGATCTATTTCTCTCTACAAATGATAGCATAGCTCTGCCTCCCCAAGCATTATACATGACATAGCCTTTGTCATTCCAAGGCGTTCCTCTAAACTCCTCAGCTATCTCTGCATTTTGCTCATGCCTTTTTAAAAAGCTATAGGTTTGATTTACCTCAGACTGGCTCAATGGGCGCCTTGCTGCTAACTGTCTAGCTCTTGCCCATCCAGTATCTGTCCCCATCTTAGATCTTAGATCATACTCTTTATCCCAGTCTAATACTCTCTGGGCGTTGTTAGTAGCTCCTTGCGGATAGTTATCATAATTTTTATTTGTTTTTTGAGCTTCCTCATATTCTTCATGAGTTTCAAAAGGCATATAAATTTCATTTCCATCATAGGTATGAGTATGGAATCCTACTCCTTCTCCGTTCCATCCCATCTCCTCTGCTCTTTGCTCAGCTTCTTCTCTTGTAGTATAAGCATCTAAAAACGCATTAATCTTATCTTTATTCATTGGATTCTTTTTGGATGACAATGGATGTCCCTCTGGTAGTAAATCTGTATCATAGGGTTTATTTCTAAATCTACCAGTTCTTAAAGCATATAGTAAACCATTTACTCTGCCTAAAGCCCACTGCTGCTCATTATTAACATTTGGTCTAACTGAGCTAGGGTTAGTCCTATAAGCGCCTACTCCTCTAACAAAGGATCTAGCTAGCATTGAAAAGGTAGCTCTCTTGTCTGGATCATCTCCATATTTATCATTATGATCCTTTACTTTATTTCTTAGAGCTGTTTCCATAGTTGCGCTTATGTTAGGCGCTTTGTATTCCATATCATACATTTGATATATCTCAGAGTCTAAATCAAAATCCTCATCATCATCATTATAAGAATCTCTGTCAGCGTAGTATTCAGCTAGCTTTCCATCTTTAGCAGCCTCATACTCCTCATGAGTTTCAAAAGGCATATAAACAGTATATCCATCAAATATCATTTCGTGATAACCAGATCCTCCCATTTGTTCAGCTCTTGCTCTAGCCTCTGCAATAGTAGTGTAAACATCATTCATGCCTCTAACTTCTGTCTTAAGCATCTTTTGCTCATCTATAGCATCTACTATGTCATCTAGCCCAGAGCTTGGCTCCATTGGGATCAGATTAGCTGGGACATAATACTCATTCATCCTCACATTATCCTCATCTACCCCATAATTCATAGCTATCCTCTTTTCATTGGGAGTAAGCCACCAGCTCTTAGACATCTGATCCACTACTTTCTCTGTCTCCTCTTGTAGCTCTGGAATACTATTAAAGTCAAAATCTATATATAACTTATCTCCATATTGGGGAGTAAGCCACCTATTGAGTTCCTCTCTTATTCTAATAAGCTCTGGAATAACAGCATTCTGATATAAGGCTTTTTTAGCCTCCTTCATATTGTTGTATGTCGTGCTATCAGTATTGTTAAGGAGTTGAACTGGAACATTATAAACATTACAAAGATCTTTTATGCTTGCATTGTACTGCTCTATCAAAGATAGATCCGATGCATTGAGTCCAAAGTTTACCCATGATAGTTTCTTAGGAGTTATAATTAGATCTCCAGCATTCTGGGATCCTTGATAGGTGCTTCTAAATTTATCCTTTAGCTGTTTAGCTTGGCTCTCTGTAATATCTCCCTCATCAGAGATCAGCATTCCTCTAGCTGTTTGATTCTGTAGATACTTGACTCCAGTAGTTAGCGCCTCATTATTAGCATCCATTGATCTTAGTCCAGCCCTTAATGGACTCATACCATAGAGATGAGATCCAGATCCATCATAGTAAGGATTAAAGTTTTTAATATGACAGATAAACTCAGCTGGAATCCTATAAGTTCCATTATAATCTAGAGTATATTCTTTTACTGGCTTCATTAGTCCACCACTATGAATCTCTACTACTTGGCTAGGTAATACATACAGCTCTTTATATTTACCACTATTCTGTCCAGTATCTGGAGCTATACCATAGATATATCTATTTCCAGTTAATGCGCCAAAAGCTATAACTTCTTGGATCCAGCTATTAAAAGATTGAGCTGGATTTGGTCTATTGAGCAGCTCATGTAGATCCGTATCCTCTACATTTACTAGAGCTTTTTTCTGTATTATATTAGCATTTATCAGTCCAGTAGTAGTAACTGATCCAGATGTGATTGATTTGTATCTTTTAAGCTCATTCTCATTCTTTACCTCATAGATTTGAAAAGGAATGTTTGCTGCTGTTTTACTTATTAAGTTTACTATTGAGTAAACTGTAGAATTAAATCTGTAGCCTTTATTGATGTAAGTATCATCATTCTCACTAGAGCTTATTAAATTATTTCCAATATATCTATATACTAACTTATTAAATGCCTCATTCGTGTTTTGGCTAGATTTACGAATAGCGCCCTTGAATCTGTCTAAAATTCCCATTAAATTATTTTTTACAAAAATATAAATTATATTACAAAGAAACTGCTACGATTTCCCCAGACTGTATAAGCGCAATATCTAAGGCTATCGTGCAAGTGATTCCACCTATCTAATGGCTTGTTTATGATAGTACCATCTTTTAAAACATCCCATAGATAGTTCTCATATTCTTTTTTAAAATTCTTTGACTCATTAGATAAGTAGATATTAAACTCCTTTAAGAAACTAATACCAGCATTAATAGATCCTTGACCTTTCTTACTAGCCTTAAACATATTCCCTCCTTTATCTAACTGCCTCAGCTCCTCTCCACTCTTAGGCTCTGCTGAATCATAAATGCATAAAACATCCCTATATCCTTTTTCATATAGATAATTACTTATGTCATTGTTTGTCATTCCTAACCTATAGCATACCTCATGGACATACAGATCCCCTCCTACCTTTCTAACTTCACAAATGGCGCACTGGTCATTACTATATCCGAAATCAAGTCCTAGATAAATATCATCAGACTCTGGGAAATCTTTATAGTCTATCATATTCCAGTTACTAAATATCTGGCGCTGACTAAAGACAGCTCTCTGACCTTCTCCAAAGACTCTATAAAAATCTGGATCCTTATCCTTTAGCGCCTCTATACTCTGGATAATGTTATTTGATAAGAATTTATTGTCCTTATAAGTAGTAACCCACTCATCGGTCTTATCCTCTGGTAGATCATAGAGCCATGATGTAACATCACTAGGATTATAAGTGAATATAATAAACTGCTCTGTCCTTAGATCTATTTGTCTAAAATCCTCCAGACTTAATTCATTAGCCTCCTCTAATAGCGCTATGTCTCTCTTTCTACCTCTAATCTTTTGAGCCATGTCCAACGAGATAAAAGACAGCACTGATCCGTTATAGGTAAATGTATTCTCAGCTTTGTTATGATCTCCTTCCCAGTAGATATTAGTTTCTTGGAGTATCTGTATCATATCTCTCATGATAGATCCTCTAAGACTAGGTAGAGTCTTTCTAACTATGTCAATCAGCAATGAGCTACTGGTAGTTTGTAGTAGATAGGCAATAAACTGGCAACAAGCCCATGATTTGCCAGATCTGGATCCACCACAATGTACACGATACCTTTTATCAGAGTATAGTAAATCATAAAACTGCCTATTTAAAAACTGCTCTACTTTTTGGATTCCGCTGGCTTCCATTCAATCAATGTAGATTCTATTGCTCCTTTGTGCTTAATTTCTGTTCTAGTCCCAGACAGTCTATGAGCCTCCTCCTCAGTTGCTATCATTTTCATGGCTGCTATCTGTAGAGCATTCGATTCTGAGTCTATCCAATTAGATAACATCTTAGTTTTTTTACCTATCCTCATCTCCTCCACAGCCTTTTTTATACTGTCTAATTTATCTAGTTTATGATTAAAAAAAGTAGCTCTAGAGCAAGGCAAAAAAGCCACTATGTGATCAATAAACATTAGTTTATTTTTTTTGATAGCAGCCAGAGCTTTCTTTTCTAATTCTTTTGGATCGTATGCCATTACAATTCAGTGTACCATATAAAGTTAATACCAAATAGAAACAAAAAAATTTCTATTGTGTGCTTTTTAAATGCGCCCTCATCAACATCATCCATCTCAGAGTTGTAATAGTTACCACCAAAAACCAAACCAAATAAAGGATAAAATGTTATCTCATTCATAATTATAAATTTCTGCAAAGTTAATCAATCCTTTTCAGTTACAATTACTTTAGTATCATCTCCCAAGACTCTATAGAATCCGCCATTACGAAAGTCTGGAGCTATTTCAAAAACTCCTTGAGTTCCATTCTCTCTCCTTTTTACCTTCTGGACAAATACTTGCACTAGATCTGATCCGTATTTTGTACGACTATTTAACTTCCTAAATACAGTAATATTTGAGAATGATTTATTAAAAAAATCAGATGAGCCAGAAATATCATAGGGAGTTGGCACTTTATAAGTCCCATTAGAAAACTCCATTTTTCTAGGATGCGCCACTAAAAAAAGATGAGTATTTGTTTTCTGACAGAATTGAGTTATCTGTCCTAGCATTTTAGAGATGTAACTTAGATCATATTGCTGATCATGCTGTAGCATATTCCAAGGATCTATAACACAAATATTTATACCCTTTTGAAATACCAGCTCTCTGAATCTATCTAATATGTTTTTTAAACTAATATTTTCTATGTCAATCTTTATAAAAAAGAAATGATCTTCTATAAATGTTTTAGTTTGTTCTAGTAGATCCCTATCGCAATTTGTAGAGTTAATCTTATTTGCTAGGCGCCTAATATGTCCCTCATAAGGAAAAGACTCTGGACTAAACATAGCTATCTTGTGATCATGCATAAGCGCTAGATTAACCACTATTTGATCTAAAACATCTGATTTGCCAGAGTTTGGGATCCCAGTTATTGTAGTCCACTCTCCCATCATTACCTTAAAAAACTTATCAGCTCCTAATCCTACAGAATAATTTTTTACGCCATTACTATCCCAGCTTAAAACTGATTGCCATATAGTATCTATATTTAAAACTCCCTCCAAAGGAAAGTCTAAAGCATTTTCAGCTATCTCTCTAAGTTCTTTTGATCCGCTTTGGACTAGCACCTCATTAGCATCTTTATAATCTTTAAAATCTAAATATTTGCATCTATATTGTCCAAACCTTCTAGCTAGCTCATGTCTTAAATTTAATCCAGCAGTATCATTATCAGTACAAAGAATTATCTGCTCTTTGTCTTTAAAATATTCCCAGCAGTTATCAAGATATTCTAATCTTTGAGATCCTTTTGATGCGCCATTTGGCACTGAACAAACTGAATATATACCGCATTCATTTAGACTCAATGCATCTATTTCGCCTTCTGTTATGTAAATTGTAGAGGATTCTTTAATATTATCCAGCCCATAAAATATTAATTCAGCTCCAGAGACTAGCTTAAAATCTTTTCCGCTGCTTCTATATTTGATATTAACTAAATCTCCTTCTCTAAAATAATTAAAATTAATAGCTGCTTTTTTATTGGCGCCAAAGTATTCTTTTGACTCTGTTATTTTCCAGTTAGTCAAAGTATCCTCAGAGATACCTCTACCTTCAAAATAATCTAAAACATTTTTAGACAAACCAGAATCATTTTTTACTGGCTTTACATATTCCTTTTTGGGTTTTATTTTTACATTACCCTTCCAGCCACAGTTATGACAGTTATAAAGTCCTTTTAATAAATCTATAGATAAGGATTTATCTGATTTATTTTTTCTAGTTGGACTGCATTTAGGACATTTGAGTTTTTGCTTTACAGCATTTCCTCTGGGAAGTATTCCCAGCTCTATAAAATCTTCATACATTAGTAATAGTAATTTGGTGTTGAGTTAAGTGATTAATATCTTTTTTCCTTACTAGCAAAACTAAGTCATTTCTCCCAAATTGAGTCCTAGTTCTCCAGTGATAATGTTTTTTTTGAGTTGTAGTTTTTCTATATTGTTTTGAATATTCTAATAATTCTTGGCGCTTGTAGAAATAAAAACTTCGGATTTGCTCATAATACATCACTATCCACTTAGCCTCTCCTCTAAGCCAGCCTTTTCCTCCATGATTATTTCTATACTCTAGCCAAACATAATTAACATCTTGCCTATGCTTAACATCATATCCAGTAGATCCTATATAAAAATCTATATGTTTATACTTATCATTTTTCAAGCTGGCTTTTTTTATTGGCTTTTTTAACATTTTCATAACATCAAAAAACAAATCCTCAGCCTCTTTTCCTTGAGATTTCATTCTTTGAATATTATCTGTTTTTCTATCGTACCAATCCAAGAGTAAATAGTTATATATATATATTTAATTAGTTTTTTATAGTTATTTATATATATATAGTTATTTATATTTATAAATATATATATTATATATAGTTATATACAAGATGTGATTTTTTTGAGATTATCTAGAAACCTCATAAAGTTTTGATATATCAATAAAACTTGCTCAGTGCTGATGTGATCATCTCCATAACGAACAAAAAGCACTTCTAGTATCACTTCAAACTCTGAGTCATTGGCAAAACCTATAAAAGAATAGTTTGAAATATTAGGAAAATCATTTGTAGCTGAGAATCTAATTCTCTGCCGATTTTGATCCCAGTAAATCATTCTTTTATTCATTTAATTCAAAATAAATATCTATTTCCTTAAATATATCATCTATGTTATTTGACCAAAAAACTTTCCATTTACGCTTTTTAAGCTCTCTAAGGCACTTTTTTTGATTCTCTGTAGGTTTATTATACCCAGCCTTTAATTCGATCGCTAAACCGCTGTAATCGCCTCTAGGATCAAAAATCATCAAATCTGGCATACCAGCCATGACTCCTAAAGCTTTTAGTTTATATTGCTCAAACTTTGTTCTTTTACCCTCATTAGGTATGTGAACTGCAAAACTCCCAGAATACTTTATACTGATATACTTCATTACTGACCTCTGCATGACATCCTCCTTGCTGAGGAATTTTTCGTAAGGGTTTGCACTCATATTTTAAGTTATTAACAAAAACAATATTTTTATTATCTCTTTTAAAATTTAAACAAATTTCTAAAATATTATTATACTTAACTTCTAAATCTTTTTCAATACTTAAAAAATGATCTATTTCTTTTAAGTGATGCAATACAGTTGCATGATCAAACTTAGATCTACTTAAAGATTTTCCAATACTGTTAAGAGACCTAACTGGATTAAGTTCTTTTAGAACTTTAAAATAAATCCTCCTAGCATCTACATAGTTACGCCTTCTAGTTTTGTTTTGAATATCTATTCCAAAATGATCGCATACAGTGCGATATACAAATAAATCTACCTCATTCATGTTTCTAAACTTCCATCAATTAAAATATCATCAGTATCAAACCTTTTTTCTAGACCTAGATCTTGATAAGCCTTCCAATCATTTAATGCTTTTAAATATCCAGCTCTACCTTCCTCTATCTGCTGATCATTTAAGGTAGTAACTACAATTCTAAAAGGATCCTTTTTTTCTATCCAAATAAATTTAAATTCTCTAGGATGAATATCTAGCATATCAGCGTAAAAAGTAGCTTGTAAATGATAAGCAAAAGCATAGATCTGAGATCTAAATTCTCTTTTACCAAAGCGCCCATTATTAAATTGAGCTGTTTTTATATCCGAAATAAATCCATCTCCCTTAAGATCTGGTCTAACTCTAGCATTTACTCCCTTATAATTAAAATAATGAGACAGCTCTGACTCCCCTTCTAAATATTTTCTAGCTAGTTTAGCCATATCATTATCAGCTGCTAAACTTTTTTTTATACCTTCTAGTATTTGCACTTCCTCAAAAGTTACCAGATGTTTTTTCATTTGAGACAGCTCTAAAAACTTTTCTTTTCCAGCTTTTGTCCTTTTGTCTATCTTCTCATTTAGTAGATGATAATTCTCTTTAAACTCATCTGGCTCTAAGATCATCTCATGGATTATAGTTCCAAGCCTATAAGCTGGTTTATCTTCATATACCTTTCTATTAAAATCATAAACGCTAGTAAGCCAAATTTCTTTTAGTCCACTAGCGCTTATTGAGTCCTTAGAATGATATTCTTGATTTGTATCTTTTTTTATAATCATTCTATAAGATTTTAAAATGGCATATCATCATCATCATCATCAACACTGTTGACAGAATAAGTCCCATCAGTTTGTGGTCTTAGCACCAAGACATCTATATTTCTATTCGCCTCTTTGTGCCAAAATTGAATAGTTATATTTCCACTATCCCACTGAGCAGCCTTTACTTTTATTTGCTCTCCATATTTTTCGTGTACTGTTACAGCTCCTTCTATTTTTAATACTTCCTCAATTTCCTTTTTTTTAATGTTACCCCAAAAGGTTTTAGTTGGTTTATTGCTCATTTTTTCTCTTTTTTAAATTGTTTTTTTATTTGTTCTAATTGCTGATCATTCAGCTCATAATTATTATATATATCTACAGCTTTGTTATAATCTTTAGAGTCTAATACATCTTGAAAATCTGGCTCTGAAATAAAGTCTTTTTCGCCAGTCCAAGCTATTATCCCAAGACCATGCATAGCTACTGCTTTAGTTAGCGCCCTCTGTATTGTATTCATTACATCGACAGAGGTAATCTGATCTTTTTCTATTGGTTTGTTTCTATGATCCATGATAGCTAGATCTACAGAATGCTCTATGTTATTAACAGAAACTACAACAGTAACCCACCCACTGTTAGAGTTTGTGAAATAGTTACAGTTGTTGTTAGTATCATCCCTTACTACCCAATACTCCGCATCAGAATAGTTCCTCTTGAGCATATCCCAAGCCTTAGCCCAGCTTAAGTAGTCAAGTCCACCCTTTTTTTCAAAGTGTTTTCTAACTGGGATTGATCTCAAACCCAGATAATAATTTTCCGTAATAGTCATAATTAAATCCTAATTTTTTGAGTTTATTTAAATTATCTATAGTAAACCTCTGAGGATCCTTGATCCTAGAGTTAAGTGTCGGTAGAGATATGCCAAGTCCCTCAGCTATCTCTGGCTTTGTAAGTCCCAGCTTTAAATGCTGGATCTTAAATTCTAGTATTAAATTTTCTTTACTCATTGGCAAATAATTTGCTCAAAGGTAAAAGAATTTTTAATAAATACAAAAATTATTCAAAAGTTACTTGGTAGTCTGATGAAAGATCATCATCTTGATTTGGGATATGAGTTACTAAATCATACTCATTTCTTTTTACGTTGTAGGTCATAGAGTCAATGTATGCAGTAACATCTTCTGTAAGATCGGTAAATTTAAACCATATTTTATTATGTAGAGCTACTGGTATTGGATCTAGATTACCATTGTGAAATTTACCTTCATACCTTTTTACATATTCTCTAAAATCGTTTAATATTTCTTGAGTTAAAAGTTCCTCTAATCTAACAGCAGTAGTTGTTACTCTTAATCTTGATTTGTAAGCTCCAATAATTGCTTTGTCGTGTCTAGTATCATCAAGCTCTTGAGAGAATACTCGATCCTTTTTTTCGTATATGCCACTAAAAGTATTTGCAGTATCTGATCTCTCTCTTGATGAAATAACTTCATTTCCAAAATCTAAATTATTTCCAACAAAAAAATTATCTATTAAAGTAGCATGATGGTTAGTTTCTCCACCATTTGCTGGAATCTCTGTTAAGTATGATGTGCCTTTTATTAAGGCTCTTATTTTAATATTTTCTCTACTTTGGATAGTTCCAGCATTTAAAACCATTGAAAAATTTTGCCACTGATTTACTTTAGTATTTCTTATAGTCTTAAAATGTTTGGCATCTACATTAAAATCAGTTACAGATGTCTCGCTAAACTTATTATCTACAAAATCATAAGGGAAATAATTTCCGCTTGAATCCTCATAAGCTATGTATAGAAAAAGCCTATAATCATAATTTTGGTTATTTGAAACATAATAAGAAAAGCCTACTCCAACATCAAAGGAAAAATTTACTGTAGTATTATTGGGTATAGTTTCTGCAAAAGTTCTAGTAAAATCTCTAATTGTAGCTCCAGATGGATCCTCACCTAATGAATCAGAGGAAGTATTTTTTAAGCATTTTCCAGCTGATAAAGATTTAACTGCCTTAGCATAATTTGAATCAGCAGCTAAATCAGAATCTGTTACTATTGTAGTTCCTACGCCAGATGGTATAGTCCATCTTTCAGATCCATAATAAAAATGCGGATTATTGTTTGATACGTTTCTTTTTTTAAGTTTAGTAGATAATTCTACTTTATTAATGGGGCGCAAATATTCAACAGTCATAGATCTGTCTAATGGGATTAATTGATTTGGGGATATAATTAAAACATCCTTTTGCTCACTCCTTTTAAAAGTTCCATCTTTATCATAAACATTATAATCTACCAGCTCTTTTTCTGTAGATGTTAAAAGTTCGTTTTGTACTGTTCTAAAAGTTCCCATAGTTTTTTATATTATTATGGAGCAGTATATCCTACAAAATTCTCTCCAAATTGATACCTATCTACTACAATCCCATTTCTAATCTCAATAGCTAGTGCATATCTATTACTAGAGTTTTGATAAGATGTTACTGATGGTAAAGCAAAAAATCCATTTATATTTACATCCCTTGTATGAACACTAAAAGATTGAGTCCTTACATTATCTTGGACTTGAAACCATTCAATCTCTCCAGTAGATTGCAATACTTTTCTTTGCGCTCCCACTTGAAAAGATGCTCTATTTGTTGGCGATTGATTTACTGCTGAGGCTATAGCATCTGGAATGCTTACACCAGTATAGTATTGACCTATTTTTGTTCCTTCCACTGGAGTAGTATCACTAAATATATGGACTGTTACTGTAGCTGGATCTGAGTCATTTGTTCCATTGTTAGCAATATAAGTAAATGTCGCTGTTCCTTCTGATAAACCGCTTGGAGGCGAATAAACAAAACTTGTAGAGGTAGCAGTTACAGATCCTAATATAAATTGGCTTGGCACGCTAAAGGTTAAGGATAAATTTTGCGGATCACTACCTATAAAATTAGTAGATTCTGAATCTGTATTTTCTCTAGTTGCTATTTCAATATCTTCCGCTGATGGTTTTAAATCTACTGGATCTAAAAGCCTTTTATCTACTATATTAGAGTTGGATATAATGTACCAGCTTCCATTAGACTGAAAAACCCTTGAATTAGTGTATTCTAAAATTTTTTCTAGTAATTTTTTAGCTGTAAATGGTCTAAAATTATTACCTAAAACGCCAAACTCATAAGGTTCTATTTCATGAAATAAAGTATTATTTGCGCTAAAACTTGAATCTCTTAAATTATGGGCTACTCTAATATCAAAATCTAAACCAGTAAGTTTTAAAATTTCAACAATATAATAAAATGTAGTGTCAAAATTTGACTGGTTGCTAAATGCATCTACTACTCCTCCAGTTGTATTAATATTTGATTTTGGAGCATCAAATCCTTTGAGTAGTCCAAGCCCATCAGATGCTACTAATTTAATAGGATATGGTTTTGCTTGGACAGCTTCTTGATACCTATCTACTACTAAAAAACCTTCCCAATAAAACTCATAAGCCTCCTCTCCTTCATTCCAAAGAAAATTAGCCTCTGAATAAGTGTCCTCTTGTAGATCCCAGACCTTGGCGCCAAATGTAGATCCAGTTGAAATTTGAACTTTATATTCTCTCTCATCAGCATCATACCAATTGTCATAGTTAGTATCATCTGTTTCAAATAGATTAAGCTCACAAGTAGATCCAATAATAGGGCTATAAAAATCATCATCAGCATCCCATTTTATAACCACTGGATCCCCAGTTCCCACTAAACTAGAAACTGAGCCAGTGTAATCTTTTTTTAAAATACTGACTTTCCTATTGTTTCCCCTTACATCAGCAAACTCTAGTTTAAATTTTTCTCCGTATGCCATTATAGTAACCTATCTCTATTTCTGTTTGCTCTTTGTAGAGCCACTACTAGATCTTGACCTTGTACTCTTAGCTCTCCTCCTACATTTACAGACTGAGATCCTCTGAGCATTCCTTCTAATTTATTTAATGGAGCTATCACTTCTGGATTGCCTCTACCAGCGCCTCTGTTATCGCCTACCATGGCTAAAGTTGGAGCTGAAACTATGCCGCCACTTGCTAGAGCTGGAACGCCTCCGCTTTGGATTTGTGATGCAAATCCTTTTATTACACCTCCCAGAGCTATAGCAGCTAATCCAGCAGCCACACCGACTATAGGAACAGCAAAAGTAGTTGATAGCTTACTAGCAGCTACAGCAGCAGCACCCATCTGAATAAGTATATCTCCTAAAGATTTAAGTAATACACTACCCAGAGCAGCCATAGCATTACCACCAGATATAAGAGCCTCTCCAAAAGCCTCAGCGCCATTTACTAAAGCACCTTTAAGTGTTTCTGATACCATTTGACCTATTTCTTTAGTGGCTTGGAGCTGATTATTAAAGGCTTTAAGTTTTGGAGCTAATGGATCTAAAAAAGCATTCAGATCCTCAAAAGCCTCCATCTCCTCTATTTCATCTAGAGCTTGAGCTGCATCTTGAATTGATGACAAATCAAATAACCCATCTTGAGATCCATCAATACCAAGACCTAACTTTGCATCCTTAATCTCTGCATCCTCTGCGGCTTTTTGTAAACCTTTTTGGAATCTGTCCTCAAATTCGTTTCCAAATTCAATATCAGATATTTTAATAGGTGTGCTTAATTTTTTTTGTAGATCCTCTGTAGAACTTGCTGAATCTTTTTGACTTTGCTCTAGAGCTTTTATTGACAAATCGTAATTGTCTATTTTTGTTTGAGTTTCTTTAATCTTTTCTCCAAGATCCTCATAAGCCTTTGATTGAGTACCTAAACTCTTAGCTAAAGCACCTCCCTCAGCTAAAAAGCCCTCTTTTTCTCCTTTTCTAAGTTTTAGAAGATCCAGCTCAGCCTTTAATAATTTTCTTTCTGCCTTAAATAAGTTTAAAGATGAATCTGCTTGACCATCAAAAGATTTTTTTGCATCATCTACAGCTTTTTTAAGTTTTGGGATTTCCTCTACAAGATCTTGCACTTCTTTTTTATGAGCTTTATAAGCTACTACATTACCTACAATAGCAGTAAGAGCTACAATAGCCACACCCACTACTCCAGTTGCTACATTCAAAGCTGCAAAAGCTGAGGCTAAACTACCTACTACCAAAATTAGAGGAGGTATTGCAGCAGCTAAAAGACCAACAACAACGACTACTTTTTTGGTGCTAGGATCTAAGTTTTTAAATACTTTAATTATGTTATTTAATTTTTTAAGTATTTTGGTAAAGGCTGGTAGTAATTCCTCTCCAAAGCTAGCCGCTAGTTCTTTTAAAGACTCTTGAAAAATTCTACCTTGATTTGCTGCCCCTCCACTTGTTCTGGCAAAATCTCCTTGAGCATTAGCAGTAGCTGACAAAACAAACTGGAATCTCAAAGCTATTTTTTCAGCTTGAGTCATGTCTTTGATCTGAGTTTTTATTCCCTCATTTAAAGCAAATTGTTTTAGGTTAGTTTCAGTCATTACGATCCCAAGCCTTTTTAAAGACTCTGTCTCTCCAGTAAATACTCCAGAAAGAGCTGTAGTTACCTCAGCTATATTTATATTTTTAAAGGATGCTAAATCTCCAGCAAGCCCTACCAAATCCGTTGATAGTTTAGAGGCTTCTTTTCTGCTGACTCCCATACCAGTAGCCATATCTCCAAAAAGAGCTGTCATATCTAAGGCGCTCCCTCTAGCAATACCAAAACTCTCTAAGGATGTTTTAGCAAACTCCTCAACCTCAGAGGCTGAATCTCCAAAAGCTACTCTAACTTTATTCAAAGATTCCTCTGTATCTGTAGCAAATTTTATAGCAGCCCCTCCAGCTAGAGCTAATGGAGCTGTAATTCTAAGTGATAAATTTCTACCTATTCTTGATGCGCTTTCGCCAAATGATTTTAGGCTTCTTTGAGCCTTGCTTAATGAGTCTTGTAACTGTTTGGAGTTACCTACTAAATCTACTCTAATTTTTTGATCTGCCATAATATTGCAAAATTAATAAAAAAAAGGCGCTAATCCTTTTTCTGATTATGCGCCCTAACTACTTTAGCCCAAAACTTCTCAAACTGCTCTCTAGTTGATTTAGGCTCTACTATATTTTTTTTGATTTTATCTTGTGGGAGTTTCAAAAGATCTTCTGGTTTTTTCATTTGAATCTTTTTGCTACAGTTTACATTATGGATCATTGTAGCTAAATATCTAACTCTCTCCCATTCTAAATTTTGCTTGATGTTATATGACTCTCCTATGAGCTGATTTTCGCTCCAAGTATTATTCCAGAATTTATCTGGATCTATACCTACTTGACCTATGTAGTAATCTATTAAGTCATCCCAGCTTACTCCTTTTTGGGTGCTGCTGCTTTCGTTTTTTTTTCTGGATCTGGATTTCTCTCAATACCCATATTGAGATCATTTCCTAATATTTTAGATTGCATCATAGCATTTACTATTCCAGTAAGCTCCTCTGCCTCCATTTCATCAAGCCATGATCCTACAGTATAGATGTTGTAGTCTATGTCTTTATTATTTTCTCTGTCAAATGTTATGAGTCCAGAATATATCAAGGCACGAATGGCGGATAAAGAAACTCCGCCATCAAATACTTCTCCAATTTGTTCTAGCTTAATATTAAGAGCATCACAGAACTCCGCCCAGAAATTCATATTGAAACGCATCACTCTATCTTTACCGCCTAGCTTGGCAGTATAATAGCCCCTTCTGCTATTCATTTGCTATCTTATGAGTTTGTAGCTACTGTTAAAGCTCCAGTTCCAGTAATAGTTCCAGAGTAAGTTACAGCTGATTCCATTTCGCCAGTTACCTCAATACTAGAAACAAATCCCTCTCCAGTGATAATTTGATCTCCACTGGTAGCTGTCCCAAAAGAAAAGTCAATTTTGCTTCTAGAATTTACAAACGTAATTAATCCATCTGCATTTTTTTTGCCACCAGCCTCATCTGTATAATCTACTAAACCATCAAAAGAAATCTCAAAAGATCTCAAGCCAGCTATAACCTCAGCATAGGCTCCGCTATCTTTAGTTGTAGCCTCTGGCATATCGTTAGTGATTGATAAGGTGCAAGATGTTGAATGTCCTATAGGCTCTAATGTTCCGCCATCTGCTATTACTTTTAAAACTAAATCAGTTCCGTTGAATACTGTACTTGCCATTATTTTTATTTTTTACAAATATATTAATTTTTTAGGGAATCAATCTTCTATTAAATCCCAGCTTTGAGCTTCCTCATTCCATTCATAAAGATTACCATCATCTGGATAAGAAATAGGCGCCTCCCATTGACATGAATCCTCATTCAAAACCCATGAATCAAATCCTTTTGGCGGAATAAAAGCATCCCTAACCTCATCATAACTATAACCAATACCAGCGTAGTTTTTCCTTAAAGGAGTTCCTCCTAAAAGATGTACACCACCAAAGGTATTATAAGATGTTTGAATCCATCTACCAGCTGAATCATCAATAAAATTATCAAAGAAACTTTCCTCAGCTACAATAACCTTTACTACTTTTCCTTGGACTACTTTTGCAAAATGTGCCATTTTTTATGTCGTATAAGTTCCACTTGATTTAAAAACTAATATTTTATTCCCACTTTCGATGTATTCATCTGGCGATCCAGTTACAGTTCCAGAAAAAGCTGCCTCTGCCATTTTTAAAATTACTACTCCAGAGCCGCCATTCGCTCCTCTTACTGGAGTTCCATTAAAGGCTGATCCGCCTCCACCTCCAGTATTAGCGTTTGCATCGTTAGGACTTGCCGCAGCATTAGTACCACCGCCTAAGCCTCCGCTTCCAAATACAGTTCTGTTATCTCCACCACCTCCTCCAGAAAAATAAAGGTTTGAACTGCTTACTTGACCAACACTTGAAGTTCCAGCATTAGTGGTGTTTATTATTGTAGTAGTAAGTCCTATACCTCCGTTAGCACCAGAGCTATTAGCATTTTGTCCAGCAGCACCAGCACCACCACCGCCAGCACCTTGGTTCCCAGCAGCACCAGTTCCTCCACTGTTACCTTGACCAGTAGTTCCAGCACCTCCAGTTTTAGTTCCACTTCCACCAGCTCCACCACCACCAGATCCACCATCTGCTGCTACGATTACGTTATTGTCTGATGATCCACCACCGCCTCCTATGGCTGTAATTGTTGTAGAGGAATAGGCGATAGAGGAATCAGTCCCACTATTAACAGCCGCTGGGGTTTTTGTTCCACCAGCAGCGCCTCCTCCAACAGTAATAGTCAAGACTATACCAGAATTTATCGATGATATTGTATTTGTTAAAAATCCACCAGCTCCGCCACCTCCAGCGTTTTGATAGCCACCACCTCCGCCTCCAGCGATAGCAAGATACTGAATATCATAGCTCGGAATTATTAGAGAGGATGATGTTTCGTTATTTGCATTATAAGCTAACCACCCTTGAGTAGCATCACTATACACTAATGAAACTCCGCCTCTTTCGTAATTTAAAACAAAATTAGATGTAGAGCCATTAATCTTTTGAGATGCTGATGAAACTGTAATTCTATTAGTGTCAGCAGTACCAGCATAATCTACTAAAGTAACCTCATCTCCTCCAGATGGGGATGCTGGTAATGTAACTGTAATTGCCCCACTTGTGGTATTTACAAAATATCCTTCTGTAGCTACAGCTGTAAAGTCTGCTGTTTTTGGCGTTGTTTGCCAGCTAAGCCCACCTCCGCTAGCTGTAGATGCTATTGTAATATCATCTCCAGAAGGAGTTATAGTAATATTACTCCCAGCGACTAATTTCACATCATCAGTAGTAGATCCAGAATCTGTTAATCTTATTATAGCATCATCAGAGGAATCTACAGCGCTAATAGTATATGTTGTATCTGTTTTAGCATCTAATTGAGTTTGAATGCTTGATGTTACCCCATCTAAATATCCTAGCTCTGTAGATGTAACAGCTGAAACTTCTACTTTTCCAGATGCACTAGAGGCTAAAGCTCTAGAGGCTGTTAAGTCTGTGTCATCAATAGTAGTAGCAGCTCCAGTTATTGTATCTTGCTTACTATCTATTTGCGTTTGGATCGCACTGGTTACACCATCCAAATGTCCAATTTCTGTAGATGTTACATCAGAGACAGCTACTTTTCCAGATGAATTTGAAACTAAAGCTCTGCTAGCTGTAAGATCATCATCCGTTACAGTAGTAGCGCCTCCAGTTATTTGACTTTGTAATCCGTTTATTTGGGTTTGTATATTAGAGGAAACGCCATCAAGATGACCTACCTCTGTAGATGTAACATCAGATACAGCAATTTTGCCAGATCCATCAGATACCACTGCTCTGGATGCTGTTAAATTAGCATCATCTATAGTGGTAGCCGCCCCAGTTATTGTCGCTTGTTTTGCATCTAATTGAGTCTGAATATTTGATGTTACGCCATCTATAAAATTAACTTCAGCTACAGTGGCTGTTATTCCTAAATTAGTTAGAGCTTGAGTAATTTCTCCAGATGAAAGGCTTTGACTAGCATCAAATCTTAATCTTTTTCCTAAAGCTGTAGTTATTGTGGTAGAAAAACTTGCATCATCTCCTAAAGCAGCAGCTAGCTCATTTAAAGTGTCTAAAGCAGTTGGTGCTGAATCTATTAGACTAGCTATTTCTGTATCTACATAATCTTTTACGGCAGCATTGCTCGGAACTTTTGTGTCAGAATCATTTGAGCTGATAGCATCAGATTCTCTAGTAAGTGTCAATACAGTACCATCAGCTAAAAGAATCTGTAAAGCTGTCCCTCCAGTTTTCTTTAAGGCAGCAGCTGTAACATCTCCATCAGCTGTTATATCTCCAGTATTATTAACAGAAATATTTAAATCATTTCCAGCTCCATCAGTTAGTTCCTTATCAGAGGATCCTACTGTATTGTTGTCAGTAGTTTTTATAAGACCTTCATAAGTGTCTTTGATCTTAGTATTCTGTAAACTTGTACCCATTAGATTATTTTATACAAAATTAATAATTTTATTCGTTCCAATTTTTAGAAATTTCATTCCATTTATCAGATATAAACCGCCAAACTACTCCAGTCTTTTTGAATATTCTCCTAATAGACTTTGTAATTTTACCTTTTTTACCCCCACTACTCCCAGATCCTAAACTCATTATCTATGTAAGTAACACATAACAATGCCTCCAGTAATCGAGATAGTGTGAAAATCTCCATACAAAATATGCCCTTCTTTGAGATCCAGATCTGTAATAGAGCTGTCTCCAGTAGTATGATTTGATGACATTGTAATTACAGCATCCTTTAAGCAGTGTATAGTACAAAAACTCTCTCCAGATGGAGTTGAAGTAGTATCATCCTCATCTAATAATCTAAAACCAAAATCTCCAAAGCTAAGCCTATGATAGTGATTTGCGCTATATAATTGTTTTGTAGCCATTATCTCCTTTTGCCTTGACCTTTATATTTCTTTTTCCAGCCTTTTTTATTTTTAGATGCATTTTTTGAATGCACTCCTTTTCTTTTTTTTCTAGGTTTTTCAAAATTAGTTATTTCTTTGATTTTTGACCTCATGAGGTTTTGCCTTTTAGCTTTTCATAAGTCCTAAGACCTCCTAGACCTAGCATACCCATTAAAACTGTAAAAAGAGGCTCAGTATCGAGTTGCGGAAAATCAACATCTGGATAAATAGTTTGAATGATAGGAAAGGCAACAAAGTGATAAGCAAATGCAAGGCTAGAAACCCAGCCGACACTAGGGCGCCAACCACTGACAAATATACTTCTATGTTGTGCTTCGACTTCATTTATTTTAGTTTGTAATTCAATTAATTCTTTTGGATCAAGCTCTTTTCCTTTTATAGCCTCTCTAATCTCCCAAGCCAATCCGCCAAGAGCTGACTTTTCGTTTTTCCTTCCGCCTAAAAGACTTAGTAGAGTTTTAATCATTTTTATCTGTTATTAAAATTGTAGATCCACTTGTATCACTAATACAACCAGATGACATCTTTGTCTTTGGCTGGATCATCATCGACATGGATGAAAACCTCATGGACTCCAATCCTAGATAGCCCAGCTCTGAGCAACGAGTTGATAATAATGAATCTAGCTCTGGATCCAAGGTATTTAATATCTGCCGCACACGCTCCTCCTTCTGTTGTTGTGAGATGTGAGCTGTTGGGTTTTCCTCCGACTTTTGCGTTATGTTTTGGCGTTCTAACTCCGCTGTTGATGTTGAATGGTATTTGGGCATAATGCCTAGCCAGATCAAGTTTATAGAGGAAATCACTAGACATATACTCAGCACCACTGCCCACTTGGTCTGGACTATCAAATTCATCTGGTTTAAAATATTTAAGTTTATCCATTACATTCGTTTTTACAGTTGCATTTACCGCTTTTGCAGTCATCAAATGCCATTGTTTTATTTAGTAATAAGCGATCTATAGTATCATCTTGCAGTTTTATTAGCATATTTTCTAGCATATCCTTAGCGCTTACTAACATTTCTATTTTCATCTCAAGGTTGCTAATCTTTTTCTTAGCAGCCTCTAAGTCATCTGGATTCCTTCCAGTAATTGATGCTATAACCATTGCTATACTAGCAGCAATCATACCAATAAGGGTATTAACTATCTGACTGTTTTGATCTGGTATGGTATATTTAGTTAAATAATATAAAATTAATACCACCAAAAAAAAGACTATAAGACTACCTACATAGTGTCTAATATCTTTTGCTACTCCGTTGCTTGGCATTTTCATTTCTTTAAAGCCTTTATTATGTTAACTATCGTAAATATTAGCGTTGCAGCTAAAACAAGCATCTGGAGGATAGGATTTACCTCACTCACACTAATCATTAGGGCTGAAAGATTCATCCCATACAGTCCAAAAATTTTCATATCATCCATGATCATATTTTTTCTACTCTATTTGAGACTTCTATGATTGCTCTAAAATATGATTTATCCTCAAAGTCATCCTCTAAATATTGTATGTTCTCTATTTCAGTTGTATAAACATTAAAATTATCAGAGCTTAGGTCTGGGTATCCAGATGTCCTAGTTCTAACTGCATTTATAGCCGCATCTACTATCTGATTTGCTTGCAGCTCTCCTCCAGAGTCTCCATTAAATCCAGTTACTACCTCTATTCTAGTCTCACATAATACACTAAAGGAGTCTTTTGTTATATCTCCCTCTCTAGTTCCGACTGAGTAGATCTTAATATAAGGCTCAGCTGCATTACTTGGAACTCTATTATAAGCTGGAACAGTAAGATCTCCTACTGATAAATTATTTAATCTAGTAAAATAGATTGCTCTCAAATGATGTAAAGCCTCATTCATTTTTAATGTTTTTTATTCTTTTTATTAACCTATCTAAAAGGTTTTTTAATTCAATTCTTACAGCTGGGAAAAAGAAAGGTTTTGGCGCCCTATCTTGAGGGAATGATACTTGTCTCCAGTTTGGGCTTTCTTTAGTCCCTAGATTTACTGGTATAGTTCCAATAAAGCCTTTTCCTTTAAACTGAGCTGCATAGCTTGCTGGAATCCCTAGCTCTCTCATCTCAGATAAATCTACTCCTTTACCTATGCCAAATTCTACATAAGGCGAATAATTGGTAGCATTCTCTACAAAGGCTTGATTTCCACTTTTACCAAAGTTTTGACCTTGTATCAGTCCGCCTTTTGACTCTTTGAATCCAGCTCCAGATATTGTCCTTTTCATTCTAGCATCCGCTAGAGCTACAGTAGTTCCCAGCTCTGAACTTAAACCCTTATCAGATAGCTTCCTAAGCTCATTTATTTTTCTATTGAGCTGCTTGAGATCACTGTTATTTATTTTAATATTAGCCAATTCTTCCAGCTCTTAGGGTTGTAAAATATTTATGCTCACTATCAAAAATCTCATTAATTCTGTATTCAGTAGAATTACCTTCTATTTGTAAAATGTCATTATCTTGAATAGTGTCAGCTGTCTTTTTTCTTACTATAAGCTCAATATCTATAAACTTTTTTCTTTGTACGTTTTGAGTCTTGATGTCTCCAGATACATCTCTTTTATATGCCCATATAGTTGATATTGTAGATTTGGATGAGGTTGTTCCTCCATATCCATCAGCTGACTTAGTAAGGCGTTTTAAAATTACTCTAGTGTCTAGTTTTCCAGCATCCATTAGATAAATAAGTTTTTCTCCCCTATTAGAAACATTGTTACAGATGTAGGGATCTCATTTACCGCCTTTCCAGTTACAAACTCAGCTCTATTATCATAATAAGTAGAAACTAGCTGTAATATGGCATGATCAAAATTAGATCCAGTAAGTCCTTCAGTAACATAAGTAACCTTAACCTCTTTAGCTGGTAGCGTATCTAGTAATATTATTTCCTTATCTAGCCCTTTAATCTCATAGTCAGCTGTAGATCCATCTACAGTTACTGAGCTAATTGATGCCACTGGAGCAAAAGGTAGATTTAGCCTAGATCCCAGATAAGGAACATAAACAGTTCTATTTTTAGCCACAATGTCTCTAGATAAATAATTCTCTAAGCATACTCTAGCTGTTACTATCATTTTATCTATAATAGTATCATCCGCTGTAGTATCTACTCTGAGAAATGTTTTTGCAGTAGCTGTATTAATAAGCTCTGATCCAGTTACAGAGTTTACTTTAGTTTGATAGTGAAAACCATCTGGAGTCTCACTAGAATATGCTTTGCTGTTGTATGCCATTACTTAGCTTTTTTAGTAGTTCTTTTTTTTGGAGCTTTTGCCTCTTTAGTTGCTTTAGGAGCTTTCTCCTCTTTGGATTTTGACTCATCAAGAGGTTTAGCTATTTCTACAGCTAAATAGTGCCTAAGTTCTTTTCCTTCTAGTTCTACTACTTCTCCTTCTTTTCTCCAGCCTTCTACTGAAAAAACATCTTTTAATAAAATTACTTTCATGATTTATTATTTTTTACAAATTTAAAAAAAAAGCGCCACTCTAAAAGAGCAGCGCCAAACTCAAACCAAACTATAAACTATTATGAAAAAAAGTATATCAACAAATATAGTCATTTTAAAAGATATCAAAATTATTATAGTAAATCTTATTTATACCACTTCTAGAGGCTCTAAATGATTGCATATTACCCTTGTTAGGAAAAACAAAAAATCCTTCATAAAAAGAGCTGTAAACAGCAAAATAATGGACTTTGTCTTTAGTGTATATACTTTTACAATTATTTAAAGGGATGTTTACTGAGTTCTCATTTCCTCTGGGAGTTTTTTCTGATGACTTGATCTGGATCTTATAAAGATCTTTTCCAGTGTCTAATATACAGTCATACGGACTAGAATCTAAAATAGGCATAGAAACAGTGAATCCTCTTTTTGTACATTCAGCACAAAATAAATACTCCGCATAGCATCCTTGATAGTTTCCTTCCAAACTCCATTAATATCTCCAGCTGTAAGATAGCAAAAAAAAAGCTGCCCATTTCTGAGCAGCCAAAAACAAAAACACTATTAACTATTTTGATTTAGGGTTTTCTATTCTTTTTATAAGCTCATTGAGCTTTTTTATATTCTCTATAGACTTGTCGATCTTAGCCATAGATTCGTTAAATGTATCTTTTTTATTCATTAGCGTATATCATTAAAGCTAGACTAAGCATAAGGAAAGAGTCAAAGTAGGCGCCAAACCTTATAGAGAAACTTAGTCCCCAAATTATAAATAAAATTATTAAAATCCATTTAATCTTTTTTGCTGTCGGTTTTTTCATAATGTAGAGAGGTATATTATTCCAAAAGTAACTAAGTGTGCTGCTAATATGCATCCAAATAATAATAGAGCAGTATATTTAATCTGCCTCTTTAGGTTAACTACATTCCTTCTGGTAGAGATTCTTTTATATTGTTTTAATTGATTATCCATGATTTTTATTTTGAATTAATGCTGAGCCAGATCTAGTCATCTGGTTGTTTTCTATGATCCACCAGTCTTGTACTTCTGTTACACTGGCTTTTCTTAAACTAAGACTGCTAATAAAAGTGATAGCATCTTTTCTTTTTTCAAAGGCTTTAGCCTTGTTAAAATTGGTTGTCCATTTTCCATCCTCTGTCATAAATACATCAGATTTTTTACTGACTACAAAGTAAGCGATTTTTTTAAATTCCATAATAATTTGATTTTAAGTTAGTTGATTAATCTACAATTTTATTGATGCCAGAGATACGGATTCCGATTTTTCTCTCTATGTCATTTTTAGCATCTGCTACACTCCAGAAATCAGATTCAATTACTAGGGAATCCTCTGTAGTTTGAAATTTCACTGACCATCTTTGTGATCTTACTCTTTGACTGTTTCTCATAATTAGTTGATTTAATGGGAGCCTTTCGGCTCCCTTGGTTAGTTGTTTTAATTATTTAACAAAAGGCTCAAAAATCTCTAGAGTTTCATTAATAAGCTTGATTTCCTTAGCGTACCAATCTTTGTAGTTTATAGCTTTGATCTGCATCTTTTTTCCTTGCATATTAGTCCAGCTACAGTTCTCTTTGATTTCTTTAACTCCAGCAGCAGTCCACTGAGATGGTAATCCAGAGCCATCTATAGGGATTAGAGTAGCTTTACCATCTACCTTAGCGACAGTTTTTGCACCTACCTCAAGAATATAGTTATTAGAGATTAAACCAGAATGTAATCTAGTTTGAGATTCCAATAAGGTTTTTCTTTCTCTTAGCTTGTTTACGATTTTTTTTGTGTCTAAATTTTCCATAATTAATAGTGTTTTATTTTGTTTTACTCTGTAAAAATACAATCTTTTTTTATTCTACCAAAACTTTTTTTATTTTTTTTAAAGTTTTTTTAGAGTAGAGGTAAAAAAAAGAGGATCACAAAGATCCCCTTTAATTACCGCCTCTTTAGGTTATGAGGTTTCTAAGGCTGTTTTAGCACTTGAGAATGTCCCTTGCACTATAGCATTGGGAGCATAGTTAGTAAGACCAGCTCTAAGCTGCGCTCTTACAGTTACAAAATTTGACTGGAAATTAGTTCCATCTTCTCTAGAAAATTCAATTCCTAGATTCTCTCTGATCCAGTATTGAGTAGCTGCTCTTGAATCCATTACTAAGAATTTACCATTAGGAACAGCAGTATTTATAGTTACTGGGATGCCCATAATAGTAGGCTGGATTCCAGTATAAATTTGCTGTCTTAGGTATTCATTAGCAGTAGATTTCAATAATACGATCTTGTGTAAATCTGTTGGATTCAATAAAATGGTATCTGCTTGATAGTTCAATAGAGATAGCTGATTCAAAGCTACTACTACAACATCATACTCATTAGCTGATTCTACAGACTGATAGAATAATCCGCCGCTAGATGTAGTGAAAGCAGTTCCATCAGTAAATAGTCCATCTAAATTTGGGCTAGATCCATCTCCGTTTAGGATCTCAGTATCTTCTACAGATAACACCTTATTAGGTACTCTTGCAGCAAGATAAGAGGAAAGACCAGCTGTATCTGAAAGCATTTCATCAGTAAGTTTCATGAAAGTACCGATTTTCTCCATATTTACAGAGGTTGCAGTGATATCAAAGTCAGACTGCCCTAGCGCTGATCCTTGAGCTGTAGCAGCTGCATTATCAGTGTAAGCTGATTCTTTAGGGAATCTTACAGTCTGAGCATCAGTAGATCCATTAGGGATCAAAGTACGGATATGTACTTTTCTAGCTGGATCAAATTTGAAATCTTCGATCACTTGCTCTCTAGCTACTACTCCAGTGTTAGTGTTAGCCATTGTCATATCAGAGCTTTTTACTTCAAATCTTGCT
>VTLG01014049.1_pt1 | contig 28432 bp, 43 predicted proteins | sample 4694571 | NCBI WGS metagenome assembly VTLG01 (sample SAMN12604809, study PRJNA352737) | marine metagenome | biome: ENVO:00000447; feature: ENVO:00000209|ENVO:00000569|ENVO:01000036; material: ENVO:00002151; isolation source: viral sequences binned using virsorter ...
AAGTATTTTTTGCTTTTGCCATAATTTTATATTTAATATTTTAACAAATATAGTAATTTTTTAAATCTCTTTTTCTAGTTCTTTAACTCTAGCTTCAAGTTCTTGTATCGACTTTAGCAAGATAGGTACTAGCTTACTATAATCTACTTGTTGCATATATTGGTCATCTTTATCACCACTAACTGCTTGTGGTAAAACTTCTTGAAGTTCGTGTGCCATTACACCGTAGCTTCTAGTATCATCTGCTTTCCATTTAAAGTCATACATCTTAATTTTAGATGCAATCTCTAAAGCATTAAAATCTTTTAAATCTTCTTTTAATCTATAATCAGATGTAGTATTAAAGGAAGTTGTTGAACCACTTGAAGCAATATTACCTGCTGTGACCCTTGCAGAACCATTGTCTGTATAAAAAGTAATATGAGTACCTGATGTGCTATTTCTTCCTATATCCCAAGATGCACCACTTCTACATAATACTGCATCATTAGTTGAGATAACAACACCATCAACTCTATTAAATGTTGGGTCTGTGTTCGTAGTTCCTACCAAAAAATTACCACTTGAATCAATACGCAAACGCTCTGTTCCACCATTCGTATCAAAAATCATTGCATTTGATGAATGATTATATGTTATACGACCTGCATTTGCTTCTGTACCTGACGAACCATCGCCAAATCTGATTGTTCCAGTTCCATCTGTTGCTGATGCTAAAGCTAAAGTAGAATCTGCATCTGTACCATAAGTACCAATTTGTAAATCGTATGATGGGTTTGTTACTCCAATTCCGACCAATCCTGCTGACGTGATACGCAAACGTTCTGAACCTGCGGTAGAAAATGCAATAGTATCTGCACTTCCTGATGGTTGAAACATTCCAGTATTAAAGTCATTATTAAAAGTATAGCCTGGACTTCCTGCTGTTCTACCACTATTAACAAGTTGTATATATGGTGTATGACTATTTGAGCTAGTTCTAATATCTCCATCACTTGTGATTCGCATAATTTCATTAAATGAACTGTTGAGAAGTGTAGAAAATATTAAAGCACCATCTTCAGAACCTGCATTATCACTTTCTGATAATGCGTGTATTCTTGCATAATCAGTTACATTACCATCTGAATCATCACCTGCAAAAAGAATACTTCCCATTGTTGTGTTATCTCCATTTACATCTCTATGTACTCTTAATTGTTTGTGTATTGCACCTTTAGAAACCTGTAAACGAACAGTTGTACTTGTTCCTCCTATCGCAACATCTCCATCACTTGTGATACGCAAACGTTCATTTGATGCTCCATTTGTTGCAAAAGCTAATGCTTGGTTGCTTTCTGAATTTATAGTGTTAACACCCCCATCACTTTCTACAGTAAATCCAATACCATATCCTACGCTGTTATGTAATTCAGCGACTTTACCCGTTGTTGTAGATAATCTTGCATCAAGTAAAACACTAGGCGATGACGTTCCAATTCCTACATTACCACTAGAATCCAGTCTTAAACGTTCTATGGATTGTGTTGTAAAACCTAAATTACTACCTGAATCATAAAATATACGACCACCATCAGGGTCTGAAACATCGCCTAAATCTAGAACAGCAGTACTCCCGTCAGCAGATGTAATCCTTGCTATCGTATCAGTTGCAGATGATATATGAAGATTTGTAGAAGGCGATGTTGTTCCAATTCCTACGTTACCACTTGAATCAATACGCATACGTTCTGCATCACTTGTGCCAAAACGTATTGGTATTGCATCAGCAGTTTGCATAAACATTGTAGAACCCGAAATACCAATATAGCCATCTTTATCAGTATCTGTTTCGTGTAGTAATATTAGAGGTTGTACACCTGCAACATTTATTCCTTTAGCACTACCACCAAAAGAACCTGCATTGAATGTTGTAGAACCTACGAGCAAATTACCACTTGAATCAATACGGATACGTTCTGTATTATTTGAAAGAAATACTAAAGGATGATTTGAAGAAGAACCTACTTTTGTAGATGAACCATCAGCACCAAATCTACCAGTACCACTTGAATTACCAACTTGTATAGAAGTTGAACCACCAAACACATCTAATTTATACGATGATGAAGGCGATGAAGTACCAATTCCGACATTTCCACTTGAATCTATTCTTACTCTCTCACTACTATTTGTTTGAAAAAATATGTGGTCATTTGTGTTTTCAAGACCTATCTGATTTGTTCCTGCACCTTCCGACATTAATCTTAACCCTAAACCATCAGTACCACCAGTACCATTTACATAAACATAATTACTAGCTGAATAAGCAGATATTGTTTTGTCTTGGTTATAGTAAGAAGTATTATAATCTAATTCTAAAGCATCTACAGTAACACTACCTGCAAAAGTTGCATTTTTTGATGTGTCGATTGCTATTGCAATAGAACCATTTTGAATGATTTGTAAATTATGATTTGATAATAAACCTATTGACGCTTCACCTCCAGTATTACCCATATATAATTGTTCTGCCCCACTTACACCAGTATTGACTTTTAAACCATTGTTACCAGAAGTTTCAATTTCTACAGCATAAGAACTAGCTGTCAAACCGACACCTAAATTACCACCACTAACAGTAACGTCACCTGCAAACGTGGCATTACCTGATGTGTCTATTGATAATCTATCATTAGTTCCTAAAGTTGCATTATCAGATATTTTAAATTTATTAGAATCACTTCTATCAATACCCATTGCCATCGTATTACCATCAGATTGAAAAACTAAAAATGGGTCATCAGCTAAAGAAGAACCAATCTGTAATGACGTTGGGTTTGCTGGTTTATTTATTGTAACATTACCTGCAAAGGTGGCATCACTAGAACTTGATACAGATAATGGTGTAGTAGAATTTGTGGTATCAAATATCTCAAATGCACCGTTATTATTTCTCAATCTAAAATCGCTATTGCTATTTGTATCTACAAAATCAAAAGATGGCACATCTTTAACTATAGACATATCACCTGCAAACGTAGCATCACCACTACTTGAAATTATTAATCTATCATCAACACTATTTGTTCTAAATCGCATTGAATTATCAGAATGATTATATTGTATTAATCCTTCTATAATAGCATCTTCACCATTATTAAAAGCATAAAACCCAGAACTTGTAGCACCAGTAGAAATTGTCATACCTCCACTTCCACTATCTCTAATAACAAAATTATTTGTATTTGAATTATATAAATTATTTAAATTAGTTCCTATACCTATACCATCATTGTTAATGTCCATTTTTTCACCAACACTTGTTTTCAATTTTATACTACCTCCATCTTCATTTTCAATATTAATATTGTCATTATCTAATCCGATTCTAAATCCAGTCGAAGCAAGGTTACTTGTAAACCTTATATAAGAAGAATTATCTGATGTATGAATATGCAATTTATTAGAAGGCGAAGTCGTACCAATTCCAACTCGTTGTGAAGTGCTTATTGTTAAAGCAGTTGTGCTATTAGTTTTTAAATCTAATCTATGATTTGTTGAAGTTCCAACGACACCAACACTTGCTTGTGCTTGGTGAAATAATGTTGCACCACTTGTCCTTGTAAGATTTAATTGTCCATTTCCACTTCCACCTGCAATCTCTATTGTAGAACCACTTTCTGACATTATAGAATCACCTAGCGTATCTGAATCTGTGAACTTTGCAAGTTTTCCTGCTGTACCACTTCCATCTAAAGCACCTGCACCAATAGGTATCTCGACAACTTGCCCAGTAGATGTTACACCAAGTCTTTGTGTTACTGTGCCAGTTATTGAACCACTACCGTATTGATGTAATCTCATACCAGTAGTCTGTGCAAAAGTAAATTGTGTTGAACCACCAACTCCTAATTGTATGTTATCAGCAGATGTAGTTCCTGCAATATAAACATCACTTGTATTGCCCCATAAAAGCTTATTAGAATTATCAAGAAGAATATCTCCACCTGATATTGTTAATTTTGATGATGGACTTAATGTATTAATACCTACATTTTTATTTGTTGCTTCTGCAAAAAGAATGGTACTACCACCTTTTTGTTGTAAATTTATACCATAATTACTACCATCTGATTCCATACTTCTTAATGACAACGCACCACTATTACTGAAAATAATTTGCCCACCATCAGATGTTGCGTGACCAGTTGAGTTTAATATAAATCTAAGATTTACAGAACTATCACCACCCCCATCAATAACTAATGTTGAACCATTTGTTCTATTACCATTTGTACCACCTACTAATAAACCCCCTTTTATCCACGATTGGTCTGAGGTTGTTAATTTAAAACCACTTGCAGGTGATACGCCTATACCTAAACCAGTAGAATTAAATCTAGCTACTTCTGAACCATTAATAGTGACACCTAAAGTTTCATCTGTTGGTTGATAAAAACCCTCATTTATAGTTCCAATCGATAATGTAGGTACATCAACCGCACCTGCATTAAAAGTTAAGGAAGATGTCGAAATACCAAACGGTAAGTCATTACCTGCACCATCTGTTATTATTTTTTTTGTTCCACCTATCGCTAATGAATCTGTACTTTTAAGAAGACCGAGATAACTCGCTGATATATTATTACCTGTTAGTGATGTACCCATAAGAATATTTTATTTACAAATATACTATTTTTTCATTTTCATTATATGCTTGTTATGATGTTCACGATGACAGTTAGAACATAGTATCTCACATTTACTCATTATCTCTGTCAATATACGATCTACTTTACCATCATAAAAACTTTTTTCGGATAAGTTTCTGATCTCTCTTGCTATTGATAACTTCTTTCTTTTTGTGTGATGAAAGTCTAAAGCACTAAAGTTTTTATCATAACCACACTTAACACATTTAATATCTACGTGTGTTGATAGCTTATAGATAAACTCTTGCTTCCAATGTCTGTGTCTTTCTTCTCGTTTCTTGTTTCTACAATCTTTGCAATGTATCTCAGGTTTCTTATTTTCTCTTTTGTAGTATCTATTATATGGTTTGTGCTTTTTACAAGTAGCACAAATCTTACCTTCCTTGTCCTCTATATTTTGTACCACTATAGTATTTTCCGTTCTTGTTGTTTGTGTTTGTGTTTTTAGAATGTATTCCTTTACGTTTCTTCTTTGGTTTTACTTCGTATGCTTTTGGAAAAAACCTTTTAGCCATTACTTCTTAGAATATTTTTCTAAACCTCTTGATCCAAAGTATGCACCTATCACAGTAATTAAAACTATTTGCAAAAGATCAACCCAACTTTCTTTAACCTCAAAAGATATTTTACCTGCATCTATAAAGACTAGAAGTATAGTTGAAATCACAAGGATCAGGAGAACTAATGGTCTTATGTTTTTAGATAACCAACTGTCAGAAGTAGAATCATATTTCCATCTTTCAGTAGTATTCTTCTGCATCTCTATTTCAAAAGATTGAAATAGTTGCTGTATCTCTTGATTGGCTTTGTGCTTTTCTTCTTTTGTCTGTACAAAACGATCTACAATGTTTGCAATACCGTTAGCAGTTTCTCCAAAGAGTTTCTGAAATATCTTATTCATAAGCGTCTTTTTTACAAGGTGATACATAGTACGTTGTATTATACTTGTCTTTTACTTGTATAACTTTAACGGTATCACCGATTTCAGTAATTGATGTGACGTATGATACTTGGACAGGCATATATAATAAATCAGAACAACTTGACAAAATAAATATTAAAAACAAATATTTCATCTATATTCATCTGTTAGCCACACATATATTATCAACCCCCCAACAAGCAAAGCACCAACAAGTGTCACAGCTACCACAGCAAAATCTACGTTTTCCAAATGTATTTGCATTATAATTCATCTATTAAATCCATTAATTTATGTTCTATTCTAAGAAATATTTCTATCCTTTGTACACCTTCCCATTCTTTCAAACCCTCTGCCACATCCATAAGTGTATTGATCTTTGATAATGTCTGTGTAGTTTTTAATTGTTCATTGACATCTTTTTCTGATAAACTTATATCACTTAACAATTTCATTTCTTATATACTTTATCTTCTAAATTATTTAATCTTCTGTTTGTTTGTTCTTCATACTTCTCTAGTTCTCTTATTAAATAATCTATTTTTTGATTTATTACCTTAGTATCGTCTTGCTCAATCTTATATTCTGGAAGTGTTTTAGCAACCTCTATTTCAGAAGTTAATTGTGAATACGTCATTGTTAGCGATATGATACCACCAACAAGTAAGCCAAGAAACTTTATATCTACCTTGAAATCTGATTTACCATCTCCATCAAGATCAACTGCTACCTTTTTATTTGTTATGTTATCCATATTTGAAACTTTAGATTTCTTCAAAATTAATTATTTTAATCGATAGATGTTTTTGCGTATCTAAAATATCTGCTAATATTGGATAAATTCTTTTATAACAATCTGTAGATTGTCCTAGAAATCCATTTTTCGTAATATTTTGTGATACAACATTTCCAACAAGAAGACAACCATCTGTATCGTCATCAGTATTCCCACAATGCAAAAGAATGTGAGTAAAATTAGGCACACCCCTAACTTCAAGCATACCTCTATGAATGCTTGGAAAACGTTTTGAATACTTATTGTGATAACCTCCTTCTTTTCTGTATTTAATTTGATAAGTGCCTTTAGGTATGCGAGTTTCTCCATAAACTTTGACCTCCCTTTTTTGATCTTCGAGAGTAAAGCATAGAAAATCTTTTTGGTTTGTTTCATCATTTACTATGTATAATATTCCAAGTGTGCTTTCATTTTGTGAACTAAATCTATACAATTCTAATCTCATAATTCTTCTACAAGGTTTGATAGCGTTAAAATACCTCTATAAATCGTTTCTGTGTCCGTATCCGTACTAATATAAGCCACACCATTACTTTGTGCAGAAATACATTTAAAGTTGTTAGAACTCATATCAAAGAACGATGTTCTATCCACAAGTATTTGTGTGATCTGATTCATAGCTAGGTTTGCGTCTAACTGCCCTCCAGTATTGGTATCAAATGCAGTTACTATCTCAACATCTGTTATGATCTCATTCAAATACGTATCTTTAATATCTTCTGCTATAGAATTTGATACAGATGTTATTAAGATGTATGGTGTACTTGCAGATGAAGGCACAACATTATATACTGGTACATTAGCAGAGTTAAGTGTGATGTTACCATTAAGTGCATCAAAAACTTGTTTACGTATAAAGTGACTTGCATCTTTCATCTTCTATATTCTTTTTGTATTTGTACTGACCAATTATCTTTAAATCTTTTGATTGATTCTTGTATGGATGGCTCAAAGAATGGTTGTGCTTTCATATTAGCTGTACCCTCTTCTACAAACGTAGCGTAGTCTGCATTATATCCAACTACAATACTAAATGGTTTACCTTCTAGGAACACCGATTGTTTTAATGTACCAGTATCTACTGGAACTCTTCTTGATGATCTTCTTATAATATCAGTCCCCATACCTGCAAGAAGTTTAGAAAAACCTTTATTTGGTTTTATAAACTTAGCTAACGCTTTCATCTTACGATTAAAGCGTCTTTTGCTTTCTGCTGACATCTTTGCGTTTTTCTTTGCCATTATTGTTGTTTATCTGCAAATATTTTAAAAGTGTATAAATCTTCTTCATACATTTCATTGATTCTATATTTATTGGAATCGTTTGTAAGAAATAATATATCACCTCTTTGAATGTTTGTTGTAGCTGTGTTCTTACGTAATGTCAGCTCAATACCAGTTTGAAGTATTCGTTTACCATCTCTAAATATCATTCTTCCATTTAAAAACTCACGATCACACCAAAATGTACCTATTGTTGATTGTGAAGATGTGAAACCACCAAATCCATCAGCAGAATTTGTGTTTCTTTTGACCGTTAATCTGTATCGTAAATCCCCTGCTTTTATCATAACTCATTATAGTAAACATATTTAGATAATATACTTTTTATGTTTGTGGGTAACTCTGCAACAATAGTTCCTTTAACATATTCTGCTCTGTTATCGTAATACGTTGTTGCTAATTGTTTGATCGCCATTTTTATATCACTAAATGAAAGACCACTTGTTGTATATACGATCTTTATATTACGAACATAGTCTGAAGGTATCTCAATATATTTATCTTCAAACCCATAAACATTATGACCTATATTTAATAGTGAACCACTACTATCTTGTTGTTGCACAGATGTTACAGATGCTATTGGTGCAAATGGCAAAACTATTTTGATCTTACGTCTATACAAGTCACCGTATTCACCTGATCTGTGGACATCACTTATAAACAGCGTTCTTGTCTTTGCGACAATATCTCTGTTAATATATGCTTCACACTTCTCTCTAGCAGACTTGATCATTTCTGCAACGATAGCATCATCATCAGATGTTTCTATTCTTGCATAATCTTTAAGTTCAGAGTTTGCAACAATTTCACTTCCAGTAGTCGAATCTATTTGAACACTAATCATTTTGTTTCTTTATCTACTTTTAATTCTTTGGTTTCTTTTTTTTGTTTATGTTCTTTTTTTTCAATAGGTGTACCCCAACCTTTAGCGATCCACTTATCTACATTTGATTCAGGTATATCAAGAATATCGTCTTTCTGATATTCTACACCTTCACGAACAATATCTACTTTACATTTTATTTTCATAATTCTAAATTTTGATTTAAACAAAGATAAAAAAAAAGAGCAACAAAAATGTTGCCCTTTTAATAACCCAATAATATAACTTATTATGAAGTTTCTAAAGCTGTTTTAGCTGTGCTAAACGAACCTTTTACGAAAGCGTTTGGTAAATAGATAGCGTGAGCCATTCTTATAATACCTCTAACGCTGACAAGATACTTGTCAAAGTTATCGTTGTTTTCATATCCAAAGTCCACAGTTAAGTTTTCTCTTTGGAAAACTTGTGATCCTTGTGAGAAGTCACCAACAACAAATTCTCCTGAAGCCATCTTATTATTAAGATAGACTGGAACACCATTTATTCTAGTGAATCCTTCACTTGTTACCACAGAATTACCTCTAAGATATTCGTTTGTTGTATCTTTTAAGAGGTAGATTTTATGGAAGTCAGTTGGATTTAAAATGATTCCGTTACCTGCATAGTTAGCTAAAGCTAATTGATTTAACGCAACAATCAGTACATCTAATTCTTGTGCAGATTCGATTGCATTAGCAAACCCACCTGCTGAGAAAGTTGTACCTCCATTCATCAAACCTAATTGATTTGGTGAACTTCCTGATCCCCTAAGTAATTGATCATCAACTACAGTCATAATCTTTGCAGGTATCCTTTGTGATAAGTAACTCTGCAAAGCAGGTGTGTCATCTAACATCTCTTGCGAGATAGTCATAACAGCACTTGTCTTCTGTACTACAGCATCAGTTGCAGTTAATTGGAACTCAGAATCAGATGGTGCTGAACCTTCTGCAACATTACCTGCATTGTCAGTATAAGCTGATTCTTTTACATATCTAATTACATTAGATGATGTTGAAGCTACTGGAATTATGTTCATCATATTCGTCACATTTGACGGATCACGTTTGATTCCTGCTACTCTTTCAACACCAGTTGCATCTCTAGCTGAACTAGCACCTGCAAAGTCAGACGATATTAAAACGTCTGCTTTAAGGTCAAATGATGCGTTGTTTGAATTTCCTGATCTCATTGCTTGGAATGATTCGCTCTTTTCAATAGCATCACCGAACACATCTGACTTAGTTTTGTAAACATCACTAAAGTTGTCTTTCTTGTTTTCAACTTCGATCTTGTCTAACCTCTCAACTATTTCAGAATGTTTCTCGACAAGGTTCTTAACCTCGCCTTTGATTACAGTATCGACTTCGTTATTAACATTATCTTTGATTGACTTAGCAGATTTCTCCAGTTTCTCATCAATAATATTACAAACATCGTCTAACTGTTTTTTTATATTCTCATCCATTATTTCGAATTTAAATTGTTAAACATATAATTAAAGATTGAATCTGAAGTGATATTATCTTTCTTAGTCTCTAAGTGTGCATTACCACGAGTTAGTTCCTTGTCTGATTGGTGTGTATTATCACGAGCAATCAAAGATTTTAAAACTTCTAATTCATATTCGACTAAATAACCAAGATCATCTGTAATGTTTCCTTTACGGATTAACTTGATTAAATTATCAAATCTCTTTGTGTAATAGTCGATCTTTTCAGATTCGCCTTTTACCTCTAATATTTTTGCTTCTTCGTTTGACGCAAGAGTTACTGCTGATATTTCAAATAGCTTTGCTTCTTTGATTACCCTAACACCATCTTCGTTATAATCTTTTTTTACTGGCATTATGCCAACTGAGTTTTCATCAATTACTTTGTATCTCATAAGTTCTAAGACTTCTTCACCAAAAGTAGTCTTAGGTACTTCAGCAACAAATGCTAAACCTTTATCATCTTCATACATCTCTCTCATCTTACCGATTGGTTTTGTAATGTCGTGCTGATATAAATACTTTACACGAGAACCATTGTTCTTTATCGTTCTTGAATATGCACCTTTTTCTATAATATCTTTATCTGAATCTTCGTTACCAAAGACAGAACCGTATCCTTTTACGATTCCTAGTTTTTCATCTACGTCACTTATCTCTCCTTGCTTAAATAATACTTTGCTCATAATCTTAAATTTATTTTCAAAAATAATACAATTTTTAATTAGATGTTTAGTCAGGTATAAATGGTATAGATACACACCTACAGTTGACTACTTCTTTTGCTCTAGCACCTAGCGATGTGTCTGATGGAAACATCATCTTTGAACCACCTACAAGATAAGGTTCATTCATAGGTATTGGATTATTACTGTATTGACTACTTGCAGTTCTATGTGTATCTCTAGTTCTTGATCCATCTGATGCAATCCATTCTTTTACCAAGTTGTCATCACCATAAATATCTGATGCAGATAGTTGGATACCAAAGTTTGCAGAAGCAGTTGTTTCTGTTCTTACTATTCTTCTTGCCATCCACCTAGCTTTGAATTTCAATCTTTTCATAATTTCTCTAACCCTAGCTTCTTCTCCTAGTGACATAAAGGTTTCATCTGCAAGTAATTCTGCTAATACTTTTTTTAATGTAGATTTTGCAACACCTGATACAGCAGAAACTTCTCTTACGAGTGCAAGATAGTTTTCTTTTTCTGTGGCATATCTTTCCATATTTTGTTCTATTACAGAAGGTGTAAGTTCTTTCTTTGCTACTTTTCTAAATGTATCTGCGTACCATTTTGCAAATCTTAGACCAGTCTGTTTGTACATATCTGAATACATTTTCTTTGTTTCAATTTCATTAAATAACGTGTTAAAGTTTTGATTATTAATAGTTGGATTTTCGATGAACATCTTAGATGCTTTATCAAATTCTTTTAAATAATAATTATATGCTATTGGATAATTTTTTTTCTCAGCTAACATTACTTGCTTTCTAAAATTTGTGGCAATCTTTCTTTTAGCTTGTTTGATAATCTCTTTTCTGTCTTTGGATAATGATAAACATACTGCGTATCGTTGTTGTGTATCAGGGTATTCTGACATAGATGTATCATCAATCATACATCTTCGAACAAATTGATTTCTTGATTCTCCTGCTCTTGGTTTAGGTAGTGGCATCTTCTTCTGCTTTATCTATGATCCTTTTACACCATTTGTACATAGGATCATCTTCAACCCTAGATACTTTGTTATCACCACCCCATAATGAATAAGATATATCACCACAGATTGGTTTATCTTTTTCATCTATATAGTCACCAGTAACATATTCGTATGCTCTCGATAGATATGCAAATGTCTTTTTAACAATATCCAATGACAAACCACGACCTGCGATAAGATCGTTTGCTCTGTTTTTACCAACTAAGGTAGCACAAGGATTGTTAAAAGATTCATTTATTTCTTGTGCTTTCTTTGCATTTTCTCTTACAGATTTAGGATAATCGTCATAAGTTTCTTGTTTGTATTCTTCTTCTTCTTCGTGTCTGTACTTAGATAGTGCATCTTCTAACTCATCCATATTTGCACAAGGCATATAGACCATTCCATCTTCTGTTTCGTGGGTATGTGTTGTAGAACATCCTATTGCTTCAGCTCTCTCTTGTGCATCAACTCTATTATCAAATACTTCATTATGATATGACTTATCATCTTTGCTAGACATTGGATGACCTGATGGTAATAAATCTGTATCGTGTTTACCACTTCTAAATCTACCATTTCTAAGTGCATAAATAAAAGAATTTATTCTTCCCATAGCCCATTGGTCTTCGTTTCTTACGTTTGGTCGCACAGAAGCAGGGTTTGTTCTGTATGCACCTACGCCTCTTCTATATACTTGATACAATGTTCTTACAGTAGTTCTTTTTGTTTTATCATCACCGACCTTTTCGTTATGTTCTTCTACTTTATTTCGTAACGCAGTTTCCAATCTTGCGGTCATCTGCTTCTCTTCTTGCTCTTGCATATCTTCCATTTCATCTTCTGTCATTACATCATCTTCTTCTTCAGCTTCTTGTACTGGGAACGTAACGTCATCTGATATACCTAAATCTAAATCAGATATTGGAACAAACTGATTTGGAACTAGATACTCATTCATAATAGGATTATCTTCATCTACACCATATCCACTTGCTTCTCTCTTTTCGTTTGTTGTTAGCCAGTAACTCTTAGATAGATTGTCTATTAATTGTTGTTGCTCAGGCATAAGTTCAGGAATTGCACTATAATCAAAGTCAAAGTATAGATTCTCACCATACATTGGAACTAGCCATCTATTGAACTCATCTCTGATCTTGTTAAGTTCAGGAATGATTGCATTAGTAAATAATACTTTTCTAGCTATTCTATAATTATCGTAAGTTGTTGATTCTGTATTGTTTAATAATTGTACTGGTACACCGTACAGATTACACAAATCTTTTATAGTTGCATTGTATGATTCTAATAGTTGCAAGTCAGAAGTAGATAAACCAAAGTTAGTCCACGAGAACTTCTTACCAGTAATCATAATATCATTTGCAGACTTACTTCCTTGATAGTTTCTTCTTAGTGCATCTTTTAATTGTTGTGCTTGGGTTGGTGTTAGTTGGTCATCGTCAGGTGTAAGCATACCTCTAGCAGATTGATTGTGTAAGAATTTAAGATTTGTTTCTACAGCTTCATTTGCAGTAGTAAGAACTCTCATACCTGCTTCTATCGGTGATTGTCCGTATAGATGTGTACCATCACCTTGATAATCAGGATTGAAGTCTGCAATGTGCAATACTTCTTCAGCAGATAATTCATACTTACTTTCATTATACATCATAGTATATTTTGATACTGGTTTGAAGATACCATCAGACTTTATCTCTATAAGGTGTGCAGGAAGGTTGTATAGTTGTGAGTAGATACCTTTGTTTTCTCCGTTCTCAGGTGCAATACCATATACAAATCTGTTACCAGTAAGTTTACCAAAAGATATTAATTCTTGCAAGAACACAGAAAACGATTGAGCAGGGTTAGGTCTTTCAAGTAGTTTACCAAGTGCAGAGTGTTCTACTTCTTCGAAGATATGTTTTCTCATCAACTTAGATTTAAATACTGATTCTTCATTTAATCCATTTGACAGTAAACCCTTATATTCTTTTACTGCACTTTCGTCTAGTTTCTGATATATCTTAAATGGAACTGTTATTGCAGACTTAGATATTAACTGTATTAGTGAATAGATAGTTGGATTGTATTTGTACCCCTTATCTATAAAGTCTTCGTTGTATTGTGAGTTAGTTATTCTATTATTGCCTAGTACATTATAGATGAACCTATTGTACTGTTCGTTGGTCTGTTGACTATTAAACGCTTTAAGACCGTTCCTGATTCTTTGAAGAAAACTTGCCATATATAGAATTTATTTTCAAAAATACTAAAAATTATTAAACAATGATTAGGTTACTCTCTCTTGCTAGTCCAGTTGTAACTGCATATCTGAACGCATCTTGAAGATGATCCATACCATTTTGTTTTATTTTGTTTATTGTCTGACCATCTTTATTAGATTCCCATATATAATACTGATATTCCTGAAGCAGGTTTTTGCTTTGCTTTGATGCAAAGACATCATATTCTTTTATGATCTGAATACCATTCATTACTGACCCTGATCCTTTAATTGATGCTTTGCAATATAATCCTAGTCTTTTCATATCTTCAAGTGATTTGGGTTCTGCACTATCGCAGATAAATAATTCTTCTTCTAATCCAAGATTCTTTATTTGATTGTAGATGTCTTGGTTGGTTAGACCTTTTTTATATAGAAGTTCGTGAACATATAGTCTATCATTCTTTCTTCTTACCTCTACAATAGCAGTTGGATCATTACTATATCCCCAGTCAAGACCATAAACTACTTCAGATGAATCTTTATCTATGAACTCTTTATAATCAATCCATTTCCAGTTATCGAATATCTGACCTTCTTTAAATGTAGCACGTTCTCCTAATCCATATACTCTCCATCTGTCTGCATCTCTTTCTTTCATTCTTAATATTTCTTTTTTGATTTCAGGATCAAGGAAGGCATTGTCCTCAAATGTGGTAATATAAGTATCACAATCATCCCTAGTGCAGATGTCAGAATATATCCAATGTATCACATCAGATGGGTTGAAGTCAAGTATCATCTTCTCAGTTGTTCTTAATGATAGCTGATTAAAGTCTTCTAAAAAGAACTCATTAGCTTCATTTAAGAAACAATGTGTACGTTTCCTACCTCTTACCTTCATCTCATTATCTAATGATATAAACTCTACAAGATGATTCTTGTACTTAAATGTCATCTCTGCTTTATTGATTTCTGCAAAGTATGTGATCCCTACCTTATCTGCTATCTCCATAAAGTCTCTATATACTGATCCTTTGAGTGCAGGTAATGTTTTTCTAGCTATGGTAATGACCAATCTGTTTTCTCTTGTAGTAAGCAAGTAAATAAGATATTGACAGATAGCATACGTTTTACCTGATCTACTGCCACCTTGATGTACTATTATTCTTTTGTCTGAATTGACTGTTTGATAGAATTGTGTGTTACATTCTATTGTTTCTTTTCTACTGGTTTCCATTCAATAAGTTTGCTTTCTATCCCACCCTTATGTTCTAGTATTTGTTGTTCTATGTATCCTCTCTTTTTACCCTTAGTCTTTAAATAAAAGATTGTAGATGTAGGATTATCATTTGATATTTGATCAAACAGTTTTGATTCTACAAAGTCTAATGCTACATTCTGAAGTTCATCTACTTTCTCTTTGAATTTAGAATCGTTGTTATAATACTTATAGAAAGTTGATCTATTGCATCCTACTTCTTTACAAGCAGATGTCACAACACCCAAATGCTTTTCAAGAGCATTGATTAAGTTGTTTTTTAATATGTTGGTTTTTGTTGGCATAATACAAAACTAAGAATATTTTATTACGATTTGATTATACTTAAAGTTTTTACCATCAATTCTCTGTTTATAATAGTAATAAAGCAACCATAACTGCTTTATCTGCCATTCTATTTCAGGTAATCTTCTTTGATACTTCTCGTTTACTGGAAAGAGTTCTGCTAGTGCGTAAATGCGTTTATAACATTTAACATCATCGTTATTATGGTATTGGTGTTCTATTGCTTTCTCCTTATAACGCAAGATAAATGTTTCAATTTCTCTTATGACTTTGGTCTTGCCTTTTGTTATCACATTCTAAATGTAAAATAAATTCACTTCTTGTAATAACTTTATTGAGATATTTATATGTTTTATTATTGTTTATGTCCGTAAGAGATATTGATTTTTCTCTTATCTGATGTGGTTTTATTCTTGGTGTTACAGCAATAAATATACTCTGTGAATCACATTTGTAGTAAGTCCACAGTTTTCTAACCGTATCGCAAATGTTTAGTGATTCACCAAGTATATTCTCTTGATCTGAAATAAAAATGTATCTAGTCTTTGACTTTTTTTGTTTCTGATACTTCTTCTGCCACCTCATCTTTTTCTAATTCTTCTACTTTAGGTGGTTGAACACCAAATTGTTCTAATGCTTGTAATACAAGACTTGATTCAGATAATGTAAAAAGACCTGATTTGTTACCTTTCTCACATACCTGAACTATTAATTGCAATGCTTGTTCTTTTGTCATAATTAATTATTTATTTAAACCTACCAGTAATAAAATCATATTCTAAAAGCTGACTGCCTAACTTACCATTCAACCTTTGTGATTTCATTTTAACTGTTTCAAACTCAACAAAGTTAATATTATTATCAAGATTATCTAATTGTCTTGCTAATAAATCACCCTTTGATAGTTTATCTTCTAAATCTTCTTTTGTCATTCTATGTAGTAATGCCATACAATCGACTTTATTAAAGTGCATTACTCCCCCATTTAAAGAAAAGCTGTTGCATTTTAATATCTTACCTTTTACGCTTGTTGGTGTTCGAGGATGTTCGATATATGCTACAATCTTTTCATAATTTTTTGCAAACATTTTTAAATTCGTTAATGATACTTTTAAAAAATTATAAAGATTTGTTTCTCCGACATTTGATTCCACTAACCAGTTCATAGGATCAATTACAAAACAATCAAATCCTTTTCCTGATAATCTTTCAAAGGTATTAAGTAAACCTGCCACCGATGGTAATTCTTCTTGATTCTCTAAGAACACAAAATGATCTTGAATAAAATCTAACCCTTTGTTGTATTCTTCTTTTGTGCAAACGTTATCAAACTCAGGATTAACATTCTTTCCTATGTATGCTCTAGCTAGATTTGTTATCAGCTCATAGGTGTTTGTTTCAGGGGAATACATCACAACCTTGTCATCGTAATGTTTTGATCTTAACAACATAGCATAGTTTATAAATTCTGATTTTCCAGATTGTGGATATCCACTAAAGCAATATAAGAAACCTTTGCGCCACGAAAAGATACCATTCAATTTATCTATGTATGATGGTTGTCCTAGTTCATAACCATCTACAAAGAAGGTATCAAGCTTATCTCTAACATCGTTTACATATACCTCTTTACATTCTTTAGCGTTGTCGTCTCGTTTTAAGACATCATCAAAATCAACTATCTGCAATTTACCTTTCATAGTTTTATGTCATTTATTTTTTCGTACACCTTGTTTATATCTTTCTTGTGTTTAATCAATGCTTGTCTATAGTGGTGAAGATGATACATCTCTCCTGCATTTACCAAGACAAGTAGCTTACAGAGTTTCTCTATGTAGCTTTTAGCGTGGTTATAAAACGCTTCATCAATATCACGATTGTACTTGCTTCTTTTACTTGATATGTCAGCGAATCGGAAGGTAGCCTCAGCAGTTTCAAAGTCTGTCATAAACTCTTCAACTTTCAAAGAAACCATCGCCTCACTTTTAATTTTCTCCTTTGCGTTGTTTTTCATTTGTTGCGTTATTAAAAATTCAAAAAAATTTATTATTTTATAATTATTATATCTATTAGTTATACCTATAGATTTATTATTTCTATTATTTTCTTTATAGAGAAAATAATAGAAATAAATTAATATATATATTGAAGGTAAGTGTTTCCTTTCTGAAGCAATTTATAATATTTTTTTCAATAATAAAAAGAAATAGTTGAATATAAATATATTTTTATTTAGATTTGTCCTTATGTTACAAAGATTGCAACTAGAATATAGATTAAAAGAACTTGGTATGACGAAGCTAACATTAGCAAAAAAGATGGGTGTTACACCTATGACGTTACATAACAAGTTCAATGATCCTAGTTCTCTAAAAGTTAGTGAATTAGAATCAATGGTTAAAATCGGTTTTATTAAATCCTTAATATGCGAACTATGAATGATACACAGAATCAGATTATAAGACAGTCATCATTAAAAGCATCTATTGACTTTTGGAATTTAAAGACTGGTGGTAACTGCGAAGACATAACCGAAGGTGATATAATTAAAACTGCATCACAGTTTGGTTATTGGTGTGCTAACGGTAAGGTAGCACAAAGTATAAATAATAAACTTTTAAAATAAATAATATGAGTGAGACAATTTACTTAGGTAGTGGTAAGACCGTTACTGGTCAGTATGGAGAGTTCTTTAACGTGACTTTGAATCTTGATAAGATCAAACAAAATCCTAACGTTGTAGAAGATTATAAAGGTAATAAATTTGTAAGGTTGAGAATATCTAAAAAAGAACAACCTGATAAGTTTGGTAAGAATGTTAATGTTGTTTGGAACGATCCAAGCAAGATAAAGCGTAAGACTGAAACGCAATCTGCTGATGATAGTGGGTTACCGTTTTAGTTTTTCATACATTTAGTTTAGTTTTATTATGTACCACCTGATTCATTTCTCATTGTAAGTGGTTAATAATCGATGATGATGGTGGTACTTTTTGATTATGATAGAATTTTTTAGACATCTGTTTGGTTTCTGTGGTGAACTTTGGCATCCTAGCTTACTTAATATTTTTGCTTTCAGTCCTGTAGTGTTATATGGAATTTATTATCTGAAAAACAAAATCAACGAATTAGATGATTAAAAAAAAAGATAGCAACCTAGAGTACCATTCTCACGATAGCATCTCTGCTAGTGGTCTCAAAACGATTTACAAGAAGTCTGTATATCATTATCTCAATCAAGAAAAATTTATATCAACACCTGCAATGAACTTTGGTAGTGCAGTTCACAGCGTACTCTTAGAACCTGAAAAAAAAGAAATACTAGCATTACCTAAAAACCTAAACCTTAGAACAAAGAAAGATAAAGAATATAAGAAACAACTTATATCTGACAACCCTGATAAGATTGTGGTTTCAGGTGAGGAAAAAGATTCTTTAGATCAGATAGCACAAAATGCAATGAACAATGAACTTGCAAATAAGTTGTTATTTACCTTAGACGAAATAGAACATAGTTATTATGGTACGTATGAAGACGTACCAGTACGTATAAGACCTGATGGTATCAAAAAGGGTAGATATATCATTGACATCAAAACGTGTCAAGACGCTTCACCTAAAGCGTTTAGAAGTGCTATCTATAACTATGCTTATCACTTACAAGCGTGTTTCTATTCTGAAATGTTAGGTTATGATCCTGCATCATTTAGATTCATAGCTATTGAGAACAGATACCCATTTGACGTTGCAGTATATTCTTTGTCTGATGATCTCATAAATAAAGGTAAACTAGCTTGGAGAATAGCTTTTGATTCTTGGAAAAAATATATTGATAAAAAACATATTTCAGGTTTTTACTGGGATGATGTAAATGAAGATGGAAGTTTGATATTATAATTATGAATGCACTTGAATTAAGAGATAACGCAAAACAACAATTACAAGAAATCAGAACCATTGAAACTGGTGTTGATTATTTAAATAAAGTAAAGGCAATAGAGACTTGGGCAAAAGCAGAAAAGAAAGATGCTGAATTGCAAAACATTATAGCAGAACAGAAATTAAGAACACAAAGAATATTGGGTGGATTATTAAAAAAAGAGGTAAAAGCTGGTAATCCCCAATTGTCACAAGGTAGTACAATTGCAATTAAAGACATTGGTATATCTAGAAATCAAAGTTCTACATTCCAAAAAATAGCATCATTACCTGAAGAAACATTTGAAAAAGAAATAGAAACTGCGAAAGAACAGACTAATAGACGTATAGAACTGACAACCAGTAAAATGTTGAAGGTTGCAAAAGAATATGAGAAATCACAAAACTTAGATAATCTTGCAGAAATAGGTAAAGATAAAATAGTCGATATTGATTTTAGATTAGGTGATTTTGAAGAAGTATTTAAAGATATTGAAGATGGTAGTATTGATTGTATCATTACTGATCCACCTTATCCTTATGAATTTATAGATTGTTGGTCAAAACTTTCAAGATTTGCAAAAAGAATTTTAAAAGCTAATGGTTATTGTATTGCATATTCAGGACATATTCACCTACCTGAAGTGATGAATAGAATGGGTGAACACTTAACTTATTATTGGACATTCAATTTAATACATACTGGTAATACTGCACTTGTTCAGGGTAGAAATGTTTTTTCAGGTTGGAAACCTATTCTTGTTTATCAGAATGGTTTTTCAAAAAACAAAAATCTTATTGATGATTGTATTCAAGGAACTGGTACAGAGAAATCACATCACATTTGGCAACAAGCAACAAATGAACTAAAACATTTAATAGATGGTTTTACAAAACCGAATGATACTATAATCGAACCATTTGCAGGTTCAGGAACTACTATTATTGCGTGTCTTGAAAATAATAGAAATGTTTTAGGTGCAGAGATAGATGAGAAAACATTTAACATTGCAAAACAAAGAATTGACGAATATAATAATAGTAAAAATGAACACTAATCCAGTAAACAAATTTGTAAACACGAGGTATCGAAAACTTATGACAGTAACAGACATTGATATGTTATTTCATAAAAAGAAAAATAATCATATAAGAATTGTAGAATGTAAAAAAACAAAGGAAGGAAAGAACATTCAACAAGATGATGTTTTAAAAGAAATAAACAACATATTACATTACGCAATAAATAATGGGTATAAAAACGATAGAGGTGTACCAACAATAGAGGTTTTAAAATTGATTGGTGATTGTAATTTAATATGTAAATCACCACATCAAGACCCAAGATATGATACACAAGAAGTTTATAATCTTAAAAGTTTTGTAACTAAAGATTATAATACTGAAGAAGAAAAACATTACAGTACAGAAAAAGAAATATCTAATTTCTTTTTAATGTGTGATAAAGAAGAAAATTATTTTAATCCATTTTATGCAAAATTTTATGACACCGACAACTGATGACTTAAGTAGAAACGAAAAAAGAGAAATCTATGGTGCTTATAATACCAATAAGCAAGTGAAAGCTAAGATTGATGCTCTAATGGAAGCAATGGCAAAGATTGAATGTAATCTAGGTATTGATTCTACCGATGAAGAAAGAGAAAAAGCTAGTCAAGAACAACTGATCTTTTTAAGTAAGATCAAAGAACTTGATCCGGTAAAGTATGACATTTTAAAAAAAGTATTATGACACAGACAGAATTTGACAAATTAGTAAAACAATTAAATGATTATTCATTTGATATAATGGTTAGCAAAAGACCTGAATACACAAATGAAGATACAGATGTTCTTGCAAACTTTAAGAGTACAGCAGAAAGATTAGAAACATCTGAGATGAAAGTATGGGCAACATTCTTTGAGAAACAAATACAAAGTATTTATGCTCACCTTAAAAACGCTAACCTTAAAAAGAGTGAACCTATTCATTCTAGGTTTGCAGATGTTATCAACTATTGTTATTTGGGTTATGCTTTATTTGTAGAAAGAGATGGTAAAAAAAAGATTAATTAAATTTATCGCTATTTTATTAGTAGCAGTATTAAGTATATTTTATGTCAGGAATGAAATCAAGGCGAAAGGGTCACGATTACGAAAGACAAATACGGAGAGAGTATAGAGAACTCGGTTGGTCTAATTGTGAGACTTCAAGGTTTGCATCTAAGATGATGGATGATAGAAAGATTGATTTAGTAAATACTAAACCATTTGCAGTTCAATGTAAATCCTTAATTAATAATCCATCATATCATAAGATATTCAAAGAGATGGAACCAGATAGAGATGATTATAAAATCATCTATCACAAAAGAAAAAACGACGGTGAATATGTCATTATGGAAAAAGATGATTTTCACGAACTCGTTGAAATGTTAATACATCATAAAATATTTTCCTTATGAAATGGATTTCTTATAACAAAAGAAGAAAAGACTTGCTAAAGTCTTTGGAACAGATAACCAAGAACGAAATAGAATGGTCAACATCTGATCTCGAATCCGATGACTGGTCTAAACTTCACGATCATATTCTTAGACTTCAAAAAAAATATATATAAATATTTTTTTATTTGTAAAAAATATTTTATTATTGTCTTGTCATAAGACACAAAACTAAAACAAACGATTTAAGCGATTTATTATGAAAAATGATAGTTACCATAAGGCAAAAGAGAAAGCACGTAAGGAACGCCTTAAAAAGCGTGTAGAGTGGATCAATACTGATTGGTCTGATAAAGTAAAGAATAGTGATATAAATATTCAGCTCAAGTCTATAAAAGAGTTAGCTGACGAGATCAAAGAATTAACTGGTAGAAAGTAATGACATTTGAACACGACATCTTTACATTCGAGGTTTCACGAGATAGAAACACATTAACTATAATGATGCTAGACTACACTACCGAAGATGGTCAGAAGATCACATTGAATGATCCTTGCGATATGACGTATGTAGTTTCTGAATCAGTATATGATGAAGCAAATAATTTATTATCTGAATTTGAAAACGAATAATATGAAAAAATTAATATTAGATTTCTTATTTTTGATCGTGTTGTTTTCAACACTATATGTTTCATTAATACTTTTTGTATGAGTTTATATGAATTTCTAAAAAAAACATTTCTTGATTCTTGCTCTAACTCAATGCACGATTTAGAGCAAAGAAGAAAGATCATCGAAGAATATAAAGAAGAAGTAAACCAATTCCAAGAACTTCTGAAAGATGAGTGTAAGTCTTTAAAACACTTAGAGAATAAATCTTAATCTTCAGGTTTGAATTTATAGAAGCTAGTGATACTGGTTATATCACCTGCTACCGTAAGGTTACTCTGTGACGGTGTATGTGTGGAAATGGTATATCTATTCTCTGCAACATCAAATTCATAATTGTCAATAGCTAAATGATTATCAACCGTAAAAGTATCAAATTGTATTTTAGGAAAAGACAACATACTCAATGGTGTAAGGAATCCATCGCTATCTGCAATCTTTCTAAATGTACCTTCATACCTATCGTTTGTACTTGCAAACTCATTTAATCTTTGTCTATTCATCAACGTTTCTAATGTAGCACTATCAGATATAGAACCATCAAAAGTCTTGTAACCAGTAATCGGATTACCACCACTATCAACCAAACAGTTTGAGTATTTTGTATCGTTAAGCATACCGTATCTATTTTCAAAAGCAGGAAGGACACCACTATTATCTTTGAAAGATGAATTTGTAATTAATGTTCTTGTGTCAAAGAACTCTAAATCTGATACTCCTTTTAAGAAGAAGTCATCAAAATACATCCTGAAATTAGAATTATTATGAACCGTCTCCTTACTAATAAAAATTTCTAAAGTAACTTGACCAACTATTGGAGATGGTTGTATTTCAACTTCGTTAAAACTCCATTGCTCTTGTACAGAACCAGTTATTGTATTAATACCTTGTACAGCACTTGTCTTCCATTCTTGATCATTTACATTCCAATAAAAAGCAGACCCACTTGTACCAGTTACACCTAATCTATATTTTAATTCATACGCTAACAATCCACTATTGTCAGGATCATTAGCATAGTTTGCAAATGAAAACGTCAATGGTTCAACTGTGCTTCCTATGTTTGCAGTTGTAGATGTCAAGATTACGGTATTTGATGAAGTGCTACCAATGGTAATTGCTGATCTTGAACCTGCATACGGTGTAATTCCATAAATGATTGGAGACGATCCACTTGTGTCTGCTGTGGTTGATTCTACACCAAACGCTTTTGTGTCGTCTGCTATTGTCCAGTTTTCTAAATAAAAACCGAAATTAAATGTAGGTAATCTTGATGCACCTAACTCAAAACCACCATTACTGAATTGAGATTTTAATGTGTCTTTAATTCTGATTTGTGTTCTTTGCCTGATAGCAGGTTTTCTTATGATCTTAACAAAATCATTATTTATAGGTTGTAAGGTACTTGCACTTGTTGAACTATTTAGCGTTACTACTGGCGATGCTATAGCTTCCGTTCCAACGGATGTACCACTTTTATCATACGTCTTGAACTCTTTAGAATAAGAACCACCACCATCAGAAAAAGATGTAAGTGCTAGTGAAGCATTATCAATGATTGTCCAAGAACCTTCGTGCTGAAATATCCTACAATTATACATTCTTAGAATAGATATTAATACTTCTTTTGCATTTAGATAATTACCATTCTCATCCTCTAATCCATCTACGCTTCTAATAAATGCTTGTTCAAAAGGGTTTGCATTTGATGATCCAGAAGATGTTAGCGTACTAAATTGATTTAATCTACATAATAGTTTATATGTAAAGTCTAAACTTTTACCACTTGTTCCACTAGCGTTTTGAATATTTATATTCTTTAAACAGTTTAGAATTACATCAAATGCCTCTGGTCTTTCCGTTGTAAGATCAATATTGTACCCATTGATTGTACCAATAAGATCAGAAGCGTATATCTCAACCACGAATGGTGGTGATGTAATTGGTAAAGTGTAACTATCTTGCATTATAAAACCAGTCCAAATGTTTCTAAATATCTCATAGGTTTCACCACCACTATCTGAAAAAATATCAGAACTTAATTTTATTATGGTTGCAGAACTTACTTGTGCAACAGTTGTTGATGATCCAGTAGATGTGTTTATAATTAGATCACCAACTTTTAATGATGCAGTAAAATCTACAGATGTATCTTTTAGCCTACTTGCGACTGCATAAGCATCGCTAGTTCCATTTAATACTTCACTATTAACTTTAATTTTAAACTCTCTATCATTTGTAGGCGTGAGAAATTCAAACTCACTTCTTTCCCAAAAGAAGTTTGCAGTATTCCAATTTGTATCTTCATCTTCCCATTGTGATCCACCTGTAGAATCTTCAACATAGAATCTTAACTTACAAGTAGAACCTATAATAGGTTGGAAGTAATCATCATCTTGTTGATAATTTATAACTACTGGATTCTTTGCAAGAGTAATGTTATTACTTACAGAACCACCGTATCCATATTGAAATATTTGTAAGCGAAATTTATTATTGTCGGTATCAAAAAAATTGGTAGCATATTTTTCAACGTATGATGACATATCATTTATCCAGTTACTCTTGTTCTAAAATCTCCTGCTCTTTCAAGTGCTAGTATTAAGTCTTGTCCTCTTAATGTAAATTCACCTCTTTGATTACCGCCTATCTTACCTACCATTTGTGGTAATCTGTTTAATGGTATAACTGCTTCCGATTGTCCTGCTTCACCTATTATACCCATTGTTGGTTTTGTTACAATACCACCCTCTGCAAATAATTTAAACCCTTCGGTTGGTCTACCCAATCCTGAAACTGCTTTAAATACATCAACAAAACTTTTACCAGTTACAAATGCGAAAATAGCAGATATTGCAGTCATAATAGCAAGTTGTTTTAACAACTGAACAATTACTGTTTTAATACCTTTTACAAAAGAAGCAAACGCATCAGGTTGTGATAAGGCATCAAACATAATGTTCATACCAGTAGTCACTAAATTTGATACAAGTGCAAATTGTTTTTGTGCATTACTTGTTTCTTTTACAGTTGTTAGATATTCCCTAGTTTTAAGTGAAGCAATATCAAACCCTTCTGCAACACCTCTCATTGTTGGTGCTAACATTTTAGCAGTATCATTTGCTAAAAACATTTCAAACGCTTGTTCTCGCATTTTGTCTGTAACTTCTTCAGTAGAACTAGCTACTTTTTTATTAGAATTATTAGTTGTTTCTGTTGATGATAATACTGCTTTCTTAACTTCATTAACAGTCTTTTGAACTTCAGATTGTGTTTTGATAAATGATCCTGCAACTGGATTTACTGCACTTACTAAGTTTCCAAAAAATTTCTTTAAGCCACCACTTTGTAAAAATTCTGTTGTCTTAGTGAAAAGATTACTCATAGAAGATATTGTATCTTCTAATACTGGTTTTAGTTCTTGTCCCAATGCAAATTTTAAACTATCAAAACTGTCACCTAAGTTTGAAATCTGTCCACCTAAAGTTTCAGATATAGATGCCATTGCACCTGATACACCTTCAATATCACCTAAAGAAAGAACATAATCTTGTATAGATTGTGCCGTAAAATCAACTTGTTTTTCAACGCCTTTGAATGTGAACGTTACTTGGTCACCTTGTTTACTAGCACGAATACCAAATTCTTTTAACCTTTCAAACTCACCAACTTGTGCATCAATAACTGCCTCTGCAAGTTGATCAAATTGTTTACCAGTAGATGATGCAAGATCACCTAATTTTCGCATCTCATCTCTCGTAGGTTTAAATCCCTGATTTGCAAGACGTACAAAACTATCTGTCAATTCTAATACACTAAATGGTGTCTTTGATGCAAAGTCTGTAATATCACTAAGTGCTTTTTGTGCTTCTGATTTACTACCTAAAGTATTTGTTAATACTGCTTCAAATCTTTCAAAAGATGAAGTAGTTTCTATTATAGCACTTCCAAATTCTATTAATCTATCTACAGCAAAAGCACCTGCTATTATACCACCTATCTTTGTTAGATTTGAACCAAAGTTATTAACGCTTTTGTTACTTTGTTGTATAGCTTGTTTAAACTTTGAAGCATCACCATCAAACTCAAACCTTAATTTTTCTGTTGCCATAAATTAGAATTTAGTAACAAATATAAATATTTTACATATTAGATATTTTTCCTTCTGTCATAGTCTTATCCCAGTCTTTAAGAACGTTATCTAATTCTTCTTTGCTTAACGGTTTAGAGACTTTCTTTTTTACTGCGTTATCTTGTGGTAGTTTAAATAGTTTATTAGGTTGTATTCTTTGTGATGCTTTTGTTGCATTTACGTTGATAAGCATAGCTGATATATAACGCAGTCTTTCCCATTCTAGATTCTGATGTATCTGAAATGCCTCAGACATTCTTGTATTCTCTGCAAACGTATTCTTCCAAAACGTATCAGGATGGATTCCACATTGACCAATGTAGAAATCTAAGATGTCCTCCCAAATATTAGTATCTACTTTTTTTTTACTTCTTCCTTAGATACTCTTGGTATTCCCATATTAAGATCGTTACCAAGTATCCTAGATTCAGTAAGTGCAACCATTACCTTTTGAAGTTCTTCTGCACCAAAGTCTTCTAACCAAGAACCAACATCATAGATAGTATAATCTATAGGATTCTTTTCTTCCTGATCATAAGCAATAAGACCTGAATATATCAATGCTCTTATTGATGATATATTAAGGTTTTCTGCTGTGAAGTATTTTTCAAGATCATTAAGACCGATACCGAGAGTTTCTGTAAAGTGACACCAAAAATTCATAGAGAAATGGAGGGTTCTTACTTTCCCTCCAATCTCTATTTTTATGTAACCTCTTTTACTGTTCATTAAGTAAAACTACTACTAATAATTAAAATATAAAAATTATTAGTTAGTACCTATAGAAACTGCACCAGTAGAAGTAAAAGTACCTGAGAAAGTAATAGGTGCTTCTGCATCTGCTGTATAATCAATAGAACTGATAAATCCTTGAACTGCATAAGTAGTATCACCACTTACAGCAGTACCGAATCTTGCGTGGATTTTTGTTCTATTATTTGCGTGTCCTATCATAGTATCAACATCTACGGTATCATCATAGGCAACAAAAGAATCGAAGCTAATGTCGATTGATCTTGCACCTGCGATCACCTCTCTATAGCCACCACTATCTTTAGAAGTAGCTTCAGGTGTATCCAAACTAAATGATAAACTTGCTGAAGTTGAGTGTCCGAGATTTGTAAATGAACTACCATCTGTACTGATCTGAAGTACAAGAAGAGTTCCATTCATAAGTCCAGTGCTAGGCATAGTATTATATTTTTAAACTGTTAAACAAATAATACTACAAACTTAAATAAAGAAAAGTATAATTATTTTTATTCAGATACTGATAATGTAACAGATGTAGGATTTATCTTCTCTTCAATCTGTGCATCTAAGCTAGATTTCATCTCGTCAACCTTTTCTGCACCTAGAGCTGATTCACACCATTCTGTGACTTTTGCGTTTGTCAAATCAGCAAAAGGTATGAAGTCAGTAATATCATCAGTTGAGATAACTTGTGTACCAATGATTGTAGCAGTATATGGATTGCTCTCTGCATCTACTTTATCAGAAGTACAAGTGTAACGCCAATGTATATTATAAACTACGTCTGTGTTATCGTCTTTAGATGGGTAACAGTCAACTGTTTTGCAGTCCCACGAATAAGTATTTTTTGCTTTTGCCATAATTTTGTATTTAATATTTTAACAAATATAGTAATTTTTTAAATCTCTTTTTCTAGTTCTTTAACTCTAGCTTCAAGTTCTTGTATGGACTTTAGCAAGATAGGTACTAA